>MKWU01003585.1_pt1 | contig 20147 bp, 20 predicted proteins | sample 809101 | NCBI WGS metagenome assembly MKWU01 (sample SAMN05860141, study PRJNA318959) | sponge metagenome | host: Aplysina aerophoba | place: Slovenia: Piran, Adriatic Sea, Gulf of Piran | collected 2013-05-07
CGCCCGAACTCTCGGAGTTGGCCGTGCTGGTGGACCGGGCGCGCAACACGTTCCTGTCCGGCGGCGCCCGGCACAGCGTGCTGATCGACCTGCCGGGCGACCTGCCGCCGGTGATGGCCGACCGGCGGCGCATCGTGCAGGTGCTGAACAACCTGCTCGCCAACGCCGCGCGGCACGCGCCGGAATCCGCCCCGATCCGGATCTCGGCCGAGCGCGACGGCGTCCACGTCGCGATCTCGGTCTCGGACGAGGGCAACGGGGTGGCGCCCGAGCTCCTGCCGCGGCTGTTCCAGAAGTACACCGGCGCCGGGCTCGGGCTGGTGATCTGCAGGGGGCTGGTAGAGGCGCATGGCGGGCGCATCCGGGCCGAGAGCGGCGGCGCCGGCCAGGGTGCGCGCTTCACCTTCACCGTCCCGGTCGCCGTGGACAGCCGCGACGGTCAGGCCGCCCGCCCCGACCCGGCCCCGGAACCGCGCGAGTCCCCCCGCGTCCTGGTGGTTGACGACGACCCGCAGACGCTGCGCTTCGTGCGCGACGCGCTCACCCGGGCGGGATACTCAGCGCTGGTGACGGGCGATCACGCGGATCTCGCCCACATCATCCGCACCGAGACGCCGCACCTCGTCCTGCTCGACCTGAGGCTGCCGGGCACCGACGGCATCGAGCTGATGCGCACCGTCCCCGAGCTCGCCGAACTGCCGGTGGTCTTCATCTCCGCCTACGGCCGCGACGAGACCATCGCCGAAGCCCTCAAGGCGGGCGCCACCGATTACATCGTCAAGCCCTTCTCGCCAACCGAGCTCACCGCACGGGTCGGTGCGGCACTGCGCAAGCGCGCCGCGCCCGAGCCGTTCGCGCTCGGCACGCTCGCCATCCACTACGAGGAGCACCGGGTGACGGTGGCCGGGCGCGAGGTCGAGCTGACCACGACGGAGTTCGACCTGCTGCGCGTGCTCTCGCTCAATGCGGGGCGGGCGGTGACCTTCGATGCCCTGCTGCGCCAGGTGTGGAGCGCGAACGAGGACGGCAACGTCGACCTGGTGCGCAACATGGTCAAGAAGCTCCGCGCCAAGCTCGGCGAGGACGCCAGGAACCCAACCTGGATCTTCAACCTGCGCGGCGTCGGGTACCGCATGGCAAGGCCCGACGACGGCTGAGGGCCGGCGCGCGGCGGCATGACATCGGATTCGACGCAGGTCTCCTCGACCGCCTCGACGTCATGCCGCCTTCAGCCGGTCCGCCGCCGCGGTCGTGGTCGCGCGCCGCATCGCCGCCCAGACATCGAGGTCCGGGCGGAGATGCGGCACCCGGTTGCCGAACCGGTGGAACGCCGGCCCCGCGCCGCTCACGCGGTAGCCCTCCAGCGTGCGCGGTGAGAGCCCGAGGCAGGCCGTCGCAGCGCCTGTGTTCATGAACCCGCCGCTGTCGTGACCCATGCCGGTCACTCCCTCGCGTTCGCGTCGCTGGTCCCGGCGTCGAGCCTGGTCCCCGCGACCGTCCTCCGCCAAACGGATCGGTTCGGGATTGTCCATCGCCCGCGCCGCATGGACCCCACCGGGCGCGCCGACGCGCGAACCGTCTGCCCGTCCGCCTCGTCCGGGCGAAGGATGAACAACAGTGACCGTTCCGGCAGGCCACGCCGACAGCAACGAACGGAGCCGGTCTCCCGCGCAGTGCGTGGAAGACCGTCGTGCGGGCGAATCGAACCTGGCAGCCCGTAATCGATTCGACGGCTTCGCGGAACGGTTGCCGGAAATCGGCTTGCGGGCGCCTGTGGCAAGCCGATTCGGAACGAACCGCAATCGGTATGCTTGCCGAGGGAGTGGAAGTCTCAAAATGCGATCCGGATTAAACTGACAAATCAGTCGATTAGATGTTTCGACGTCTTCCTGCATCGAATAGGTGTCAAGATTCAGCACCGGCTTCCCGTTCGAGTCCCGTGCTGAAGATATCGCCCCGGACCTTCACCTTGTGGCCGAGGCTGCCGATGAGTTCGGCATGCCGTAGCTCATAGGGAAGCAGGTACGCGACCGGCTTTCCGCACTTGGTGATGACCAGGCCGTCACCGCCGAGGCCGTCCCGCTCGAAGGTGCCGGCAGCGCCCTCTTGGCCCGTGCCATGGAACGCGCCTTCAATGCCCGCGGCGGCATCCCGCGCCTCAATCGGGAACGAGCAGAGATCGTCTCTGGTCAGCGGTTCGTCTCCGTTCCTGCCCGGAAACTCCCACCACCCGGACACCGTTTCGGCAAGGCCATTCAACAGCAAGCACACCCCCCAGCAGGCAGAACGCCCCTCGGTCCCGTCTTCACGTCGATCAGCGCGAGCCGTCATCGCCGGTGCCCGGACTGCGCCCTAATGCCTGTGCCCGCCGCCTTTCTGCGTTCCGCCGAAGTGAAGCTTCTCGACCAGCCGGTCGCGGTCAGGCCTGGTGAAGTCAAGCTTCAGCGCCCACTCGCCGGTCATGTCAAGCGTGATGCGGGCCCGGTACATCCCGGGTTTTCCGTGCGGTTCGGCGGTCACCGGGAGGATGTTGTGGGCGCCCGGCATCGACGGCATTTCAGCGCCGACCGTGAACTCGGCACCGGCGATCGGACTGCCGCTCTTCCTGCCCTTCAGCGCAAACATGCAGTCGTACACCAGCGCCTGCTGCTCTACCGGCGTGCACTCCACCCGGGCCGCCTTGCGTTCGCCGGCATCCGCGACTGCCGACAGGCACCCCGCCGCCGCAACCGCCAGCACTGCCAGAATTCGAGAGTCCATCGCGATTCTCCCTCCATCAGGCCGAAGTGAACGGCGCCGCCGACGGGTATCCCAGGTAGTCCGATACCAGCCGGTCATCGGACAACAGCTCCGCCGCCGGTCCGTGAAGCCTGATGCGCCCGCTCTCGAGCACATAGGCGCGATCGGCAAGCTCCAGGGCGCGCCGGATATTCTGTTCGACCATGAGTATGGTCAGTCCCTTCTCGCGCAGCCGACGGACCAGATCGAAGACACCTGCCGCCAGTTTCGGCGACAGGCCGAGTGAAGGCTCGTCCAGCAACAGCAGCCAGGGCGCAGCCTCGAGCCCGCGGGCGAGCGCCAGCATCTGCGCTTCGCCGCCGCTCAGGCTGGCCGCCGGCCGGTCCAGCTTGTCCGCAAGGGTGGGGAACAGCCGGCGAAGGCCTGGCCGGGTACGCCGCCGAAGCAGGAATCCGTCCCGATGATGGGCGGCAACGCGCAGATTCTCCTCCACGCTCAGGGTGCCGAGGATCATGCGTCCTTCCGGCACCTGGACAATTCCCCGGGCGACGACAGCGTGTGCGGGCAGTCCGCCGATCGACTCTCCTTCGAACAGGATTTCGCCACCGTCGGCCGGCACCATGCCCGAGACAGCGTTGAGGATCGATGTCTTGCCGGCCCCGTTCATGCCGATGATGGACACGATCTCCCCTTGCCGTACCTCCAGCGACACCCCGTCGACCGCGCGCAGGCCGCCGTAGGAAACCGACAGCCGGCGCACGTCAAGCAGCGAAGTCATCGCCCGTTCCCAGATAGACCTCCCGGACCCCCGGATCCGCAAGCACCTCGTCCGGAAGCCCGTCCGCAATCTTGCGGCCGAAGTCGAGTACGCACAGTCGGGTGCAGACGCCCGCGATCAGCGCCATCTTGTGCTCGATCACCACGCAGGTGCGTCCGGGAGCGACCACTTCGCGGATGAGGTGCGCCATGTCCGCGGTCTCGGCCGGCGTCATCCCGCCCGCGGGCTCGTCGAGCAGCACCAGGGGCGCATCGACGGCGAGCGTGCGTGCGATCTCGAGACGCCTGCGGGCCGGAAGCGGCAGGTGCTTCGCGAGAACCCCCCGTTCACCCAGGAGCCCGACCTGCTCGAGGACGACCTCGACGTCGCGCACACACGCGTGTGCGGCTGACGGCCGGTTGCGCTGCAAGCGAACCGGGACGCCCGCTTCCCGGCCGTACTGCGCGGCCTGAACGTTCTGGAAGACCGTCATGGTCGGAAACAGTCGGATGTTCTGAAACGTGCGCGCGATCCCGAGCCGTGCAATCCGGTGCCCCTTCCACCCGGTGATGTCCGTGCCCCGGAAGCAAATGCGTCCCGCGCTCGGCGCATACACCCCGGTCACCGTGTTCAACAGGGTGGTCTTGCCCGAGCCGTTGGGTCCGATGATGCCAAGCACCTCCCCGTCCGCAACGTCGAGGTCGACGCTGGCAAGCGCCGACAACGCGCCGAAGCGTTTCTCAACGCCCTCGAGCGCCAGCATCGTTCCGGCGCGAGAACAGCACCTTCAGCCGGTGCACCCGCTCCTCGTCGAGGATGCCCCGGGGCATGAGGATCAGCAGCACCGCCACCAGGCCGCCAAACACGATCATCCGGTAGCCCTGGATGAAGCGCACCGCCTCGAGAAAGCCGAGATCGATGGCCACGCCGATGAGGGGCCCGAACGCGGTACCCAGGCCGCCGATCAGACCGTAGGCGAGAGCGTGGACGCCCAGCATCGCGTTGAAGAACTGCGGTTCCACGTAGGTGGTGAAGTGGGCGTAGAGCGCGCCGCCGATGCCGGCGATGGCGCCCGCCATCCCGGCTGCCAGAATGCGGTATCGCACCGTGTTCAGACCCTGCATCTCGGCCAGCAGGTCGTCGGAGCCAAGCATTCTGAACACCGAGCCCAGGCGGGAACGCTCCATGAGCAACAGGGCGATCAGCACCACGGCCAGCAGCGCGTAGATGATGAACATGAACTCGGTCAGGCTGATGTCGCGTTCGAACATCCACCGGATGTCATGGAACCCGTTGGCGCCGTCCGGGCCCACCATCTCGCCATCGACCTCGACCTGCACCTCCACGATCAGGAGCACGAGGCGCACCATCTCCGCGAACGCCAGTGTCGAGATCGAGAAGTACAGGCCGCTGAGCCGCAGTGTCAGGGCCCCCACGAGCACCGCCACGAACCCGGCAACGCATGCGCCAATGAGAATCCCCACCCAGATCGGCTGTGCGAACATCGCCGTTGCGGCGCCCGCCGCGTAGGCGCCCAGGCCGAAATAGGCCTGTTGGCCGAAGGAAATCTCGCCGGTAATCAGCAACAGGTAGGCCGACAGCGCGATGAACGAGATCATCCCGATGTTCGACAGCACCGTGATGACGTAGCCGTCCATGGCTCAGACCCGCCTGAAGGCGAGTTCCTCTCGGCCGAGAATGCGCCGGCCCATCAGTCCGCCCGGCCGTAGCACCAGTATCGCAAAAAGCAGGACGTAGGCGCTCAGGTCCTTGTACTCGTTGCCCAGATACCACTGGGCATGGGCCTCGACCACGCCGAGCACGAGACCGCCGAGGATCGCCCCCGGCAGGGATCCCATGCCGCCCAGCATCATCGCGATGAGGCCCTTGAAGGTCGCCCACAGACCGAAGAAGGGCGTGACCTGTTCGTCCGTGGCGAGAATGGCGTAGCCGGCGACGCCGCCGACCAGGGAGACCAGCGCGAAGGCGCACAACATGACCCACCTGGTATCGATGCCCATGTAGCCGGCGGCCTGCGGACTCTCGCAGACCGCCCGCAGCGCAAGGCCGTACCGGGTGCGGTGGAGCAGCAGATTCAGGGCTGCGACCATGACCACGGCCAGCGCCAGCATCGTGATCTGCTCCGCACGGAACAGGAAGGGGCCGAGTTCGAAGGAACCGGCGACGAACAGCGAGGGGAAGGGATAGGTGCGCTCGGGCAGGAGGTGAATCGCGACTTCTTCCAGCTGCATCCAGATCACGAAGCTCGACACCATGGACGCGAGCACGGCATCGCGACGCACGGCACGGAAGCACAGGCGCTCGACATAGATGCCGGCGAGAACGGTGCATGCCAGAATCGTCATCGCGACGACCAGCGCGTTGACCTGGTAGTGCACGTGCAGCCAGGTGCCGGCATACGCGCCGAGCATGATCGTGGCACCGTAGGCGAGGTTGAGCCGGCGCATCACGCCGAAGATGATCGTGAAGCCGATCGCCAGCAGCGCGTAGGACGAGCCGAACATGATGCCGTCGACGGTATTCTGGACGAAATCTATCACGACACCCCCAGCCCGAAGATGACTACTCCTTCCGCGCCCCGAGATAGGCCCGGTGGATGACCTCGTCCTCCTCGAGCTCACCGGGCGAGCCCGAAAAGGTGATCTCGCCACCTTCGATGAGATAGAACCTGTGGGCCACCGTCAACGCCATGCGGACGTTCTGTTCGACGAGGAATATGGTGACCCCTTCCGCGTTCAGCTCGCGGATGATGCGGAATATCTCCTCGACGACCAGCGGGGCCAGGCCCACGGAAGGCTCGTCCATGAGCAGGATCCTGGGACGGGTCATGAGCCCCCTGGCGATGGCCAGCATCTGCTGCTCGCCTCCGGACAGGGTGCCGGCAAGCTGCCCTCTTCGTTCCTCCAGGCGGGGGAACCGCCGGTACATGCCCTCGATGTCAGCCGATACCTCGGTTGCGGAGGCCCGTCTGGCGTACGCGCCGGCGCGCAGGTTCTCCTCGACGTTCATGCGCGGAAACACCAGGCGGTTCTCTGGTACCAGCGCGATGCCCTTCGACACCACCCTGGCGGCCGGCAACCGGGTCAGGTCCTCGCCGTTCAGGACCACGGAGCCGGAGGTGGGAGACAGGATCCCCGCGATGGTAAACATGGTCGTGGTCTTGCCCGCCCCGTTGGGGCCGAGCAGACAGGTGATCTCTCCCTCCACCGCGTCGAGGCTCACGCCTCGCAGCGCCTCGATGTTGCCGTAGGATGTGACGAGGTCGCGAATGCTGAGCATCGGTTCAGGCGCTCCCGTCGGCCGGTCCGGCCTCTGCGGCGGATGTCCCGAGGTACGCCTCCTGCACCGCGCGGTTGCGCTGTACCTCGCTCGGCGTACCGAAGGCGATCCTGTGTCCAAAGTTGAGCACCGCGATCCGCTCCGTCACACCCATGACCAGTTCCATCACGTGTTCGACGAGCAGCACGGTCACTCCTGAGTCGCGTACCCTGCGGATACGCCAGCTCAGGTCGTCGATCTCCTGACTGTTCATGCCGGCTGCCGGCTCGTCGAGCAGCAGCAGCTTCGGACGGGCCGCCGCGGCACGCGCGAACTCCAGGCGCCTCTGCTCTCCGAAGGCGAGATTGGCCGCAAGTTCGTCGCTCTTGTGCCCGAGGTCGGCAAGTTCGAGCAACTCGGCGATCTCCTGGCGCGTCCGCCGCGTGGTGCCGAACCAGCGCGGCAGGAAGCCCTGCCGGGCGATGTCCCCGGGCGAGTTCTGCGCCACCCACAGGTTCTGCCACACCGTCAGCGTCGGAAACAGGCGGATGTTCTGGAAGGTACGGGCGAGTCCGGCCCGCAGGCGCTGGTGCGGCGGTTTTCCGTTCATCAGCTCCCCGCGGAACAGAACGCTGCCGGCGGTCTGGGGATAGACGCCGCAGATCACGTTGATCGTGGTGCTCTTCCCGGATCCGTTGGGTCCGATCAGGCCGAAGATCTCTCCCTCGTCGATGGTCAGGTCCAGCCTGTCGAGGGCTTTCACCCCGCCGAAGTGCTTCGACAGTCCGCGCAGTTCGAGCACCGGCCTACCCCCGTCCGTCCAGGCCCACCGCGCGTTTCAGCATGCGGGCAGTGGGTGCATCGAACAGACCGGAAGGTTTCAGGTTCATCGCGGCGATGATCAGCAGCCCGAACACGATGTTGCGCCAGTCTCCGAGAAAGCGAAGCCCTTCCACCAGCACTCCCTGAATGAAGATGACCGCCACGAGGGTACCGAACACGCTCGAAAGCCCGCCGAGGATTGGATAGGCGATCGCGAAGGTCGCGAGCAGCACCGTGAAGGTAAGGTGATCGATATAGGTCGCGGTGTGTGCGTAGAGCGCCCCGCCAATGCCGGCGATGAATCCGCCGGCGGTCATGGCTGCGACCTTCACCGCCGTCAGGTTGATCCCGACGCTCTGCGCCGCGAGCTCGTCCTCGCCAACCGCGCGCAGCACCGCTCCGGCGCGGGAACGGTCCGCCCACCACAGCAATGCCATGACCAGTATGACGAAGATCCAGACGAAGGCGGTGATCTCGAACGCCGACCAGCCGTTCGCCACGAAGTAGCGGATCTCGCGAAAACCGTTGGTGCTGTCCGGTCCCACCGAAATGTCACCGCGCGGCACACGCCAGCTCAGGTTGAAGAAGAACAGGCGAACGAACTCGCTGAAGGCGATGGTCGCCACGACGAGCATCAGGCCCTTGACCCGCAGGGCGGGGAAGCCGACGAGGAATGCGAAGAAAGCCGCGATCAGCGCGCCGGCGAGCAGGGCCGGAAGAACGGGCAGCTCGAAGATGACTGTGAGAATCCCCGCCGAGTAGGCGCCGATTGCAAAGAAGCCGGCCTGTCCCAGGGACAACTGGCCGGTGAGCATCAGGACATACGCGGACAACCCGAGAAGGGTGTGGATCCCGATGAGCTGGACGAGGCCGAGGTAGTACGCCATTTGGGCTCAGTCCCGGTCGATGGCCGTCCCGGAGATCCCGTGCGGACGGAAGACCAGGAAGACGAAAAGCAGCAGCAGGACATACATGTCGCGTTCGTTGACGCCCCGGAAGTACAGGAACACGTTCTCGAGCCCGCCGACCAGCAGGCCGGCGACGATGGCGCCGGGTATCGATCCCAGGCCCCCGATGACCGTGACGATCAGGCCCTTGACCGTCAGCGGTATTGTGACCAGCGGCGAGAGCACGCCGACCGCTGCCGCCGTCATCGAGCCCGCGATGCCGCCGAGCAGGCCCGCAAGGACGAATGTGATGGCATTGGTCCGGTGCACGTCGATACCGCAGAGACGGGCCGCCACGTCCTGTTGGGACACCGCTCGTGTCGCCAGGCCAAGCCGGCTGCGGTAGAGCACGTAGACCAGGCCGGCGGTGCTGACGACGCATACGACGAACACGAACAGAAGGTCGCCGCGTATCCCGTAGGGACCCAGGTCGAACATCACGTATTCGAACATGGCAGGGAATGTCAGCGGCGAGCCGTCGGTGGCATGGATGACGATTTCGTCGATGAAGAACAGCGCTCCGATCGAGGCCATCAGGGCTGCGAGGTGATTGTTGACCGGTATGAACCGGAAGCAGGCCACGTACACGACAAAGCCGATGAAGCCCGAGGCGAGGGCCGAGACCAGGAAGACGACCAGCGCCGGGGCGTTGACGAAGGTAAACGCCGCCAGACCCGCGTACGCTCCGGCCAGCGACGCCCCGGCATAGGTCATGTTGAGCTTCCCCATGGCGCCGAAGATCAGCGTGAAGCCGATCCCGATCAGCGCATAGGTCGCGCCGAACAGCAGGCCGTCACCGACGGTCTGCGTGATCTCCACGAACTCGAACCAGAAATCACTCATTGCACATTGTCATGCGGCCCTCGAGGCCAGGTGGTTGGCCGTCCTCCCCGGACGGCAGCGCACGGGTCCGGGCCGGCCAACCTGGTCACGGTCCCGTGCGGGTCCCGAACAGGCCTGTTCCGCCCGACGGCACGGCGACGGGGATGGTTCGATCCCCGGCACCGCCCGCCGGTGAGGATCACGGCCAGAGCCGGTGTCTTGTCAACGAGGATCGTGAACCACCGTCCACGAACCGGCGTCGGCCTGCACAAAGACGTAGGGCTTGATGGATTCGCCCTCGTCCTGCACGCGTCCGATTGCGCCCATCAGCCCGTCGACATTTGCCAGGGCTTCGAGACCGTCCCGGACCTTGCGACGGTCGGCCACGAGGGTGTCGGGCTTGGCCATGACGCCCGTCGCCTCCACCACCTGCTTGATGATGTGCGCGTTCTCCCAGGCGGCAGCGCTGTGCAGGTCGGCGGACCCGCCGTTGGCTTCGGCCAGGGCCGCGACCTGCGCGGCGGCTTCCGTGATCGGAGCGAAACCGGTGGGAATGTACATGCCTTCCGCAGCGTCCGAGCAGCCCTTGAGGGTTTCCGCGCTGGACGAACTGGTCAGCCCCACGAGAACCTTGGGGTTGATCCGCTGGCGCTTCATCTCCTTGAGCATGCCGCAGGTCGTGAACGGGTGCGAGGAGATGATCATCATGTCGGCGCCCGACTTCTTGAAAGCGCGGGCCTGGACCGAGAAGTTCGTGTCCGCCATCAGCCAGTTCGACGACTTCGAGGCTTCCATGACATTCTCGCGGCCTTCTCCCACCTTGCCGGTGACCCCTTCGATGCCCCCGCCGACCCATTCGAAACCGTGTTTCTTGGCCATGGGGACGATGACGAGCGCGAAGGTCAGCCTCGAATGGGCCTGATCGGTCTCCGTTCCGCCGTAGATCGTCTCGGCGTCGGGATACTGGGTACGCAGCCACTCGAACAGCGCGTCGTACATTGCGATCTCGTTCGGCACGTTGCGGAAGGTCCACTGGGACTTCTTGGCAAGGCCCGGCCGGATCGCCGTGTCCGTGAGAATGGGAAACTGGAGGCCGGTGTCGGACGCGTCGCCCACCGTCTTCTGGAAGATGCCGTACATGGCCGCTGCCGCACCCGAGCACGTCGGGCCGATGCCGATCAGCGCTTCAGTCTGCGACTCGACCTTGCGCGCAACGGAAATGGCCTGATCGGCATTGCAGGCGGAGTCGTAGTAGGTCAGCTCCATCTTGGCCATGGTGCCGTCACCAAGCTTCACACCGCCCGCGTCGTTGATGGCCTGCACCGCTGCGGTAAGCACGGCCTCGGAGTTGACCCCGAACGAGCGCAACGGCCCGGACTTCGCGCCCCAGCCCGCGATCTTCACTGTGCGTTCGGTTTCCGCTAGAGCGGGTTGCGCAAAGGCGGTCAGTGTGACCGCCAGTGCGGCCGCGGCCACGCTGGCGAACGTCATCGCCCGGATGCTTGTCCCGGACCTGGTGGAGTTCTCCATTTTAACCCTCCCATGGGCTGAATACGTGCTGACTGTTGCCGTGGAGCAGACAGGGACCAAACCCGGTTTTTCTCGATGCTTCGAGAAAAAACGGCCCGGTTCCGACCGGCCAGGGACCCGATTTCGGGGTAGTAGCAATGACTGAATTCGCGTCGCGAGAGCCTGTCGAGCATACCGAAGACCGGACAGCATCTCGTGCTGAAATCCAGCGTCTGCCGCACGTTGCGGGACGGTTCGATCATGTTCCATCCGGCAGCAAAACGTCGTGGCGTCCTTCCCAGTATCCGGCAAACAGGACCGGGCTGCTCGGGCTGCCAGGACGGGCAACTTTCAGGTGGAGTTTGGCGCATTGGAGCGATCGACACCAGTGTTTTGTACCCGGCCCTCGGAACGCCGGCTCTGCTGATGAAATGCCGGTGCTGTGCACCGATCGATCAACTGCTGTCCCATTCCGCTGCCGACGATCAGGACGAGATGCCGGACGACCACCTTCCCTGCTGCGAAGCCGTTGACGTTTCTGCTCCGGCACACGTTAATCCGGAATGCTGCGGTGCTTTCGACAGGTTGTTCCCGAAGCTCTCATTGGCCGGGCGTGTCGATGACCTTGCAGCTGGTGATTCCGGCATCCTGGCGCTCGCAGACGCGTTTTCCGTGCCCATACTTTCCCCGACCGCTCTCGGGCAGCGCTGCCGGACATGACAGGACCGGACAGACGAGCCCATCCGACTGTAATCGAGTTGGTCCGGATCCAGCAGCAGGTCCGCGAACTTCGACATTTCCCGATTGTCAGGGAACGCCCGGACACGATCCGCAAAGCGGCCGCGGCGGTGAAGGCCTGCCACGAGAACACAGCCGGCCTCGAAACGCTTCAGGATGCTCTTGTGCAGCTGCGCGACCTGCGCAATTCGCTCGCCCATGCCCTGCCTGACAGCGGCGATGACGCCGAAATGGCGCGGTCCGCCTACAGCCCCGGGTGACGATGACCATGGCTGAGGTTCGCGTTCTCGATGTCCTGCTTCATGGCGCACACATCGGCACGCCGACGCAGGTGCCGGGGGACCGCACGCTGTTCGCGTTCGTAGAGGACTATGTGGCGGACGAACACCGGTCGGTCCGCGGCCTCTCCTTCAAGGACCGGCTCGGAGAGCTCATCACCACGTTCAGACCGAGCCGGACAAGGCTGTTGCCGTTCTTTTCGAACCTGCTGCCCGAGGGGTACATGCGCAGCTACCTTGCTGAGCGCGCCGGGGTGAATGAGAAGCGCGAATTCTTTCTGCAGTGGGTACTGTGCAGCGATCTGCCCGGAGCCGTCACCGTCACGTCGGCTAATGGCGAAGTCTGACCGGTCGATGTCGACGGTCACGATGAGCCGGGTGGTCATGGACGCGAGCATGTACTGCGGTTCTCGCTGGCCGGTGTCCAGTTGAAGTTTTCCGCGGTCGAGGCCGCGAGAGGAGGGCTGGCGATTCCGGTCAGCGGCGTGGGCGGATCGTGGATCGTCAAGTTGCCTTCACGCCAATTTGAACATGTGCCCGAGAGCGAGTTCCCAATGATGACGCTCGCCCGGCTGATCGGCATGGATGTACCAGCGCTCCGGCTCATTGATCCGGACGTCATCGGGAACCTGCCCGACGTGGTCGGTGCTCTCAACGGACAGGCTCCTGCCATTGAGCGCTCCGACCGGCTCGGGAACTGAACCCTCGTGCATGTCGAGGACTTTGCCCAGGTCTTCGGCGTTTGTCCGGAGAACAATTACAGGAAAGCCGGCGCCAGCAACATTGCCCATGTCATCGGGTTTGAAGGACATGATGTGGACACGACCGAGTTTATCCGGCGGCTCACCTACAATGTCCTGATCGTCAATGCCGACATGCACCTCAGGAACTGGTCCCTGATCTCTATCCGGACAGGCGCAATGCGGCGCTTGCGCCTGCCCATGATCTTGGTTCTGCGATTCCATATATCGCGGACGACAATGCGGCACTCAACTTCAGCCGAACACGGCGTTTCGATCAGTTTTCCAAAGATGAACTGTTCCATCTCGCCGCGAAGGCGCGCCTGCCCGGCAGGCTGGCACTCGATACCGCCCGTGAGACCGTCGCGCTCTTTCACCAGTACTGGAATTCCGAAAAGATCCATTTGCCGCTCGTCGACACGGTCATCCATGCCATCGAAGCGCATCTGAAGACCGTACCCATAGCCAGGTAAGGCACGCACGGTCCTGGGGATGTTGAAACGGAAAGATCTGTCTCACATGCCCGACCCGTACCGAAAGCTCACTCTGTCGAGCGGGCGAACCGGGGGCGACACTATGTGTATATCGGGGACCAGGTTTCGGGGCCCTTGGGGGTGAAGCCGGTCAAGGGTCAGACAATCGACAATGGAATTCAGTACTCGGTCGGTGAAGGGTGAAGATTGCGATACCTGCGCCTCCAGCAGGGCGCAGGACGGACCCCGGCCTGGGGCCCGGCCCCGGAGCCGCAGGGAATGACATCAGGGGTCTCACGGCAAGCCGCAACAGCCTGACGGACAGCCCGATCCCTCGTGACTCTCAGCCGATTGCCGATCGCTACGGTCCAGGGGCTCCCGAGCGCGCGGATCGCGATTGCAACCGAACGTGAGACGAATGACATTGCGTTCCCGGGCTAGTACCAACGCTCGCATCGCATGTCCTTGCCCGCACGGGGCCAGGGGAGAGAGACGCCTTGGCAGATGGTGTCAGGAAGGATGACGGTCCGGTTCTCGTCTGGTTCCGGCGCGATCTGAGGCTGACCGACAATCCCGCGCTGACGTGGGCCCGGGAGACCGGCCGCCCCGTCATTCCCTTTTTCGTGCTCGACGATGAGGAGCGGCGGGTCGGTGGCGCGTCGAGATGGTGGCTCCACGGAAGCCTGAGCGCGCTCGGCGAAGAGCTGGCGCGCATCGGCAGCGGACTGGTGCTGCGCCAGGGTTCCGCCGGTACGGTGATTGCCGCGCTCGCGCGGGAGACGGGGGCAACGGGCATTGTCTGGAACCGTCTCTACGAGCCGGCCCTTGTCAGTCGGGATACGCAGCTGAAGGCACGCTGTCGTGAAATCGGACTGGTACCCCGGTCCTTCAACGCGGCACTGCTGTTCGAGCCCTGGACCGTCTGCACGCGTGCAGGCGAGCCTTACCGGGTGTTCACACCGTTCTGGCGTCAATGCCTGAGCCACGGCTTCGAACTGCCCGGGGTCACGGTACGACGGTTGTCGCCACCGGCACGCTGGCCTGCGGGCGAAGAACTGGCCGGCTGGCGTCTTCGGCCCGAGGCCCCGGACTGGGCCACCGGCCTGCGGGAAGTGTGGAGCCCGGGCGAGGCCGGCGCCCGTCAGCGGCTCGAACGGTTCCTGCAGGATCCCCTCCAAAGCTACGCGCAGGGACGCGAGTTTCCGGCGAGGCGGGGCACCTGCATGCTCTCTCCCCACCTGCATTTCGGGGAGATCGGCCCGCGGCAGGTCGCTGATGCGATTGGTCCGGTCGAGCCCGGAACCGGTGCCCACACCTTTCTTCTCCAGATCGGCTGGCGCGAATTCAGCTACCACCTGCTCCACCACAATCCGGACATGGTCACGGCCAATCTCCGGCGCGCGTTCGACCGCATGCCCTGGCGCAACGATCCCGAGGGCCTTCGGGCATGGCAGCGCGGCCGGACGGGCTATCCGCTGGTGGATGCGGGAATGCGGGAGCTCTGGACGACGGGCTGGATGCACAACCGGGTCCGGATGGTCGTTGCATCCTTCCTCACCAAGCACCTGCTGATCGACTGGCGACTCGGCGCCGAGTGGTTCCTCGACACGCTCGTGGATGCCGATCTCGCAAGCAACACCGCAGGCTGGCAGTGGGTTGCCGGGAGCGGCACGGACGCCGCACCCTATTTCCGCGTCTTCAACCCTCTCGCCCAGTCGCGGCGTTTCGATGCCGCTGGCGACTACCTTCGACGCTGGCTCCCGGAATTGCGACGCTTGCCCGACACGTGGATCCACGCGCCCTGGGAGGCGTCGGAGCCCGTCCTTGCCGATGCCGGGATACGGCTCGGCGACACCTGGCCCCTCCCCGTCGTGGATCATGGGTCGGCACGCGCAAGGGCCCTGGACATCTACAGGACCATCATCCGCAACGGTTCGTGAGGACCGCAGCTCCCCGGTCCTCCCGGGACTTGCCGACCCGCCGCGTGGTGGTCACGGCCGGTTCGCGATGGTATCTCCGGCCTGTCAGGGGAACCGAAACGAGGACACATTCATTCCAATGGGGAATGACCGCTACAAGCAGGGGGCGGACAGCCGCACAATCACCTGAACCGTGCTTGCTCACTCCAGACCGAAGAGCGGTATGTTCATCGTGCGGGCAATGTCGTTCATCCGCCGGTCGTGGCTCGCGAGTTCCACTTCCTGACCCTGATCCACCAGATACGCGCACGACGCCAGGTGCAGGGCATCGAGGGCCCGCACCGGCGCCGGGCCGGGAAAGGCATCCAGCGCCCGCGCCAGAACTCTCGGGGTCAACTCAAGTAGTGCGACCCTTCCGACAAGCCGGCTTGCTGCCTCGCCGTGCGAGGCTGCAAGACCGCGTGCGTGCAGCGGTGTCCATAGCTCGCATTCGAGGAGTCGGCTCGACACCAGCGTCCCGTGCCAAAGCGAAACCGGGAGCTGGCGGTCCTCCGTCAGCAATCAGGCCAACGCGACGGACGTGTCGATATAGGTCACCGGTCGCGCCGGCTCTCGTCGAGTTCGGCCAGAACCTCGTCCAGACTGGCGACCGGGGCGGGTCTGGGCGGTGGTCCCGACCCCGTCACCGCCGGCGGCGCAAGCACGCCGGACCGAACCGCCTCGGCCAGGAACGCGTCGGCGAGGACCGGGCTCCGGGTCTCCCTGAGCGGGCCCAACTCGGCCACCACACGGTCACGGTCGGTGACCAGGATTGTCTCACAAGACGCCGCAAGCCGGACGTACTCGCTCAGCTTGCTGTTCAGGACCTTGATGCCGACCGATCTCATGGCAAGGAAGGTTGCTACCGATCGCTACCTTGTGAAATGCCAACTGCGCCGGTCCGGATTGACGCACGGTCCGGACAGTCCGGGGATTGACCGACTCCGATGGAGGTACGGGATCGTCCGCCAACCTTGAGCATGGTCTCCGATGGCAGAGAGGGCATCACCGCCGGTCTTGTGATGGAGGCCCGGATCAATGGTTCCGTCATCGCGACCGGGAACAGGGTCTTCACCGGCATGGAGCCAGCCGTCTTCGATTTCGTTGTAGCGCCAGCCGTCACCATGACTGGCTCCGTTCATGTGGTCCGTGTCATCTGCACGCCCAAGGGACAGGCTCGAAACACGACCGATCCATCGGGGTACCCCGGATGCGGCGGTCGGTTCGCCGGTCCCGCCTGCGGCCTGCCAACCCGCCGCGCGGTGGCCACAGCCGGTCCGGGATGGTATCTCCGGCCTGTCAGGCGGACGGGGTGCCGGCACTGCTGCGCACCTGATCAGGGGGTAGTGGCGTGCGGGACAGGGGCGAGCGTTTCCGGGTTTCGATCGGGGAGCTGAACGGCGCGCTGGGCGACCTCGGGACCCTCCTGCCGCTGATGCTGGGCGCGATATTCCTCGCGGGTCTCGCCCCTGTGCCGGTCGTGCTTGGCTTCGCCGCCTTCTACCTCGCCACCGCCGTCGTGTACCGGCTGCCGGTCCCGGTTCAGCCGATGAAGGCGGTGGCCGCGGTGCTGCTGACCACCGGGGCGACTGCTCCGGAAGTCGCGGCCGCGGGGGTTCTGCTCGGCGTCGCCCTTCTCGTTCTCGGTGCAACCGGATGGATCGGGTGGCTGGCCCGGGTCATCCCGAAACCGGTGCTGGCCGGGTTGCAGGTCGGTCTCGGCATCACGCTTGCGTTGATGAGCCTGGAACTGATGGGAACGTCGCCGCCGGTTGCCATCGCGGCCCTGCTGATCCTCTCGGCTGTCCTCGTCGCTCCCTGGCTGCCGGCAGCCCTGCTCGCGCTGGTGGCAGCGACCGTGCTTGCCCGGCTCCTGGAGGTCCCGGGCCTTTCTCCCGCCGCCTGGCCTGACCTGTTTGACCTGCCTGTGGACATCATTCCCTCGCTCGACGAGATCAAGCGTTCACTGACGGTGCTCGCGCTGCCGCAGCTCTCGCTCACAGTTACCAACGCGATCCTCCTGACGGCACTGGTCGCCGGTGACCGGTTCGGCGAACGCGCCGCCCACGTCACGCCGGCCCGGCTGGCATGCACCAGCGGAATTGCCAACCTGCTTCTTGCTCCTCTCGGCGCCCTGCCGATGTGCCATGGAGCCGGTGGCCTCGCCGCCCACTACCGGTTCGGGGCCCGCAGCGGAACCGCTCCACTGCTCCTCGGTCTCGCCCTGGCCGCGGTCGCACTGGCACCGTCGGGCCTTGCCCTGGTTGCCATGATTCCGGCAGCCGGCCTTGGAGCACTGCTGCTGGTTGCGGCGGGCGAACTTGCCCTCGGCCGGCGCCTGCTCGGCAGTCCGCCGTCTCACTGGCCGGTCATCGCGGTCACCGCGGGAGTGACCGTCTGGACCGACCCATTCCAGGGTCTGCTCGCGGGTGCGGCCGCGTTCCTGCTCGCCCTCCTGGCGGAGAAGGGTGCGCGGCAGTTGCGCGAACTGCGCCATTCCGGGGCGAGGCGCTGACGCGGACCGATCAGCCAGACGTAGGCGCGGACGACGCCAGTCGGGAAAGGTGCATTCGTTATCTGGTGAACCCGACCCATGGGGCGGGGCGGAAAGGATTGTCGGAACCGAGCGTGGTTTGGGAATGGAAAACACAAACTCACCAATAGAGAATCGGTCAGTTCTCTACCTCCGCATCGCATCACCATGATCCGGGAAAAGGGCCGTACATTACCGTCCCGGACACATGACCAGTTGGAATCCGCTGCAATCAAGATTGCATGACAAAACTGGGGGAAGACCAACGGCGCTACCATGACCTGTAGGTGAGACAGACGGGTAACGGGGATGGTTCCCGATATCTTCGATGTCGGCTGGCGCCAGTTCAACAGCCAGATCACACGAGGTGAAACTCGGCAAGACCGAGTCTCTCCGCATTCTCGACCGTCGAAAGATATCCATCGATGAACACGAGGTCATGGGCTTCGAAACCGTAGACGGTATCAATCCCGTTATCGTCGCGGGACAGATACACATGGTCCACCTCACCATCACCCGTAACGGTGTTGTTACCCGTCACGATCACGTCATCACCGGCGCCGCCCCAGAGAAAATCGGCTTCAAGGTCGCCGTACAGGGTATCGTTTCCTGCGCCTCCGTACAGGATATCATCGTCCTGTCCGCCACGCATGAAGTCGTTACCGTTGCCACCCCACAGTTCATCTCGACCCATGTTGCCGTGCAGGAAGTCGTCGCCGTCACCGCCAATGAGTGTGTCCCATTGTTTTCGCAGGTGGATGGTGTTGGTTCGAGTCCTTCCAGGAGACCACGTGCCCTCATTCTGACCACCGAATATCGTGTCGTTTCCTGGACCGCCATTGAGGCTGTCGGCGCCGGCATTACCGTTAATCAGGTCGTTCCCGTCTCCCCCGAGGATGGTGTCGCGATCGTCGGTCCCGTTGTAGTCCTGATGGGTCAGAAAACTGGTGAAAACGACCCCGTTGCCGAACAACACGTCGTTTCCCGGTCCTCCAACTATGTGATCAGCTCCGGAATTGCCCGCGATGGTGTCATCGCCTTTACCCCCGTCGAAGTTTTCGCTCGTTGCGTTACCCCTGTATAAGTCGCCCTCGTCGCCTTCATCACCCTCGTCGCCTTCATCATTTTCATCGCCCTCGTCCCCCTCGTCGTTCTCGTCCCCCTCGTCGTTCTCGTCCCCCTCGTCCCCCTCGTCCCCGTTGTCGTCCTCTTCGCCTTCGTCTCCCTCATCACCCTCGTCGCCTTCATCATTTTCATCGCCCTCGTCACCCTCGTCCCCGTAGTTGTCCTCGTCTCCCTCGTCTCCCTCATCCCCCTCGTCACCCTCATCCCCCTCATCACCCTCGTCGCCTTCGTCGCCTTCGTCCCCGTCGTCGTCGTCCTCGTCGTCGTCGTCGTCCTCGTCGTCGTCGTCCTCGTCGTCATCTTCATCCTCATCGCTCGAGGACATGACATCCGTCGCATCAGCAAAGAACCGTTCCTCACCAAACAGGATCTCTCGTTGAAAATTCCGTTCGTTCGGTGTCAAACCCGTGTCAGCCAGATCAACGGCATCCTGCCCCGAAGAAGTCCCGTCTTTCGTGATTGCCTCGTTTGCCATCGTGCCGCTCCCATCGTGCCTGACCATCTTGTTGCGGCCCTGAGACCCAACGGGATGACCACCCCAGTGACTGCAGCGACGATTTCACCGTCAAATTCTGTGTCTCGCCATCTGTGTTCTGTGTCTCGCCATCTGCGGTCCGTTATAGTCAGCGGTTGTCGAGCAACGTCATATGTGCCTGAAGGCGGCTGTGCCTGAAGGCGGCTCGCCGGTGGCAAGCGGTTGCAGGGTTCGCGTGTGCGTCAGCAGCGTCCGAGGGCATCGGGAGCCGGTTCGAACCGTTCTTCGTGGGAGTCCGGGGACGGGGAACGTGACGTGACGCGTACGATCGGGTAAATGTCGTTGGCCACGCCGGGGCCCGGAGCCGTGCTCGGACCTCGCTCATCTACCTGCCCTGTGGCCGAATACGGCGACCGGACGACAGTGTCCGCAACCGGCAGATTGATGCCCCGGCACTACTTCCCGTCCGGGAAAAGCATGATGACATATCCGAGCGTCCGCCTCGCTCCAGGTGCTCTCGCGGGGCAGGTCCGCAACGGGAAAGGCGTCGGTGAGACGTAGACTGCGGAATGGCAAGGCGTTTCGGCCTTGCCCATGGCAGCTGCCGCAACCTCTGTTCCGGTTTCTCAGCGACCCCTGATCGAACTATTTCGGTTCGCTGCAGTCGTCATACCAGCGGTCGCAGTTTAGAACCCATGCGCCCATTTTCTGTTTCCGATAGAGGCGATGCGAGCCGGCTGTGAGACGAGATTGTTCCAGGCATGGCAGCAGTGATCGAGGATATCGTCGTAGTTTTTGAAGACGCGGTTGGAGAGCCAGTTTTCGCGCATGAACTGCCAGACGTTTTCGACCGGATTGAGTTCGGGCGATCGGGGCGGAAGCGGCATGAGTGTGATATTGCCGGGAACTTCGAGGGTGGAGGAGGTATGCCATCCGGCCTGGTCGAGCATGA
>MKWU01003586.1_pt1 | contig 20135 bp, 33 predicted proteins | sample 809101 | NCBI WGS metagenome assembly MKWU01 (sample SAMN05860141, study PRJNA318959) | sponge metagenome | host: Aplysina aerophoba | place: Slovenia: Piran, Adriatic Sea, Gulf of Piran | collected 2013-05-07
GCTGCCGTTTCAGGGGCGATTAGCTCAGGGGTAGAGCACACCGTTGACATCGGTGGAGTCACTGGTTCAAATCCAGTATCGCCCATTCCTTGTGACGGTCACGAGCGGAGGAAGGGGCTGGACCCGATAACGCGGCAGGCCATCGTGGCCGAGGTGAGCAAGACGACCGCTCCCCAACTGTGCAGCCCCGATGGTGTATGGACCATGGATTACGGGCGGCTTCGTTTTCGGGTCATCGCCAGGCTGAACCCAGGTTGGGATCGGCCATGATTGGCTGACTGAAAGGGGAGGTGCGCCAGTTGTGGCAGCGTGGTGCTCGCCAAGGCGTCCTGCTGGTCTGCCATGGCATTGGTTTGAGGTGGCGCTGCATCAGCGCTTGCACAGCCATGTGAGGGGGCAGCCGCAGCGGTCGGACAGTCCCTCAACGGCTGACCCTGTTCACCCACTTGCAGGTGCGTGATGATGGCTGGCTACTCTTTGGGTTTGAGACCGACACAGCGCGGGAGCTGTTTCGTGAACTCATTGGTGTCAGTGGCGTTGCCCCCTCCTGGCGCTCGGGTTGCTGGGGTTGCTGGGTTTTCCTGCCCGAGCTGGTGCAGGTAGACACACTGCAATCTGCTCCGTTGCGCATACGCAAGCTATTCAGACGGCGATATCAAAAGGCAGATCACTGATGTCCCGTAGTCGGTCTCCATCTATCATGGTGAATAGCATCTCCGCCTGATCTTCGCAACTTGGTAGTGCCCCGCAGACCGTCTTCAATTCGTCCAAGGCAATGTGATAAACGCAATCCAAGTCTCCAGTTCCCAGTGCTAGAGAGGCGATGCGCATCGGCAGAGGTTCTGCAGTCACAGCAACGATATGAGGCAATCTGCCTTTTCTATTGCGGATCAGATTGAGGGCTTCTGTGCGGGTATTCTGTGAGCGGTCACTCCGAATCGTCCATTTACAGGACACACTGGCGTGTAAAAAAGGTAGTGCAGGAGAACAATTTGATTCCAGGAACGGCGTCAGGGTTGCGATGCCTGGATGATCCAGAAACATTGCCTGCCCATTGATGTCGTCATGCGATACAGCGCTGCGGGAGACGACAATATCTGGCGTCACAAGATAATCGCGTCCGAGAGCAGTTGATAGGTCTCTGTCGTCTCGCACGAGATCATCGAGCGCTTTGAGGTGGCGGTACTGTGCAAATCTGGAAATCTGCGTCTGCGAGGTCAAGTACTTCCATTTGCCTGGCCTCATGTGACTGATCGCTGTGAGCGTGTGTTCAATGAACTCACAAGTGAGATTCTCAAACAGAGCGCCAGCTCTCTGGGCTGGAATCTGTCGCGCAGTCTGTCGGGGAACACCCAACGCCTCTGCAATGCCGTTGGCAATCAGAGTGCTGGAGCGACTACCACAATCCGCAAAATTCGGGTACGTTATGCCCGCTCGAGTAGAGAACCGGATCACCTGCTGTCCCAGCTTGGCATGATAATCACTTCGCAGCGTTCCGAGAGTAGCCATGGTTCCCTATGGAATCATTGTCAGTTGAAGATCTTGATTGATCCTTAACCGAGATTGTCGAGCGTAGACCGGATTCAATTCGACAAGAATTGCCCTGCGATTCGACCTGGCCGCCACAACTCCAGTGGTCCCGGATCCGGAAAATGGATCCAGGATAACGTCACCCGGCTGACTTCCCAACAGGATGCACCGTCTGGCCAATTCTCTGGGAAAAACCGCTGGATGGGGCACACTACTGGAATCGGGACCCAGGATCCAGTAGTTTCTCAGGTTGGCGCCGCTCGCCTCACGCGCTGCTTGGTTATCATAGTAATAGCTTGGATTCTTCGCAAACAGGAATATGTCCTCAGTGGCGTTGGATGGTCGATTCTTGACACTTTCGGGCATGGGAGCCTTCTTTATCCACGTGATCTTTGACCTCAGCAGCCAGCCATCTTCTTGCAGCGCGAACGCAACGCGCCACGGTAGGCCCATCAGGTCCCGATCCTTGAGTCCCCAGCAGTTGGGCACCTTACAGTTGCGCTGCTGAATCAGCTTTTTCGTATTCCCCACCAAGGCATTGGGGCCACTGCGTCCTGTACCACCGTTACGGGCGTAGCCGTCACCAACGTTGAGCCACAGCGTCCCGTTGTCACGTAGCGCACGGCGCACCCCCTGGAAAACCATCACCAGATTGGACACATACGCTTCGGGAGACGACTCGGCGCCAATCTGGTCCACATGGTCGTAGTCGCGCAGTCCCCAGTATGGCGGTGAGGTCACGCAGCACTGAACGATCCCTGGCTCAATCTGTCGCAGCACTTGACGGTTGTCACCCACCAGGACCTGAACGGTGTTGCTGGCTAGCGCTTTCTGCATGAGATCACCAACAGCCAATGAACACCCCCCGAAACGGCTCGTTTCTTGCCCTATTATGATGTTGAACATCAGCCATGGTCTGGATGGGGCAGGTTCTTGTCCTGAATGCCTCCTATGAGCCCCTCAACATCACCAGTTGGAAGCGTGCCGTGGTCATGATGCTCAAGGGCAAGGCGGAAAGCCTGGAGAAGGACACGGTTGTTGTACATAAGAACCTGCTGGTCCCCACCGTAATCCGACTGCGCCAGTACGTCTGCATTCCGTTCAAGGAAATCCCCCTCACCCGCCGCAACGTTCTCCAGCGGGATCTGCACACCTGCCAGTATTGCGGCTACAAGGGAGAGCAGCTTTCCGTTGACCACGTGCGTCCCCGCAGCCGGGGGGGACAGCACACCTGGGACAACGTGGTGACGGCCTGCATCCGCTGCAATGTCTATAAAGGGAGCCGAACCCCCATGGAAGCCGACATGGCCATCGCCTGTAGACCGCGCCGCCCCGTCAGCTCTCTTTACTTTGAAGCCTCCCGGCAGATTCGCAACGGCCAGCGCCAGGAGTGGCAAAAGTACGTCATTGGTGCTTGAGTGCCGAGGCGAGGCAGACGTAGGAAGTGGCGAGCGACCCCCTGTTACCTCTCTCACCCGGCAGCGGTTGCTTCAGCCAACTGTTCCAGTTGTTGGCGCTGGTCACGGTTCAGGGACTCCTGCACAAGGCCTTCAAGCTCACCGGCCAGCACAGCATCCAGGGCAAAGTTTCGGGTCAGGCGGTGGTCAGTGGCCCGCTTGTCCTTGTAATTGTAGGTGCGGATTTTTTCGCTGCGGTCGCCACTGCCCACCTGGGAGCGCCGCTGGGCGCCCTGTTTGCTGGCGGCCGCATCAAGGGCCATCTGATAGAGCTTGGCCCTCAAAATCTCCATGGCCCGCTCCCGGTTCTGCAATTGAGAGCGCTCCTGCGTGCAGAACACGCGAATTCCCGTGGGCTTATGGAGAAGGTCCACAGCGGTTTCCACCTTATTCACGTTTTGCCCACCCGCACCACCGGAATGAGCGGTGCTGATTTCCAGATCACCGGGTGCAACAGACACCTCCACAGGATCCGCCTCCGGCATGACAGCCACGGTGGCGGTAGAGGTATGCACCCGGCCTTGGGACTCGGTGGCAGGCACTCGCTGCACGCGATGCACACCGGCTTCATACTTCAGGTGGCTGAACACCCTGTCCCCCTGAATAGACAAGATCAACTCCTTGAACCCCCCCAGTTCCGCCACCGAGGCACTCACCGGCTCCACCCGCCAGCCCTGGCGAAGGGCATAGCGCTCATACATGCGTGCCAAATCCCCAGACCAGATTGCCGCTTCGTCCCCGCCGGCGCCGGCACGGATCTCCAGCATGACACTGCGCTCATCCCGGGGATCCCGGGGCAACAGGGCCAAGCGAAGCTGCCGCTCACTCACCTCCAGCGCCTCTTGTAGGGTCTTGAGTTCCTCGGTGGCCAGTTGACGCCAATCCGGGTCAAGGTCTCTCTGCTGGAGCAGATCCATAGCTTGGTCATACTCCCGCTGCAACTGCTGGTGCCGGGCAAAGCCGTTCACTACAGGCTCCAGGCGGGCCCGTTCCTGAGCCAAACGCTTGAGGGCGTCAGGATCACTGGTCAGGTCAGGATCCGCCAGTTGGTGTTCCAACTGCTGGAACGTCCGACATGCCATCCGAAGCTTCTCGGTGAGATAGCACGGTGCTGCCATCAGCAGAGTGTTGAAGAAGGGGCCACAGTCGGAGTCGCAGCTTCAGCTCTTCTTTGAATCCACCCGGTTGGAGCGGATACCGTACTTCTTCATGAAACGGTCCACACGCCCTTCCGTGTCCAGGATCTTCTGGGTCCCGGTAAAGAAGGGATGATTACCACTCCACACTTCCACGTTGATCTCGGGCTGGGTGGACCCAACGGTCATGATCACCTGACCATTGCAGATCACCTTGGCATCCGGGTACCAGGTGGGGTGGATGTCCTGTTTGGGCATGACGTGCTCAGCGCTTGGAGAATTGGGGGGCCTTGCGGGCTTTTTTGAGGCCGTACTTTCGGCGCTCCTTGGCGCGGGGGTCACGGCTGAGGTGGCCTTCCGCCTTGAGGGGCTTGCGATTGTCAGGGGAGAGCTTGCACAACGCCCGGGCGACACCCTGCTTGATGGCATCCGCCTGGCCACTCAGACCACCCCCCTTGGAATTGACCAACAGGTCATACTCCTTTTCCAGTCCCAGGGTTTCCAACGCGGCGGTGACCGCAGCCATAAAAGCCAGGTTGTGGTTGAGGTAATCCGTGGCGGAACGTCCGTTAATGGTGACCTTGCCGTTACCAGGGACAATGCGGATCCGGGCAACGGCAGTCTTACGGCGGCCAGTTCCCCAGTAGAAGACGGTGTTTTCGGTGTTTGACATCATCAACTGGCTGTGGAGAGGGAGAGCGTGGCTGGACGCTGAGCTCCGTGGGGATGAACAGGACCGCGGTACACCTTGAGCTTGCGGAACAGTTGGCGGCCCAGAGCGTTGCGGGGCAACATGCCCCGCACAGCAGTTTCAACGATCCGCTCCGGCAAACGGGCTTGCAGGTGACTGAAGGTTTCCACCTTCATGCCCCCAGGACGACCGGAGTGGCGACGGTAAAGCTTCTGATGGGCTTTTCTGCCACCCACGGTCACTTTCTCCGCATTGACCACCACGATAAAGTCACCCACATCCATGTGGGGCGTGAAGGTGGGCTTATGTTTGCCCCGCAGCACCTTGGCGATTTCACTAGCCAGACGTCCCAGGGTCTGACCAGCAGCATCCACCACGTACCAGTCCCGCTGCAAGGAGTCCACTGAGGGAACAACGGTCTTGTTCATCACACCGTAAGGAAAGACCACAAACGATTTATCCTACCCCAAGCTGTCCCCACGGCCAAGGGGCTGGAGCAGAAAACAGAACCGGTTCGTAGCCAACGCCCATGAAGCAAAGGCCCTGCGGTGGTGCTGCCTCCTGCACCTCCTCACGTTTGCCCAGCCGCCAACGCTGCTCGAACGCACACACTGGAAGACGGCCTTCACCCACAGCCACCAGTTGGCCCACCAATAGTCTCATCATGCCGTAGAGGAAACCACTGCACTGCACGTCAACGGCGACCACGTCACCCCAGCGATGCACGTCCACAGCTTGAACAGTAGTGCGAGCGTGGAGGCGGGAACTGCCAGCCCGCTGAAACGCGCGAAGGTCGTGGTACCCAAGCAGGGGCTGGAGGGCTGCGGCCATCCGCCGCTCGTTCAGTGTGGTGCTGTAGCGGTGCCAACTGGTGGCCCGCAGGAACAGGTTAGGGACCGGGTTATCGTACAAGAGGTAGCGGTAACGGCGCCAGCGCGCACTGAAGCAGGCGTGCCAATGGCTGGAGACGGTGCGGGCTGCCAGAACACGGATATCCGGCGGTAGGCAACCGTTCAGCGCTTTGGGCCAGCGGTGATCAGGGATGGGGCTGGTCACATCCACATGCGCCACCTGACCAACTGCATGAACGCCCGTATCCGTGCGCCCGGCTGCTGTCACCACCTCCTGGAAACCAGGCTGCAGCTTGCACATTGCTGCCTCCAGCGTGGCCTGGATGGTGGAGCCACAGCGCTGACGCTGCCAACCGTGGTAGGCAGTGCCCTCATACTGAAGCAGCAGAGCCAGGCGGCGCGTCCGAACACCTTCAGACCAACTCGATGATGGCCATTTCAGCGTTGTCGCCGCGCCGCCGTACGGTGCGGATGATGCGGGTGTAGCCACCGTTGCGGTCAGTATACCGCTCGGATGCCTTCTCAAAGAGCTTGTGGACAAGATCTTTGTCGTACATGTAGCCCAGGGCCTGTCGCCGTGCAGCCAGGCGACCATCCTTGGCCAAGGTAATCATGCGATCAGCTTCTTGGCGTAGCGCCTTGGCCCGCGCCCTGGTTGTGGTGATGCGTCCACTGCGGAGCAACTCCGTGGTCAAGCCACGCAGGAGAGCCTTGCGCTGATCAGCAGGTCGGCCAAGTTGGGGAACGCGGCATTGGTGTCGCATGGTCGGGTTGGTTACGGGACAGGCAAGGGCGCCACACCATCATGCCTTGGTGCGGCTTTTGGGGAGGGAGACGCCAATGCGCTCCAGGGCTTCAATCACCTCATCGGCAGACTTGGCCCCAAAGTTCTTGATCTCCAAAAGGTCTTCATAGCTGAAGGTCATCAGGTCCGACACTGTGTTGACCTGAGCTCGCTTCAGACAGTTGTAGGCCCGCACGGAAAGATTGATCTCTTCGAGAGGAACCTGATTTTCCGTCGAGGTTTCAGGCTCCAGGACTTCCTGTTCAGGAAGACCCAAGCTGGCCAGGGGCTGGAACAGGAGAATCAGTTGATTGGCAGCCTGGGCGATGGCGTCGTCAGGGCTAATGGAGCCATTGGTGGTGATCTCCAGCCGCAGGTTCTCGCTGGCGGAACCCCCTTCCCCCACGGCACTCTCATCGACCGAGTAGATCACCCGCCGCACAGGCATGAAGACTGCGTCGATTTGCAGGGTATCGATGGATTCCACGGCGTCATTGAGCCGATCCGCTTGGCGATAGCCCACGCCACGCTCCACGTGAAGCTCCATTTCCAGGCTGTGACCTTCAGCCACAGTGGCAATGTGCTGATCGGGATTCACCACTGTCACCTGGGGGGAGAAGTGAATCTGGCCTGCGGTCACCTCTGCTGGACCTGTCGCCAGCACCCGGCCGATTTCCACGGCTTCAGGGCTACGACTGCTGACCACCAACTCCTTGGCATTGAGGAGGATGTCAAGAACGTCCTCGCGAACACCGGGGATGATGGCGTATTCATGGGCGGCACCTGCAATCCGAACGGTTGTAACGGCGCTGCCTTCCAGACTTCCCAGAAGGGTCCTTCGCAGAGCGTTGCCAAGGGTGGTGCCCTGGCCCCGCGCAAGGGGACCGATCAAAAATTCCTGGGTTTGGGACTTGTCGTCCCCAATGGTGATATCAGGGGCCGGTTCAATTTGGAATTGGAGCACGGTCCGTGTCGGCATGGAAAAGGGGAACAAAATTCAGACGCGGCGCCGTTTGGAACGACGGCAACCGTTGTGGGGCAGGGGAGTTACGTCTTTAATCAACGTGATTTCCAACCCCACTGTGCTTAAGGCACGGATGGCAGTCTCGCGGCCCGATCCAGGGCCACGGACTTGCACTTCAATTTGGCGCATACCTTGATCAACTGCGCGGCGGGCCGCTGCTTCCGCTGCGGTCTGGGCAGCAAAAGGCGTACCTTTGCGAGCGCCCTTGAAACCGCTGGCGCCCGCAGACGACCAGGCAATGACCGCACCGGACGTATCGGTAATGGAAACGATGGTGTTGTTAAAGGTGCTCTGGATGTGGGCCACACCGTTGGGAACGTTCCGCTTGACCTTTTTACTGCCGCTTTTCTTGACAGGCTTTGCCATGGCTAGGGGGCTGGTGAGGATAAAGGGATGTTGGGTCCAGGCATTTACTTCTTCTTGCCAGCCACGGTTTTACGGGCACCACGCCGTGTCCGGGCATTGGTGCGCGTGCGCTGGCCCCTGACGGGCAAGTTCATGCGATGACGGCGACCTCGGAGACAGCCAATGTCTTGAAGGCGCTTGAGCGAAATGCCCTCCTGCCGTCGCAGGTCTCCTTCAACAGTGTAGTCCTCCACCGCGGTGCGGAGCTTCTGGACATCATCGTCCGTCAGATCCTTTGCCCGGATGTCAGGGCTAATCCCGGTGGTGGCCAGAATCTTCTGGGACCGAACAAGGCCGATGCCATAGATGTAGGTCAGGGCGATTTCGACCCGCTTGTCCCGGGGAATATCGACGCCGGAAATCCTTGCCAAGACGAAGTTCTCCTCAAAAAGAACGTGGTTGTTGAGACAGAGATAGCAAAGCCGTGGTGTGGGGCACAGGTTCCATCAGCCTTGTCGTTGCTTGTGTTTGGGATTGACGCAAATCACCATTACCCGCCCATGGCGGCGGATGACCCGACACCTCTCGCACATCTTCTTGACAGAAGCGCGAACTTTCATGGATTGCCCTCAAACGTGACCAAGGCCAAACGAAAATTTTAGCATATTGTTTCCTCGCCGTGTTCACGCTCATCCAGGCTGTTGCCAATGCGGGTGGCCACATCCTCAACACTGCCCAGCCCATCGACACACTTGAGCAGCTCTCGCGCCTGGTAATGGGCGTTGATGGGCTCCGTTTCCCGGGCATAGATCTGCAGCCGCCTGCGCACCACGACCTCACTGTCATCACAGCGCCCACGGCCGAGAAGCCGTGCCACCAGTTCTTCTTCGGGAACCTGCAGTTGCAGGGCAACCCGTAGAGGTTGTCCCAGGTCAGCCAGGAGATCGTCCAGCATGGCGGCCTGGGTGGAGTTACGCGGGAAACCATCCAACAACCAGCCTTCCCGATGAATGGCGAGGCGGTTGCGCACAATAGCCAACACCAAGTCATCACTGACCAGATCTCCCCTGGCTACCACAGCCTTCACCTGTTGTCCCAAACTGCTCTCGGCGTCCACCTCAGCCCGCAACAGATCCCCGGTGGAGAGGTGCAGCAAGCCCCTGGCTGCTGCCAGCAGCTTGCATTGAGTGCCCTTCCCGGCACCGGGAGGGCCAAGGACAACGACTCTCTCTCTCATTGCCGCACCATGCCCTCGTAGCGCTGGGAGATCACGTTGGTCTGCAACTGCTTGGCCGTTTCAATGGCCACGCCCACCAGAATCAGCAGGGACGTGGCGCCCAAACCCTGCAACACACCGGTCCCCGTAAAGGAGTAGACCACATTGGGGATGATGGCAATCAGGCCCAGGAAGGAACCGCCGATCAGGGTGAGTCGATTGATCACACCAGAGAGGTAGTTTGCCGTTGCAGAGCCCGGTCGAATGCCGGGAACAGCAACACCCTGCCGCTTCAGATTCAAGGCCATATCCGTGGGATTCACCACCAGGGAGGCGTAGAAAAAGGAAAACCCGAAAATCAGGAAGAAATAGGTCAGCCCGTAGACCCAGCCTGTAGAAAGGGGAAGTCCCGGAACGGTGTAGCTGGGACTTAACCAGGTGGCCAGGTTCACCAGCGCTGCATTGCTCGTGAAGTTGGCCAAGGTGGCTGGCAGGAACAACATGGCCGAAGCAAAGATGATGGGCATCACGCCGCCGGAGATGAGCTTGAGTGGCAAGTAGCTTTGCCGCTCCGGCAGGACAGCCACAAAGCCGATCTGGCGGCGGGCTGAGACAATGGGGATGCGCCGACTGCCCTCTTGTACGGCCACGATGGCCACCACCATGGAGAGTGCCACCGCCACCGTCACCACAATGGGGAAGATCTTGCCGGTCTGGGCCTCGCGAATAATATTCTGCAGGGTATTGGGCAGGGACGCGGTGATGTTCACGAAGATTACCAGAGACGCCCCGTTGCCAATACCCTTCTCGGTAATGATCTCGCTGATCCACATGACCACCATGGCCCCCGTAGTCAAGGCCAGACTGGTGGAGACGACAAACACGGCCCCCTCCAACTCACCGTTGGCAAAGCCCCGCAGGTAAAGGGAGAAGATCACCGCCTGGAGGCTGCCCCACCCCAGGGCCACATAGCGGGTGATTTGCGCCAACTTACGGCGTCCCGCCTCCCCTTCGTCCTTTTGCAGGGTTTCCAGAGAGGGGAGAGCCGCTGTTAGCAACTGCATGATGATGGAGGCATTGATGAAGGGCAAAATCCCCAAGGAAAACACCCCACCGGGCGCTCCGCCGGTAAAGATGCTGAGAAGACCGATCAACTGACCACCCGACAGTTGATTCTGCAGTTGAGAGACGTCAAGACCAGGGATCCAGATGTAGGCCCCAACACGAATCAGCAGCAACAGGCCGAGGGTGATCAGTACACGACTCCTCAAATCAGGAGCCGTCACAATCTGGGTGAGTGTCTCGCCTGTGGTTGGGGCTCTGCCCTGGCTAAGAGTCATCCGCTGGGAGGGGTGGTGGAACGTAAGTGACGAGTCAAGGGCCGGGTAATCGAAAAAGCAGGGAAGCCGCCCTAGGATTGGCCCTGAGACGGCTTACCGGGGCGGACCCACTTGCTGCGGCCGGGCAGAACGTCACAGGTGCCGCCGACGGCCAGGATTTTTTCACGGGCAGTCTTGCTGAATCCGTGGGCTTTGCAATAAAGCTTGACGTTGATGTCCCCATCCCCAAGCACTTTCAGGGGAGCAGAGTTTTTGCCCACGATTCCTGCTGACTTCAGGGATGCGAGGGTGACCTCGCTGCCCTCCGGTAAGGCAGACAAATCACCCACGTTCACCACCGTAAACACCTTGGGATTCACCACGGTGAAGTGCTTCAGCTTGGGGATCCGCCGGTAAAGGGGCATTTGTCCACCTTCAAAACCAGGGCGGGTGGGGCGCCCCGAGCGTGACTTCTGGCCACGCATGCCAAAGCCGCAACTGGCCCCTTGACCAGCGGCAATGCCACGGCCTTTGCGATTGCGAGGGCGGCGGGATCCAGGTTGGGGCTGAAGGGTATGGAGATTGGTAGTCATGGCCTGAGTGGGGGGTCAGGAATACATTTGTTGGAGAGGGATGCCACGCTCCTTGGCGGCAGCCTTATGGGTGCGTAGGGCACTGAGGGCCATCATGGCGGCACGGGCATTGTTGAGGGGAGTCTTGGAACCGAGCCGCTTGGCCAACACGTTCTTGACACCCGCCAGCTCCAGGACAGTGCGGATGGATCCGCCGGCAATCACGCCGGTACCAGGGGCGGCAGGACGCATCATCACACTGGCGGCTCCATCACGGCCTTGCGCCACCGTTGGAATGGAACTGCTGGTGGTGAGGGGCACCTTCACCAGGTGCTTCTTGCCATCAGCCACGCCTTTGCGGACAGCGCCAATCACATCGCTGGCCTTGCCCACGCCCACACCCACCTGACCTTTCTCGTTGCCCACCACCAGGATGGCGCGGAAGCTCATCTTCTTTCCGCCTTTCACGGTTTTGGACACGCGGCGAATCTGCACCACCCGTTCCTGCCACTCGGAATCCCGATCATCACGGCGCTGGCGGCGTTCACGGCGTTCACGGCGTTCACGGCGCTGGCCCTGCTGTTGTCCCTGTTGACCTTCGGCAGCAGGGGGAACGTCCGCAGCAGGGGGGATTTGGGTTTGGCTGTTGGAGTCGGTCATGGTCGGTATTAAAAGATAAGGCCCGCATCCCGGGCAGCATCGGCCAGAGCCTTGACCCGACCGTGATAGAGGTTGCCGCCCCGGTCAAAGACCACGGAGCGGATGCCTTTGGCCAGAGCCCGCTCGGCCACCAGCTTACCCACCGCCTGGGATGCCTGGCAGTTGGCTCCCAATCCTGGCAGGTCTTGGCGCAGATCCTTATCGAGGCTGGATGCTGCTGCCAAGGTGTTCCGTGCGCCATCGTCAATCACCTGGGCGTAGATGTGATTGTTGGAGCGGAAGACCGCAAGGCGGGGCCGCTGTGCGGTGCCTTGAATTCGGCGGCGAACGCGCCGGTGGCGACGTTGAGTCCGGGCTATGCGAGAGGCAAGCATGGTTCAAATCAAGAGAGAACGACCAAAAGACTGTTGGACACGAGACTTACTTCTTGCCAGCCTTGCCGGCCTTGCGCAGGATGGTCTCAGCCACGTATTTGATGCCTTTGCCCTTGTAGGGCTCCGGTGGGGAGACTGCACGAACCTTGGCGGCCTCGTTGCCCACCACCTCCTTCTCGGCACCACTGACCGTGATCCTGGTGTTGCTCTCCACCTTATAGGTGATGCCTTGGGGAGGCACCAACTCCACGGGATGGCTATAGCCGGCACTCAGCACGAGGGTTGTGCCCTTGACTTGGGCCCGGTAGCCCACACCGACCATCTCCAGCGTCTTGCTGTAGCCCCTGGTCACACCCTCCACCATGTTGGCCACAAGGGTCCGGGACAGGCCATGGCGCATCCGGTTCGTGCGGCTGGTGCTGGTGGGGGTGACCACCAGGGTTTGCTCATGGCGGTCAACGGCAATACCCTCAGGCAGGGTGCGCCGTAGCTCCCCATTGGGGCCTTTCACCTGAACCGTGCGTCCTTCCAGTTGTACCTGGACATTGGCAGGAATGGGGACTGGTTGCTTGCCGATCCGTGACATGGTGTCTTCTTGGGGTTAGTAGACGTAACAGAGAACTTCACCGCCAATGCCCTGCTTACGGGCAGTGCGGTCGCTCATGACGCCTTGGGACGTGGAAATAATCGCCACGCCAATTCCACCCAACACCTTGGGCAGGTGGCGATGATTGGAATAGATGCGCAAGCCGGGCCTACTGACCCGCTGCAGAGTACGAATCAGAGGCTGCTTGTGTTTTCCAGTGTACCTTAACTCAAGCACCAACTGCTTCCGGAAGCCTTCGCCCTCTTCGTTAAAGGCATGGATGAAGCCTTCTTCCCGCAGCACCTTGGCGATGCTGCAGCACATGCGTGAGGCAGGAATGCTGGTGGTGGCATGACGTTTTTCACTCGCATTGCGAATGCGGGTGAGCATGTCGGAAATGGAATCGTGGCTGGCCATGGTGGGTTTCCGCTGGGGGCTTTAGGTCTTGCTGAACGGCATGCCCATTTCGCGGAGCAATGCGCGGCCCTCGTCGTCGCTTCGGGCAGTGGTGACAATGGTGACGTCCATTCCGCGGACGGCATCAATCTCGTCAAAGCCGATCTCCGGGAAAATCAGTTGCTCCTTCACCCCCAGGGTGTAATTGCCGCGGCCGTCAAAGCTTTTGGGATTGACACCGCGGAAGTCGCGGATGCGGGGCAAGGCCAGGTTGATCAAGCGATCAAGGAAGGCATACATGCGATCACCCCGCAGAGTCACCATGACGCCAATCGGCATTCCCGTACGGATCTTGAAGCTGGAAATGGCCTTCTTGGCGCGGGTGATAACCGGTTTTTGCCCGGTAATCCTGGCCATCTCAACCGTAGATCCTTCCAGGGCTTTGGAGTTTTGTGCTGCCTCGCCCAGACCACGGTTAACGGTGACCTTGACGAGTCTGGGCACCTGGTGGATGTTGTCCAGCCGCAATTCTTTTTGCAGCCTGGGCTGGATGGTTTTTTTGTAGCGCTGCTTGAGGGGAGTGAAGGTGGTCATCGTGGGCAGGTGTGATGCTTCTGGTCGCTGTCGGAAGGAACGGGGAAAACAGGTGGTGAAGAGGAATGCATCATCAATCCAGGATCTCTCCGGTTTTTTTGAGTCGGCGCTTTTTACTGCCATCCTCCTGAAGGACCATCTCGATTCGGCTTGCCACCTTCTGATCTACGGAGTAGAGCATGACGTTGGAGGCATGGATGGGAGTCTCCTCGTTGACAATGCGGCCACTCTCCTCGTCCTGCTTGGGTTTGACGTGGCGTGTGCGCATGTTGATGCCTTCCACCACCACCCGGTTGTCCGCCAACAGGGTGCGGAGCACCTTGCCTGTCTTGCCCCGATCCTTGCCGGTGATCACCTGAACGGTGTCACCGGTTTTGATGCGTAGCTTGCGTATCCGTGTCGGCTTTGGCATCAGATGACCTCCGGGGCCAGAGAAACAATTTTGGTGAAGCTGCGCTCCCGCAGCTCCCGGGCCACAGGTCCAAAGACACGGGTACCCCGAGGATTTTTGTCGTCGTTAATGATCACGGCGGCGTTGTCGTCAAATCGGATGGCATTGCCCGTATCCCGCCGCAGAGTGGCGCGGGTGCGCACCACCACCGCCTTGACCACATCGGACTTTTTAACTCCCATGTTGGGGGTGGCATCCTTTACCGCGGCAACAATCACGTCCCCCACATGGGCATAGCGCCCCCTGTTGCCCAGAACCCGAATGCACTGAATTCTGCGGGCGCCGCTGTTGTCGGCCACATTGAGATAGGTTTCCTGCTGAATCATGACTGGGCTCCCCTCAGCGCTTCATGGAACTGACGATTTCTGCCACCGTCCAGGTTTTGTGGCGGCTGAGGGGGCGGGTTTCCGAGATCAGGACCCGGTCGCCCACATGGCAGCGGTTGGTTTCGTCATGCACCTTGTAGCGCTTGGTGCGGCTCACCGTCTTTTTGTAGACGGGATGTGGAAAGCGGTTTTCGACTGCGACCACGACGGTTTTATCCATCTTGTCGCTGACGACGATGCCAAGCCGTTCTTTGGTGGCCATAGGACCTAATGGGTGGATGGAGAGGTGGAAGGGGTTCCTTGGTTTCGCTGCCGCTGGATGGTGAGCAGTCGCGCCAGCTTGACTCGGGTCTGTCGGAACAGATGGGATTTGTCCAGTTGGCGGGTGGCCCGTTTGCAGCGCAACTCGAACAGGGTTTTGCGGGCAGCCACAACCTGCTGTTTGAGAGCGATGTCGTCCAAGTGAAGAAGATCGGTGATTGCAGAGGTGGTCATGGATTTCATGGCAGAAGTCGCCCTAAGCCTCCCCAGGAGGCGTGATACCGGCATTGGCAATGGCAGGCATGGGGGTATCACCAATGCCCTCGCGCACCAGGAACTTTGTCTTGACCGGCAGTTTGTATTGCGCCAGTCGCATGGCGGTGCGGGCCAGCTCTTCACTGATCTCCTCACCACCCATCTCAAAGAGGACGCGTCCGGGCTTCACCACAGCCACCCAGAATTCCGGGTTGCCCTTACCCGATCCCATGCGGGTTTCTGCAGCACGCATGGTGATGGATTTGTCAGGGAAGATGCGGATCCACACCTTGCCTCCTCGCCGTATAGCGCGGGTCATGGCGCGGCGACTGGCCTCAATCTGCCGTGAGGTGATCCAGCCGCATTCCTGGGCCTGAATGGCAAAGTCACCAAAAGCAATGGTATTGCCTCTGGTGGCAACACCCCGCATCCGGCCCCGCTGCATCTTGCGGAATTTGACCCGTTTTGGACTCAGCATGGTTCAGATCTCCTAATCACTCCTCGTTGGAGCGGTCTTCGAAGTTCTGGCGGGCCCGACCAGCCCCCCGTCGCCGTGGCGCAGCCCCCATGGGGGCTGCAGGCTGCTTCTCGTCCGGAAGCACCTCCCCCTTGAAGATCCACACCTTGATGCCCAACACACCATAGGTTGTGCGGGCGGTCTTGCAGGCGTAATCAATGTCCGCCCGTAGGGTGTGTTGGGGTACACGACCTTCACGGGTCCACTCGGTGCGAGCGATTTCAGCGCCGTTAAGACGTCCACTGATCTGCAGCTTGAGGCCAATGACACCAGCCCGCTGGGCCCTCTGAACGGCCATACGGATGGTGCGGCGGAAGGCCACCCGCTTCTCCAGTTGCTGGGTGATGTACTCCGCCATCAGGGAAGCATCGGCATCGGCACGCTCCACCTCCACCACGTTGATGCGCACCTGGCGGCTGCGATCACGAATGGCAGCCTGGATCCCGCTGCGTAATTCCTCAATCCCACTACCTTGACGGCCCACCAGCACTCCGGGACGAGCTGTCCTCAGCTCCACCTCCAGTTGATCCGCCTTGCGCTGAATGCGCACGTTACTGATCCCGGCAGAGGCATATTTCCTGGTGATGTGACGGCGAATCGTGTCATCCTCCTGAAGGAGAAGCGGGTAGGTCTTCTTGTCTGCAAACCAACTGGAGAGGTGGGGCTGGATAACCCCCAGCCGCAGACCCGTTGGGTGAATTTTGTTGCCCATGGCTCTAATGGCAATCAGGTGTCTTGTGGAGCCACAGCAATGCTGATGTGGCAGGTTTGTTTTTTGATCTGATAGGCCCGACCTTGGGCACGGGGTCGATACCGCCGCATGGATGGGCCCATGTCAGCCGTGGCTTGGGTGATCATCAAGGTGGCTGGATCCAGGCTCAAGTTGTGCTCGGCATTAGCCACGGCAGAGCGGAGCACCTTGGTGACCATTCCCGTGGACCGGTAGGGCATGAACTCAAGCATGATCAGGGCATCCCGGTAGCTGCGACCACGGATCTGGGTGAGCACACGCCGTACCTTGCTGGCGGATCCCCGCACAAACCTGGCCGTAGCCCGTGCTTGAGTACTGGTGGAATTGATCATGGTCTTGCGTCCTTAGCGTGAACCTTTCCTGTCTTTGCCATGGCCTCGGTACGTCCGAGTCAGGGCAAATTCACCCAGCTTGTGACCCACCATCTGCTCCGTGATGTAGACGGGGATGTGGGTCTTGCCGTTATGAACGGCGATGGTGTGGCCAATCATGTCCGGAAGGATGGTTGAGGCGCGTGACCAGGTCCTGATCACGGACTTGTCATCGGAAGCGTTTTGCTTCTCCACCTTCTTCATCAGGCTTTCGGCCACAAAGGGGCCTTTTTTGAGGGAGCGTCCCATGGGAGGTCAGACAGAGGGAAAAGGCATCAGGCGTCGCGACCACCGCGGCTACGCTTGGACACACGACGGCGACGGCGCAGCACGTATTGGTTGCTGGGCTTGTTGCGCTTACGGGTTTTGAGACCCAGCGCCGGTTTACCCCAGGGTGTCACGGGTCCTGAGCGACCAATGGGCGCCCGGCCTTCACCACCCCCATGGGGGTGGTCGCAAGGGTTCATGACACTGCCGCGCACCTGAGGGCGTCGTCCCAGCCAACGACGCCGACCAGCCTTGCCCAAGCTGGTGTTGCGGGCCTCCGCATAGGCCACTTCTCCAATGGTGGCGTAGCACTCCTTGCGGACAAGCCGCACCTCGGCGGAGGGCAGCTTGACAGCCACATAGTCCCCATCCTTGGCCACCACCTGGGCACCGGCCCCAGCAGTTCGCACCATCTGGCCACCCCGCCCGGCATAAAGCTCCACATTGTGGACCGTTGTTCCCAGGGGCAGGGCGAACAACGGCAGGGCATTGCCCATGGCAATGGATGCATCGGGTCCAGCCGTCACCTCACTGCCCACGGCAACGCCCTGGGGCTGGAGGATATAGCGCTTTTCACCGTCTTCATAGAAGAGGAGCGCGAGGCGGGCATTGCGGTTGGGATCGTACTGGATGGCAGCCACCCGAGCCTTGACACCATGCTTATCGCGGCGGAAATCCACCAGGCGATAACGGCGCTTATGGCCACCACCCCGATGACGGCAGGTGATCACTCCGCGGTTGTTACGACCCTTGGCGCGGTGCTTGGCGCCCACCAGGGAGCGCTCAGGCTTCCGGCGGGTGATCTCGCTGTAGTCGCCAGCCACCCGGGTGCGGGTGCCAGGGCTATAGGGCTTGAGTTTACGAACAGCCATGGAACAGCGCCTCAGGAGGATTCGGGGAAGAGCTGGATGGCGTCACCTTCGGCAAGGCGCACCACAGCCTTTTTCACTTGGGCACGCTCACCGGAAAAGCGCCCCACACGCCGCTTGCGGCGGGGTGGATTCATGGTGCTAACCCCAATCACCTTGACATCAAACATCTGCTCAATAGCAGCTTTAATGTCCGGCTTGGCAGCCCGTGGATCTACCGCGAAGGTGTACTGGTTCCGATCCATGCCACGGGTGGCTTTCTCGGTAATCACAGGCTCCCGCACCACATCCGCAAGGCGCCCGGCAAAAGATTTAGCCATCGCTGTAGACCTCCTGGATGGTGGTAACGGCGTCTTCAGTGAGCACCAGCTTGTCCGCATGGAGCAGATCGAAGACATTCAACTGATCCGCACGGATCAGGGTCACCCGGGACACGTTACGGGCCGACTTTTCGACAGCCTCACTCGGAGCTTTGAGCACAAGAAGCACCCGTGCGTCAGGAGCAATGTCCCAACGCTCCAGGGCCGCAAGCAGGTCCTTGGTCTTGGGTGTGCTGATACAAGCGTTGAACTCCTGGACCACCACCCAATCCTGCGCACGACTCATCAGGGCCGTGCGCAGGGCCAGGCGCCGCTCCTTGCGGTTCATGGCCTTGGCATAGGAGCGGGGCTTTGGACCAAAGATGACCCCACCACCGGGACGAAGGGGGGTGCGAATCGAACCCTGGCGCGCCCGGCCTGTGCCCTTCTGCTTGAAGGGCTTGCGGCCACCGCCACGCACTTCAGCGCGGGTCTTGGTGTTGGCGGTGCCTTGGCGCCGGTTGGCCTGCTGACGCACCAGGGCGGCATGGAGCAGGTGAACCGCTGTGCCCTCACGGGCAGTCTTCAATTCAAGTCGGGCTTGGCCCACCTGCAGACCTTCCCAGTTGTGAACAGAGCAATCAACCATGATTCTCCAGTGTGAACATCAGGCAGATCATTGGCCACCCACCGTTTTGCTGGGATGGATGCTCAGCAGGGATCCGGGCTTGCCCGGAACTGAGCCCTTCACCACCAGCAGATGCTGGTCAGGGTCCACCTTGATCACCACCAGCTTGCGCATGGTGGTGGCTTTGCCCCCATAACGACCGGCCATGCGCTTGCCCGGATAAATCCGGCCCGGCGTGGTACCGGCGCCAGTGGAGCCTGGCTGGCGGTGGTTCTTGGAGCCATGGCTCATGGGGCCACGGCGGAACCCGTGGCGCTTCTGATAGCCCGTAAACCCGCGTCCCACCGTGTCGCCGCTCACATCAACGGCTTGGCCCGGCTCGAACTGGGCCACCGTGAGGACGGCGCCCGTCTCCACAGCCTCATCGGCAGGAACACGGTATTCACGAAGATGCCGGAGCAGCGTGTCGCCGCTTTTGGCCAGGTGGCCTTTAGCAGGCTGACTGACCAGTTTCTCGCGCACCTCCCCATAGCCAATCTGGACGGCGCTGTAGCCATCCCGAGCCATGCTTTTACGCTGGGTGACCCGGCAAGGGCCAGCCTGGATGAGCGTCACCGGCACGGCCTTGCCGTCCGGGTTAAAGAACTGGGACATGCCCAGCTTGGTGCCGAGGATGCCAATGGACATGGCGGAAAGGTTTGGACTTTGCAGGGTCATGCCAGGCCGTGAAGCCCAGGGCAACGCTGAACCGTTTGGAAAGTGACCGTTGCCGTTGTGGGCGGCAGGGCTAGTCCGGGGGCAGATTGACGGCCTTGACAGCGGTCAACCCGACGATGCAGCAAGAGAGGGCCAGGACTTGAGCACCGCAGCAGAGACCCTGCCGCAAGGCGTCAGTTTCCTGTTGATCAACCACGACCCAGGCCGGATGGATCAACCCGAAGGCCCATCCCCACGGATGAGCCTGTGCAACGAGGCTGGCGGCCTGGCTAGCGCTCAGGCACAGCTCCCAAATGCACAAGCAAAAATCCTAACACATGGGGCTTGGTAGAGCAAGGTGTCGGGTGAGCGGGGCTCGTTGCTAGGCTTTTGGTCTTGCTGGGGTTGTGTTATGCTAAACCGACGAGCCAAGAGAGGCATCCCTCATGTCCCCAGCAAGGGAGGAGCACAGCCTCGCGCACGCCTCGCGCACGCCTCGCGCACGCCTCGCGCACGCAATAAGGACAGTCGTTGGCGTAGAAAACGCTCCGATACTGGGCAGGTTTCAAGGGAATCACGAGAAATCAATGCTTCCCCGTCTAAAGCAGCCTACTGGTCCATGCAAAACCCCTTCGCAACCGGCTTTACCGTGGTGAGTCAGGGTCTTATAGCGAAGATCGTCCAACTTTTCGCGGCGCCCTTAGCTAGGTCAAGGCAAGTATTTCGGCATACTTCTGGAGAACAGGTTCAGCCCATGGAGCAGGGGAACGACCCAGCCCTGGTTCCCTTTCTTCAGATGCTGGATGACCACATCTCTGGACACCCCGAGCAGTTGCAGCCCATGACCACGAATCTGGTGGCTCGCCTGGATGAACTTGTGGGCGCTGTTGATGTAGACTTGAACGCTCC
>MKWU01003591.1_pt1 | contig 20099 bp, 20 predicted proteins | sample 809101 | NCBI WGS metagenome assembly MKWU01 (sample SAMN05860141, study PRJNA318959) | sponge metagenome | host: Aplysina aerophoba | place: Slovenia: Piran, Adriatic Sea, Gulf of Piran | collected 2013-05-07
GTCGTCAAAGTGGGCTATCATTCGCTTGGTCCTCCTGGTGAGCTACCTTGGTTGTTCGAGACTTCCAAAGTTATCTCACCAGGGGACTTTTTTCAAACACTAACTAGCATAAGGCCCTAATACAGAGGATCCGCGCGGCGGGGCATGGCTTGACTGGATCGAGCAAAACCATCCAGAGGAGTACGATGCTGCCCTGGCTACTGTCTGGCCTACGTCTATACCGGCTTTTTCCTCCTATGGTACAAATAGGACGGATCTTGCCAGCCGAATTAGAGAAATCCGAGAGGATTTTCGATGGGGAACGGATGACTATCCAAATGGAACTGCACAATACTACGTGCTGCCCTTTGCGGAGGAGCTGTCACAGACCGCATGGATTAGTGATCACGCGCTAGACTTTCTCGCTTGTGCTGACCCCGAACGCCCCTTCTTTGCCCACATCAGTTATGTCCAGCCGCACGCGCCGTCCTGTCCGCCCGCTGAGTACATGGAGCGAATAGACCGGTCCCATATACCGGAACCAGTGCCGCCCGAATGGGAAGACGACCCCTTGGCACCCCATTGCTTTGCACAGGGCGGTTTCCGGGGCGATACGGCGGTTTGGCGCGACCGTCGTCATTACTATTTGGCAGATGTTTCCCATTTGGACCATCAACTTGGACTGGTGCTCGACGCACTCGAAGATTCGGGCCGGTGGGAGGAGACCGTTCTCATTTTTCTGTCCGACCACGGAGATCTGCTCTACGATCATGGATTCTTTGGCAAGGGCGAGAGGCACTATGACGCTTGTGTGCGCATTCCTCTAGTTGTGGCCGGTGCAGGGTTGCGGCAAGGGCTCAAGTGCGATGCCCTAGTTCAGCTTGAGGATATCATGCCAACAGTCTTGGAACTCGCGGGCTTGCCGCAGCCGCAGCTCCCTAAAAGCGGCACCCACTTTTTGGAGGGGACCCAATCGGCACTCCCCGGTGCTTCGCTGCTGCCGTGGTGCCGCGGTGAACAGCCTTCCGACTGGCGCGATGCCGTCTACATCGAGAGCTACAACAACACGAATAGCAGGACACCGCAGAACTGGGCCCGCACGATCCGGACCCATGAATGGCGCTATACGCTCTACCCAGGCGGCGCTGGCGAGCAGCTATTCCATATTTCGGACGATGCCGACGAGACTCGAAACCTGGCCGGAGACGCCAGCAAGGCCAAGATTCGAGGCGCCATGCGCGACCGTCTCCTGGAAGCGGTTATTCTGCAGGACTACCCGCATCCGCCGCGAGATCTGTTCGCTCTAGGGGTACACTGATGGACAGAGCATTTACCAGGGAAAACTTGCAATTTTGCCTCTTATCTGGTGCTTATTTCTAACTTCCAGGAAGTAGGGAAAGCAGAATCGATTTCTATGCGTCACCCCAGCGGAAAGTCCTAGAGTCGTTTGGGACCTTCATCTGAATGGAAGCGCGATGGTCTCTTTTTTTAAGACAAATCAACAACGTGAAGCGTTGTACGGCTGGTTATTTGCGCTGCCCGCTATTATTGGCCTCGTAGTTTTTGACGTCGGACCGATGGCGGCTTCGGTGTTGATTTCATTTACCGAGTGGAACGGCGTTACGCCCCCGCAATGGGTTGGTTTGGCCAACTATGAGGAGATACTGTTTCGCGACGAGTTGTTCATGCTTTCCATGCGGATCACAACGATTTTCGCCTTTGTTTCGATTCCTCTGAATCTAGTCACGGGATTCCTGCTCGCATTGCTGCTCAACCAGAAGATTCGCGGGCAGTCTTTGATGCGTACGCTCTACTACCTTCCTTCGATTGTGCCGCTGGTTGCGGTAGCGGCTCTGTGGCGCTGGATCTTCCTAAAGCGTTTTGGTCTGCTGGACATCGGGTTGGCGATGATGGGAATACAGGCCCCAGACTGGCTGGGTGATCCCAATTGGGTGTTGCCCGCATTTATTGTAATGGGTTTGTGGGGCGTAGGGGGAGGGATGCTAATCAATCTTGCTGGGCTGCAGGCCATCCCTACGGATCTGTACGACGCAGCATCTATTGACGGCGCCAACGCCTTTCAGCGTCTGCTTAACGTGACGATTCCGATGATGACGCCCTTGATTCTGTTCAACCTTGTCATGGGAATCATTGGCGGCCTCCAAGTGTTTGTAGTCGCATTTGTAATGACCGGCGGGGGACCAAGCAATGCTTCGCTGTTTTACATGCTGCATCTTTATCGCAATGCGTTCGAGTACTTCCGGCTTGGCTACGGATCATCTCTGGCGCTGGTTCTTTTCCTCTATATCATTGTCTTGTCGGCGCTAGTGTTCCGGTCGTCAACAGCCTGGGTCTACTATGAAGGTAACCGTTAAGCCCGATGGTCATTTGAGGTAGTGGGTATGGCGCGAACGATTCCGTACGCAGTCAAAGGACCTGTAGCGTCCATATGGGGCGTGCTCTCCAATCCATACAGGTTGAAGAGTCTATTAGGCAGAGTCGTCCTATATTTGGTTCTGCTCGCCGGCGCGGTCCTGGTGACGATTCCCTTTATCTGGCTGATTTCGAGCTCTCTCAAGCCGCAGGCCCAGTTGGTTGCTTTTCCACCGATCTGGATCCCGAATCCAATCCTGTGGGAGAACTATCCCAAGGCGTTGACAGCCCTGCCCTTTGCACGATTCATCGCCAATACATTAATAATCGCGACAGGTGCAACCCTCGGCACTTTGGTCAGCAGCAGTATGGGAGCCTTTGCCTTCGCGCGGCTGCGCTGGCGCTTCCGTGACGTCGTCTTCTTTGCATTGTTGCTTACGATAATGTTGCCGGGGCAGATAACGATGATTCCGCGGTTTGTGCTCTTCGCCAAGTTGGGTTGGGTCAACACGTATTTGCCCCTAATCGTGCCAGCATGGTTCGCAAACCCGTTCTTCGTTTTCCTGATGCGGCAGTTCTTTATGGGACTACCGACAGAGTTGGACGACGCAGCCCGCATAGACGGCGCAAGCATCTTCGGCATTTACTGGCGGATCATGCTGCCACTGAGCAAGCCGGTGCTGGCCACTGTTGCGCTGTTCTCGGTCCAGCATCATTGGAATGCCTTTATCGGCCCTCTTATCTATCTGCACGATCTGGACAAGTTCACGGCAGCGATAGGTTTGAGATACTTTGTTACAGATACACAGGTCCATTATAGTCTTCAGATGGCAGCGTCGGCGGCCTTTTCGATTCCGATTATCGTGCTGTTCTTTGTCGGGCAGCGATATTTCATCCAGGGCATCGTGTTCACGGGAGTGAAGGGGTAAAAGAGAGAAAGTTGCTCGGCGAGGGCGGAAAAACATGGACCGACAAATTGCGGAGAGACAACATGAAATCCCTGAATAAAGAACCAGTTCCGATGACCGAGGAACAGAAATTCTTCTTTGACTTACGCGGGTGGATCCTGTTACCGGGCGTTCTCTCAGAAGAGGAAATCGGTACGATGAAAGCAGAGGCCTACGGTGTTGACGAGGCCGAGAAGTTTCAGTCGGTTAATCCCAAACAGTCGTTTCAGGGATCACTGCAGACATTGCTTGACCACCCGGCCATCGCGGGCGTGCTAAGTGAGATCCTGGCGGAGGAGCCTTTTCTTTCCGACGACTACTACGCTTTCCGTTGCGAGAATTCTTTCATTACTATCCGACCGCCAGGTTGGAGCAAGAAAGAGCGAAGGGACGGCGGTTTGCCGCATGTGGTGCGTCCGCCGCAGCAGGCCAATGCGATGCGCTATCAGGCGGCCGGGGGAAAGATTTTTGCCGGACTAACGCGCGTGGTATGGGAACTCGAAGAAGTCAAGTCCGGGCAGGGCGGCACGTCTTTCCTCAGTGGATCGCACAAGGCGCATTTCAGCTTCGGTGGGCCTGACCGCTACCGACCAAACGTAAGCGATTCGTCCTGGGAGAACAGTATCCGGGATATGATGGAGGACTACAGCTGCCCGGCAGGGTCGGCAGTCATTTTCACGGAGAGTCTGGTCCATGCAGCCAACGACTGGACGAACCCGGATAATCCCCGCTGCGCAGTATTCAACTGCTACAATTCACTGTGGGCGCAGTGGCACCGGCTCAATCTCGACCACGATGTCATTCAGGCCATGCCGGCGAAACGCCGTTCGCTGTTTCGCGGTGTGTGGCAGATCGGCGGGGAAAACTACGCGTATTCGCAAGACAACCGCAGCTTGTAAACTGGGACAGCTCTTGGTTTTGAAGCTCGCAGAGCCTTGCCCCACGTGCTGGACTTTGTGTTGCTTGTCTTCTCCAATCTTCCTGCATTGGAGACGCATCGAAAGGGTTGCACTTCTTGGATGCCATTCCACTTGAACTGAGGACGCCAAACTACCGCGCTACCGAACTGACGGGAATCGGCTACGACCCTACGCTTGACCGGCAGGATCCGAGCAACGTGATCAAGGTGGCAGATTCATACTATGTTTGGTATACGCAAAGGCCGGCTGGAGTCGAACCATATGCGTCAACGATTTACTACGCCACTTCCGCGGACGGAATCAGTTGGGTTGATCGAGGCCAGGCGCTGGACAGAGGTCCAACCAGCGCGTGGGACAGCTTCGGTGTGATCACTCCTTATGTGGCTGTAGCGGGAGGACGGTACTACCTCTACTATACTGCTACATCCGATGTGGAGCCCTTTGGCACAAATAGCACGCTGCGGCATATCGGCGTAGCCGCCGCGGACAGTCCAGAAGGTCCCTGGCAGAGGATCGCTCATGCCCCAATTCTCAGCCCCAGCCCAGAAGCGACATCCTTCGACTCGCTGCTCGTCGACGACACGCACGTGATCGTTAGGGGCGGCAGGTACTGGCTCTATTTCAAGGGTCGGAGCCCAGAACTGAAACCGGACGAGACGAAGTGGGGATTGGCAATCGCCGACGACCCTGCCGGCCCTTTTCGCAAGAATGAGCGAAATCCGGTTCTGGGCAGCGGTCATACTGTGTGCGTCTGGCCGCACCGGGAAGGGGTGGCGGCGCTTGTGGACAACGCCGGGCCGGAGCGGTTTACGGTCCAATATGCCGATGATGGGATCCACTTTCGACGTGCGGCCTCTTTGGCGTTCGTCCACACCGGGTGTGGGCCCTACGATCCTGATGCATTCGCGGATGCAAGCTACGGTCGCGGAATTAGTTGGGGTGTGGCGCAAGAGCGTCATGATGGCCGTCTGTATATCGTTCGTTTCGACTGTGAACTTCGGGCACCGCCCGAGGCATCTTAGAGTTGGCACAGCGGCGACAGCACAATGACTGACAGTCCAAACGTACTGTTCATTCTCAGCGACCAACATCGATTCTGTTCCATGCCGGGCGTGGACGGATGCGAGGTGCTTGCGCCGAACCTGGAGCGGTTGCAGCGCGCGGGCACAACGTTTACAAACTGCTTTAGCAACTACCCCGTGTGCGCGCCGGCGCGCGGCATGCTGATGAGCGGCCGCTGGCCCAGCGACACGGGCGTTGTCAACAATCTGTCCGAGTTGGAACCTTCGTCTGGTTCTTTGGCTGAAATCTTCGCGAGGGACGGGTACCAGACCTGCTTCATTGGAAAGTGGCATCTGCACGCGGGACCACCGGAAACGATCGACGGCAACGACCGGTATCTCCCGCAGGGGCCGGGCCGTCACGGGTTTGAGCGCATGAACGTCTGGACCGAGACGAATCGCCACTGGGACAGCGTACGATACGAGGAAGAGACCGGCGCGGCGGTACGTACACGCGGCTACAATGCCACGCTGATGACCGATGAGGCGCTGCAATTCTTGGGTGAACGGGACCCTACGCGGCCGTTCTTTCTCTTTCTCAGTCTGAATCCGCCCCATCCACCTCTTGACGACGCGCCGCCGGACTGTCTGGCACTTTATAGCGATCGCTCTTTGTCGGTGCGCCAGAATGTACCGGAGGCGCTGTCTTCGGGGGCAAAGTTAGTGCCTGCCGGAGCCCATCGGAATCAGGTGACGATGACGCTCCAGGAGCAGTTGGGCCAGTACTATGCACATATCAGCGCGGTCGATAAGGAAATTGGGCGCTTGCTCTCGGCGCTAGAGGAGTTGGATGAACTGGCGAATACTTTGGTCGTGTATAGCTCCGATCACGGGGACATGCTGGGCTCACAAGGGAAGCTGCGAAAAGGTGCTTTCTACTAAGAGTCCGCCCAGGTTCCCCTTGTGGTAGCGTGGCCGGGGAGGATTGAAGTTGGTCAGAACAGTGAGATGTTGGTCGGACTGATCGATATATACCCTACTTTGCTGGGACTTTGCGGTCGTCCTGTTCCGGACAGCGCCAGGGGCGAGGATCTTTCGGCAGGCATCCTGGCTAAACAGAATACCGGCTCCCGTTATGTTCTCCATTTCATCACAGACCAGAATGACCCCGAATTTCGGGCAGGCAGTCGCGGTCTGCGTACAGAGCGCCACCTCTACTTCACAGATGGAATCGAGGAGCACCTTTTCGACACACTGGAAGATCCTTTTGAGCTGCGAAATCTGGCAGCGGATCCGTCCTATGGCAATCTTAAGTCGTTGCTGACGGAGTGCCTCCTAGGTGCCTTGCCTCCCGCTATGTCGATACGCCAGCCAGAGTGATCGTGGGCATTATGGGGGGCGCAGAGCATGGATGGTGACCTGAAAATCACATTTGAGTATAGCGAGGCCTACGGTCTTGGCTATGAGCCGGGCATCACTCGCCGGGATCCCAGTTGTATTATATTGGCAGGTGGGCAGTTCCATGTTTGGTACACGAGGACTCCTAACGGCCCGTCAGGCTACGACGCCACTGTTTGGCACGCGACTTCCACGGACGGGATCCGCTGGGAGGAGCAGGGCGAGGCGCTTTCCCGCGGCGGCGCGGGCGACTGGGATGAACAGTGCGTCTTCACACCAAACATTTTGGTCGCCGAAGGCCGATACTTTCTCTTCTATACTTCGGTTGAGAAACCATACTCGGAAGAGGCGCTCACTGCCATCGGCGTTGCGTATGCCGATTCACCGGCCGGGCCGTGGACGAAAGGCGCGGGAAATCCCGTTTTGGGTACGGGAAGCGACATTGCTTGGGACAGCCACAGGGTGGACGATTCCTGTCTCGTCGTGCGGGATGGACGCTACTGGCTCTATTACAAGGGCCGCCAGAAAGGACTGAGTCCGCGTGAGACCAGAATGGGGCTTGCCGTGGCCGAAGGACCTCTGGGTCCATACCGGAAGGCTGAAGAGAATCCTCTAGTTGAGGGAGGACACGAGGTCTGCGTATGGCGGCAGGGGACAGGCGTGGCGGCACTTGTCCAACCCAACGGTCCGGAGGGCGGGACGTTGCGGTACAGCGAGGACGGCATTCATTTTCGCAGTTGCGCTGTATTGAGACCTCCGCAGGCCCCTGGACCGTATCGCGCGGACTTTCTTGAGGATGAACCGCAGGGCGCTGGCATCGAATGGGGGCTTCACATCAACTTGCGATCGCGACAGTTGCCATTTCTGGAACGCTTTACCAGTTCGGAGTTGGTGGGTGACTGGCATCTGACCCACTGAGTTGTAACCAATTCCTACTCACAGCGTTTAGAATAGCCGAAGAGTTAAATGCCATGAGTGGGATTCATGTCGAGGTATTCACTCTGTGAGGGATTGAATCAAGGAAGCCTGATCCAAGTAAGAGATCGAGAGCCATTGTCGTCGACCTGTCTTGACTTTTCTTCGGAGAACCCGGGTCGTAGATTCCGGGACAACTCAAGAAAGTTTTCCACCATCGCAGCGTTACGCCGCCCTTGGCGACGCTGTTGGCTAAACCAGAACCAATAACCGCTCGTGCACCTGATCATAGTGTTTTTGATGATCTTGAGGCAGATCAGTACCGTCTCTTATAGACGAAGGAACTTAGCATGACGACATTCGAAGCTGCCACAAGAGAACTGACAGTTTCCGAAAATGGCTCTTTAGACTCGGGAAGGGAGGACGGGGAACCACTCGGGCAGAAGACAAATTCGATCCGCTGGCTTCAGAAACAGGTGATGCGGAAAGCCGGGGAATTGCCCACTGATTTCAGCAGCCAGGCAGATTGGGAGTTGTTTCGAGACAGGATCAGGAGCGAACTGCCGGCGACTAATGGTATTCCTGAGTTTCCGGCATTGCGTGAGAGTCTGGTGCGCGGCCGCATCCAGGTCGGGGCAGAGTCAATATGTGAACGAGTTGATATTTATGTAGACGAGGACTACGCTATTCCGGCATTTGTTTTCCTGCCAGCGCAAACGCCGGCGAAGCAGATGCCGGGGCTGGTTTGGAATCCAGGTTGGCCGGAAGACAAGTGGAAACCGGCATATCAGGCCTTTGCGGTTCGGATGGCAGAGCAGGGCTTCGCGGTCCTGGTCCTTGATCATGCTCCCTTTGGAGAGACTTCTCCTATGAAGGACAAGGCAGACATGGGGATGTCCTTGCTGATGGGGATGGGGGATGTTCTAGGGGTGAGCCAGTTAGGATTGCGGGCTGCGGAGACGATGCGGGCGGGTGAGTATCTGCGAGCGCGGGCTGATGTTGATGAGCAAAGGGTTGCGATCTCCGGGCTGTGTCAGGGGGGTATGGATACGTGGCTGGTTGGGGCGCTGGATGAACGGTTTTGCGCGGCTGCGCCGTTGTGCGCTGCGACTACGTATGAGGTGCATATGGTCGAAATGGCGTCATATTTCGCCAATGCAGACTCTTCGCCCTTTCCTTTCGGCATTCTGAACGTGTGTGATATCCAGCACTTGCACGCGGCGATTGCGCCGCGACCTCTCCTGGTGCGGGCCAATTTGGGGGACCAGTGGTGGCCGGTTAGCGGGTTTGATGATGTCGAGACATTGACCCGCCAGGTATACCGACTCTACGATGCTGAAGACAGGGTCGATTTCAGGGCGGAGGTTCATGAACACAACCTGACTGGTCCATTTGCCGATGCGCTTGAGACGTTCCTGCTGCAGTATGTATAAGAGGTACAGCTGTACAGAGAACGGCATTTGTCCCGATTGACCCGGCCTTTGAGGTCATCTCTCGACTGGAAGTGGCAGGCGCCTAAGTCTGAACCTGCTCGAGCAGGGGACTTTGGAAAAGTTGTATGCTCGCGCCTGGAAATTCCAGTTTGAATTGGCGATGCGAAAACTGGGGGATGCTAGCTTTGCGGTTCTTCGATTTGAGTGAAGTTTCGTAAGTGGTTTTCTCAGAGATTGAACAAGGCAACAGGTAATTGATATGCGAGTCGATTCGGTCAAGACGTTTTTGGTGGATTCGGGTTCGGCCAAGCACTGGCTGTTCGTCAAGGTTGAGACGAACGAAGGGATCTATGGATGGGGCGAGGCCTACACCCAGCTAGACAGGGACCGGGTCATTGAGCGACAGATGGAAGAGCTCTCACGATACCTGGTGGGGAGATCCCCTTTTGACATCAAGCAGTTTATCTTCTCTGCCTATGCCGACTTTGCCGGCAAGCGTGGGAGCCTGGAGCTATTCTGCGCGATCAGCGGTCTGGAGCAGGCGCTGTGGGACATTGTCGGCAAGGCCACCGGTCAGCCTGTGTACAACCTATTGGGTGGTCGAACACGCAGGCGGCTCCGGGTATACGCAAATGGCTGGAGCGGCGCGCAGCCGCCGGACGAACTGGCTGACCGCGCCAAGGCCGTCGTTGAACGCGGCTTCACAGCGCTCAAATTCGACCCGTTCCCTGGGCTCTGGCGGGCCTTTATCGACCGCCAAGCGGAGGAGGAGGCGGTAGACCGGGTGAGGGCAGTGCGGGAGGCGGTTGGCCCGGACGTCGACATTCTGGTCGAGGTGCACCGGCGGCTGGCGCCGATGCATGCGGTGCGGGTGGCGCGGGCGATGGAACCGTTTGCCCCGTTCTGGTTCGAGGAGCCGGTCTCGGCCCGCGACCTGGACGCGCTGTCAGAGGTGCGTCATTCGATTGAAATTCCAGTGGTTACGGGCGAGGAACTCTATACTAAGAACGAGTTTCGGGAGGTCTTTGAGAGGAGAGCCGCGGACATTCTCAACCCGGACGTGTGCAACTGCGGCGGCATACTTGAGCTGCGGGAGATCGGCGCGATGGCGGAGGCATATCATGTTGCGATGGCGCCGCATAACTATAACAGCACGACTGTTGGCCTGGCTGCCACACTGCACGCTTCGGCGGGCATGCCGAATTTCCTGATCACCGAATACTTCGTCAACTTTGAGGATGTAGGAAGGGAGATTTCGAGGCAGAGTTTCGAGGTGGAGGACAGTTACATTACGCTTCCTGAAACACCGGGCCTTGGGATTGACCTGGAGGAGCAGGCTTTGAAAGAACGGCCTTTTCGGGCGCGGCCGCTGCGGGACCTGCCTCTGGACTCGGGTGCCGGTAGCTCTATGGGTTGACTCATTGCAATTGGGGTGAAGAACGGGTCAGCCACATGTCGGTCAGGATTTCGAATTTCCGACGATACTCTACCGGATCCTGTTTGATGCTTTCGACAACATAGCGGGGCATTATCTCTTCAAAATAGCTTGTCAGGAGGGCGAGTTCAAGCCGCTCGTTACTCAGTAACGAGAGGACATCATCAAAGTCGCTCTCAGTGCCCCGTTCTATCTTGCTGAGGGCAGTGCTATAGAGGTCAAAGTGGAAGACCTCCAGTTGTCCGTAACGGCCGATGAACGGGCTGCGTTCACGGTAGCCCGACGGAAGTGGAATGAATTCGGCGGGGGAAACTTCCTCGATATTCAGTGATAGCCGTTCTTGCAAGCCACGAACCGCTTCGACAGAAGCGCTGTAATCCTGGTCGTAAACTTCGAAGCTGATGTCGATGTAAAGTGTTTGCTGGCGCAATCCTTCATAGACCATCGTGGTTCCCCCTACCAGGTAGAGGCGACCGGGCCTTGTGATGCGCCGCCCCAGGCTCTGGAGGAAACGTTCGATGTCCTGGCGATCAGATCTCTGGCGCGTGCGATTGGTTCGCCTTCTCCAATTTCAACTGGCCAATGAACAGTTCAATCGTGTTGTCAAGAGCCTTAAGCCGGTCGAAAGGGTATTTCGAACGCGCTTGCCAGGCGTCAGCCAGTTCGACTAGTCCCGCTTTGCCGAATCGTTCGTCGGGCAGGGGTAACCCCATTTGGTGAGAAAACAGGTTGGGCAGTAGAGGCATATCGCCCAGATAGATACTCAGACGAGATCGCCAGTTTCGCTGCAGGTAGACTGCGGCCATGTAAAGAGTTTGCAACTCTAGTGACAACTCGGCGCCCAGGCGGGCAGCGAGAGCAAGGACAGACTCTGATATCTCAGGATGGCGCAGGAGGAGCGGTACGATTGCGAGCCGTAACCTTGAGTCGTGCTGGTGCAGGAGTGCTTGCAGCAGCTTCTCATGTGTTTTTTGTACTTGCGTTGCCACTGCGTCGCTGGGGGCAAGATAGGTGATACCCTGGTCGCGCAGCGCCGCGACCAGGGATTCTCTTGAGTAGCTCAACTCTTCCAATCGGTGTTCGTTCGACTCACATCCTATTTTGTTCCAGGGTGAACGCGGCCTCAGGCAAACGGATCCTCGACCCAGGGGTACTTGTTGAGGTCGACGCGTTTGAAGGGAATCTCGGTGTAGCGGGGCGCGACGGCGCCGGGCGCGGCCATGTAGATAATCTGTGAAGCGATGGGCGCGAATCCGGCATAGAAGTGCTGGGAAGACTTCACCACCAGAATATGTTTTTTCTGCACGTCGACGCCGAGGTTGGTGAAGACATCGGGGCTGAATGGCTGTCCTCGCTTGCTGCTGACGATGATATCGATGCCGTTGCAGTTCAGGCAGACGGAATCTCCGCAGGGGATGCGCATTGGGTCGCCCTGTTGAGGCCATTCCTGGACCATGTTTTCAACGATGCCGGTCACTTTGACGGTCAGGTCGAGCGGGTCACCGGACGCAGGGCCCATCTTGCCGCCGAGTCTCATGTCCAGGGTTGATCCGACGCCGCCGGACATGGCTACCTGAACGGCGATCGGATCCCACATGGTCGCGATGCCTGCGTTGTCGATTCCCCTGTCCAGCATGGCCTTGAGCATGAAGGTGGAGTCGCTGGCGGCTCCGCCACCGGCGTTGTCGGCGCGATCGGCGATAACTACGGGGCCGGTTGGGTCTGCCAGGGCCTGCTCAAGAGCTTCGTCAATTGTGTAGGGTGTCTGGTCGAGTTCGCGTCGCATGCCGTGGAACCTGCGTCCGATCTCCTCGGCCACGCGTGCGGCCTGATCGGGGTTGCCGTCTGTGATTGCAAGGGCCTGCGCGCCGCATGTGGGCACGTCTCCCCAGGGAAAACAGTGGACCAGCGAGATTGAGAGGAGACCGTCCTTGCCTTCCATGGCAAGCAGTTCATCGACAAAGCTGCGCAGGGGTTCGTATGGCGTCAGATAGAGACCGATCATGCGGCAGTCAAAGCGTGCCATTGTGGGATTGGTCTTGCCTTCGGCGGCGTCGGCGATGATGTTGAAAAGGTCGGACGCGCGGGCGGCGACATCGGTGTGGGGGTACTCCTTGTAGAGGACGATGGCGTCGGCGGTATCGATCATGTCTTGCGTGACATCGCAGTGAAGGTCCAGTTCGACACCGATCTTCACGTCGGGGCCAACGATTTGGCGGACGCGATCGATGATGTCGGTTTCGCAGTCGTCGTATCCCTCTGCGACCATTGCGCCATGCAGGCCCAGCAGGACGATATCGACGGGCATGGCGGCCTGCAGTCTTTCCAGAAGCTCATCGCGCAGACTTTCGTAGGTGCTGCGTGTGGTGATGCCGGCGGGCTGCGCGTTGGCGGACATTCCGAAGACATAGTCCCAGCCGCGGGCCTCGGTATCGGCTTGGAACTGGTCGAAAGCTGGCTTGGTGCCTTTCTCGACGTCGTCTCCTGGCCTGATGATGGTGTAGTCGCGTATGCCGGTCGGCATTGGTGAGAATGTGTTGGTTTCGGTTGAGACTCCACCTGCGAAAACTTTCATTGCGTCAACCTTTCTTTGGAACGATAATAGGGGTAAGACTCTTCGTTTGGATAGACAAAGACATGGACAAAGACAATGTGGTTGGGCGGTGCCGCCATTTGAACCGAATGTTAGCATAGGTGGCCGCTGCAGGGTATTATCTCACGGCGCGTAGAGTGGGTCGCGGCGGCAGTCGCGACATCGTTTGCGGCGAGCATTTCCAGCCTCCAAACAAGGACAGCAGAGGATGACAACTGAATCGCAGAAGGTTTATCGGGTGGCCCTGGTAGGGACAGGGGGGATAGCGCGCGGGCATGCGACGGCTTGCGAGAATTCTGACCGGGCCGAACTCGCGGCGGTATGTGATGTTTCGGACGAAGCTCTTGAACGGTTCACGCAGCAGTTTGCGGTGCCTTATGTATATTCCTCGTTGGAGGAGATGCTGGAGGCTGGGGAATACGATATTGCCGTAATCTGCGTCTGGGGTGTTTTACATGCGCAGGTGGGAATGCAGCTGGCGGCCTCAGGACGGGTGCGGGCGGTCCTGTGCGAGAAGCCGTTTACGCAGAGTGAAGCAGAGGCCAGAGCATTTGTGGCGGCCGGCGATGAGAATGACGTTCTGGTAGCAGAGGCCTTCAAATTCCGACACCACCCAATGCATTTGAAGGCGGAGGAGATAGTCAGGCAGGGCGGGATTGGCAAGTTGCTCAATGTACGCAGCACATTTTGTACAAACGTGGCCTACGAAACACGGCGCCCTGAATACAACTGGCGATGGAACCGGGGCCAGGGGGGAGGGGCTATCTACGACCTGGCTTGCTACAACGTACACCATGCACGCAATATCTTTGGCGGGGAGCCGGAAATCGTTTTTGCGGCGCAGACAAAAGGTGTCGAGGTTGACGACGCTGCCTACATTTCGCTCGTTTTTGCCGGCGGCCGGACGGCTCAGATATCGGTGGGATTTGATGGATGGCCTTCGCAGTATGCGGAGATCAGCGGTGACGGCGGGCTACTGCGAATTGCCAAGGCGTGGAACAATGAGAATCAGGACGTGACGTTGGAACACCATACGGCGGCAGGCGTCGAGGTGATAGAATTTCCGCCAACGCACCAGTTTACACATCAGCTGGAACATCTCTGCGACTGCCTCGAGAACGGACAAGACCATCGAATTTCGCCGCAGAACAGTATCGCACAGATGCGGGTTTTGGATGCTATTGCGGAGTCGATGCAGACCGGCGCGGCTGTACGGCTTTGATTTGCCGGTAGAGTTGACAAAGGGGCGACGTTTGGATAGGATTTTGTCGACCCCTACTCACAATGGCCCGCCGCCAGCCCAGGATCGAGGCGCGGGGAATTGAGCTGGATCGCCCAAGCGAGCCCACAGGAGAACTGAACCATGGCAGTCCTTGACGCAATTCCGGATATGGAGCGGGACCTGAGGTATTTTCCCACAACGACGACAGAGCCGAAGAAGCTGACGCTTGAGCAGATTGACCATTTCAATGAGAAAGGGTATGTCTTTCCTATTGATCTTTTCTCGGAGGAAGAGGTCAACGCCAACCGTCGGTATTTTGACAGTCTGTTGAAGATGGCAGCGGACGCGGGGCTTGACAGTTATTCGGTCGAGAGCTGGCACACGCATTGTGCCGGCGTCTACGATCTGGTAACGGACGATCGAATTCTGGACTATGTTGAGGATATAATTGGGCCAAACATTGTTTGCACGATGACGCACTACTTCTCAAAGATGCCTGGGGACATTAAGTCAGTTTACTGGCACCAGGACGCTTCGTTCTGGGCGTTGACGCCGAGTAAGGTTGTGACAGTATGGTTGGCGATCGATGATGTAGACGTGGAAAACGGTGCGATGAAGCTGTTCACAGGCACACATTTGTTGGGCCGCATTCCGTTTGAATGGGTGACTGACGAGGAAGACGGCGTACTCAACCAGCACGTCCACAACCCGGAGCAATATGGGCAGCCGGTATCGGTTACGTTGAAGGCAGGTCAGATATCGCTGCACACTGACATGCTATTGCACGGCTCACAGCCGAATCCTTCCAACCGCCGCCGATGTGGTCTGACACTTCGCTATTTTCCAGCGGACGTGCGAGGAATCGAGCCGGACAGCGCGCCGGGGATCATTGCGCGCGGGGTCGACCCGGACGGTTACTGGCAGCCAATGCCGCGGCCCGAGGGAGAAGCAATTCCGCCTCGAAAACTCGAGGCGAAGACGGAGTAGATAGGGGCTTACGAGGGCAGATATGGGAGTCAGGCGCGGTTGCGGCTCTCCGGCCTTGAGGATTGTTCCGAGTTGGAACCAGGTTTCGCTTCGGATTTGAAACGGCGCAACATTCCAGTTGATGGGATGTGTTGCGCCGTTTTCTTTATTGGCCGAGATAGGGGGCCAACTAGGTTCCGTTGACATTTTGGGAAGGCTGTTCAGATGTCAACAAGAACTGAAGGCCTGCAGGCCTGTCAGGGATGTTTCTCGCTTGAATGTTGAAGTAGACAAAACCATTTGATCCGCGAAGTCACGCGAAGGGTCGCGAAGAACACCTTTTTGTCGGCGGAGGACGCGGAGAACACCAAAGGCGTATCGGATTTTCTTTGCGTGACTGCGCCGCCCTTCGACGATCAGGCGTAATTTGCACTCGGAAGTCGTTGTTCAGACAAACGTCAACGAGCCCTAAATGCGACCTTGTTCAAGCCGCAACCTGGTCCTCGAAAAGCGAAGGGAAATGCCTGTACGGGTCTCCTGGATCGCGGAACAGTATTTGCTGGCGCGGCGTCAATTCGGCGTTGGACGGTGGCTGGACACGTTTTGCAGTCCAGGCTACGTGTGAGACACAGTATTTGTAGAGCAGCGCGCGCCGGTCATGTTGTGCTTCCCAGGCGGCTGTGCCATGTGTGAGTGATTCGGTGAACAGAATTGCTGACCCGGCGGGCGCCTCGGGGATGATGACGTTGGCGGCATTTTCGGGGGCTTCGGAGATTTGTTGAGGCAGCTTGTAGTTGCTCTTGTGACTGCCGGGGATGCAGCAGAACCCGCCCTTGCCTGGTCCGGTGTCGGTCAGGCACCAGGTGACGACGACGAAACCGTTGTAGATCTGGTCGTCGCGGAAGGGCACGTATTCGCCTTGCTGCGCACCGGTGGTGGGAGAGGTGGCGCCGTAGTCCGCATGCAGCTTTCCTCTCCCCATCCCATCGCGCATGTACATACCGTAGATTCTGTCGAGGCGGAAGCAGTCACCGAGGCGGAAGCGCAGAATCGGCATGATGCGATGATGGTCCAGCAGGTCGCAGAAGGGTTGGCCCCATTCCAGGAAACCGGGTCCGTCGGGGGCGCGGCCGAAGCGTTGGGTCTGGCCTGGGGCGGGCAGTTGTTGTTTGTCCAGCAAGCGGTTGAGGGCAGCGACTTCATTGGTGTTGAGGGCATTTTCTATCACCAGGTAGCCCTGGACGTCGAATTGATACTGCAGTAGATGAAGGTCGCTCATTTTTGTCCTCTTTACTCGAGTGATATTCCTGTTGTGGACCAATGCGGGGGAAGCCTAGCGGCTCACATCTTACGACAGTTTGTGGACGGGCGCAACAGTTTCGAAAAGTAATCGGACGGCCCAGCGAGTCCCATGTGAGGGGCTGCTGCGCCGTCCGAGTTCATTTTGGCGCTCTAATTACGATCCAGCGTTACGTGTGCGTGTGAACGGTTACTCGATTGCTTCCTGTACAGGTCCGATAGTGGAGCTCAGACCGCGCTTCGGGACACCATTGCTGTCGACGTAGGTGACATAGACTCGCAAGAAACTGCCGACGTCGTCGCTAACCGGCGTGTACGCTGAGGTGTCGTCGATGGTTGGGTTGACAATGTCGGTCCAGTCGCCGAGCGCATCGTCAGAGCTCTGCCACTGCCAGTCGCCGAGGTCGGTGTAGGCGTCCTGGGAGAGCGTTAGCTGGGCGGAGATCTCCTGGCCGACGGTTGGTCGTTGGTCGGTATTGAACCAGACAACATTTGTTTCAGTCTGGGGCGTGGGTGCGGGCGTTGGCGTAGCGGTCGGTTCAGGTGTAGGCGTTGGTCCTGGTCCCGGTACCAATCCGTTGGAAGGGAACCAGTCCGACCAGGCGCCGGCACCGAGAAGGTTGCGCCCTCGAGTTCGGAATCGATAGACCCTTTCCGGATCGAGCCCTTTGACGGTGTAAGAGACTTCTTCTGTACCTTCGGTGACGCCCAATATCGAAATCTCACCCTCGGTTGTCCAGGACTCGCCGGTGCCCACAGATCTCCACTGGATATCGTATGAAGATACGTGGAGCAGGGGCAGAGAGAGTGGTACGGGGGCGGTAGCGAATTGAACTGTCAACTCTTCCATTGAATGTTGCTGCACTTGACCAGTGATGGCCTTTGGAGGAGGCGCCATACTTATGGCGGCAAAAATTGCGCCTACGACGATCAGCGCCCCAACGATGGCCAATGAGACCTTGCTAATCAGGAGGCGCAGCATGGCTACAAACATGCTAAACATCACTTGCAGGAACACACGCAGGACCATCTGTACGCGATTTACTTCTCTTACTGGCAGGTTTGCCATTCTATCATCCTCCTGGCTCTAGTGTTTCGAGACTCCGTTTTGACGGGGTTCTTGAGAAAGACTCGACTTCCTACGATTGCTAAATAATGCAACTCTTACTGCAACTATTGGATTTTCAGTATAGTAGCTGCCATATCGTTTGTAAATCCGATTGCTGTAAAAAACCAAGTGCAGTTAAGCGGCACATTTCCTGTGAAATATTGAGAAATTACACTGGTAGAGGTCATTTTGTTGTGTTGAAAAGACACCTAAGCCGGTCATGATTCCGACATCGACAGCATGGCTACGATCTGTCGACGTTTCCAAGGAATTGATAAAACGTAGGGTATGCGTTTACTTGATCTTGATACGAAAGGAGAGGGGCACATCGACAGGGAGGACACAGCCAGAACGATGATTTAGCAGGTCTTTTTGCGTGGTATTCTTTGCACTTGCAATACGGATGGTTTGGGGCGGTACGGGAGTAGGATTTGAAGAAGACGGGGTGGGTTCCCGGGACCGGACGGGCCGGCCAGAGGGTGGAATGCAGGGACAGAGCGGAGCGGTCAGCAGTTAGGGGAATTTCGGGAACTGCAGTTCGAAGAGGACGGGCCGGTGCGGCGAGAAGGAGAGGTGGGAGTGATGCGCATCGGCTTCGCTCGCTTCACGCTGTGTATTGCAGGTAGGATTCAGCTGTGGGTTGAGGAAGCGACGCGCGCGAATTCATTGGGCGGCGGAGCCGCTCAGGCGCGAGTTTGCTCTTTCTGAGGCGTATCGGATTGAAGTCGAAGTGGATTGCGGCGGCTAATCTTCCACCGGTCCAATCGTCTGACTAAGTGCCCGTTTGCGCTCGTCTTCGCTATCAATGTAGAGAGCGGAGGCGCGCAAATACTTTCCTTCGTCTGCGCTGGTGGGCGTGTACTTTGAGGAATCGGAAGCGTCATAGTCGGTGACATCTTCCCATTTGCCGAGGCCGTCGTTGGAACGTTCCCACTTCCAAGATCCGAGGTCGCTGAACTGATCACTGGCTAGCGTAAGTTCGACTCTGATTTCGGTGTCGATGGAGGGAGGACTGGCACCGGCGGCGAATCTAACTACGTCGGCTACAGTGTCTACGGTAATGACAGGGCCGATGGTCGTGCTCAGACCTCTTTTGTAATCGTCGTCGCTATCCAGGTAGACAACTGAGACGCGCAGGTATTTGCCTTTGTCCAAGGAGGAGGGTGTGAAGATCGAGGGATCCTCTGCATCGTAGTCGGTGACGTCGGTCCAACCCCTGAGTGCGTTGTCGGAACGGTCCCACCGCCAGCGCCCCAGGTTGCTGTGATCTGAATCTGAAAGTGAAAGGCGAGAGCGGACGGCACGGCCCACTACAACGGGGTCATTGCCAAATTCGAATTCGACGATGTCGGTCTCGATCTCTGCTCCGACCACGGGGCCGACGGTTGGACTGAGCGCTGTTTTTCCGACATCGTCGCTGTCGACGAAATTGACGGAGGCGCGTAGATATTTGTCGGTGTCGGCAGCAACGGGGGCGTAGATTGAAGAGTCGGTCAGCCGTGCGCCGGGGACACTTCGCCAGCCGGTAAGGCCGTCGTCAGAGCGTTCCCACTGCCAGCGAGAGCGGTCCGTGTAGGTGTCTTCGTCGAGGGTAAGGGCGACTCTTACGGTCTGACCGATTACCGGCGGATCCCCTCCTTCGGCGACTTGGACTATGTCGACAACGGTCTGGCGGGTCGGGGTAGGGGTTGGAACGGGGGTTGGCGTAGGTGCGGGAGGCGGATTTACGATAACGCAGGCGCTCAGAATCACTGTTGCGATCGCTGCAGCCATCCAATGGGAAAAGTAAACGCTCAGCTTCCGCCCTTGGTCGGACGGGTGCATTTCGCGTTTGCGGCTGCTCTCAATTGCGGGCATGCGTTCGTTCTCCTTCAAGCGATCGTGGTCTGAGCGAAATACGGGTCAATGGCTTTGCGCCATGCGGCGATTACCTTGTAAACGATGTTGCCGTTGAAGCAGTGGCGCGCAGCGTGTGCCAACAAGCATATCAAAGTCAATACAATATCGCTAGTCTGCGAAAGAAGGGAAGGGTGCATCCCAGTTTTGGGGTGAAAGGGTCAGGTGTGGAATGGGCGGAACTGCGGGGGAACTACGGGGAACTACGGGGAACTGCGGGGAACTGCGGGGAACGACAGTGGTCAGTGGCGTGAGAAGGCAAGTGGGGGAGGAGACACTGTTGGCTAGACTCGTTGCTGGGGAAGAGTGAGCAAGGTCGCAAGCCAGAGAGGGGCGTTGCGGGGGCGCGGAACTGCGGTTTTTTGGTAGTCAGTTCTTAGTTTTCAGTTAACTACTAAGCCACAGTAGTTGACTGGTCAGTTATCCTGGGGACCATTCAGTTTCCTGGTGACGCAACTGGTGTACAGCGGCCGCCATGCTCGCCAGCCGACTCGTTGCGAAGAATGCACACGGTCGGTGAGGGATGGTTTTGTAGGGGGGCGTTGCGGGGGCGCAGCCCCTGCACGAGGGAGGCCGCTTGCGGCCGACCGCCCATATACCAGAACTAAATGGTG
>MKWU01003592.1_pt1 | contig 20096 bp, 13 predicted proteins | sample 809101 | NCBI WGS metagenome assembly MKWU01 (sample SAMN05860141, study PRJNA318959) | sponge metagenome | host: Aplysina aerophoba | place: Slovenia: Piran, Adriatic Sea, Gulf of Piran | collected 2013-05-07
AACAGCTTCTTTCAGTTTGTCTTTATCAGCATCAGCAGCAGACAGTGTTACACCCGTTTTGTCATCATCTAATCCAAGTGTCAAAGACACTGTTGCAGTAGTCTCAGTATTGAGAAAAACATCTACTTTAAATGTTTTTTCGCCTGCTCCAAGAGACAAATCAGTACCAACATTCGCAAAAGTAAATACACCAGCATCATAGGTCACAGAAAACTCAGGTGCTGAAGGTTCACCCTCATCAGCAGCAGCAGGAGCAGGATCACACTTCTTAGTGTCTGCATTCCACTTACTACCATCAGTTTTTTTATCACACGCTTCTTTCTTTGCTGCTGTATCATCTGCTGGAGGTGCTGGAGGCGCCTCTTTTTTACCACAACCAAAGAGAAGTAGGCTAGCAATTATTGGCGAAGCTACACCAGCAAACACATATCCTTTTGAGGTTAATGACAATCCACTCAACCATTTCATAACGTTCATACCCACTCCTCCAAAATTTCTAAACTACTAAGTTATAAATTGAATTTTAACACAACCACGGCCACAAAAACAACATACTACATCAAAAAAGAATGTATAGCTACTATTGCTCATTTTCTCATTAGCTATATAACTATACCCATCATCAAAACTCACATCTCTACATACATAATAAAAACTTTTCCATACCTTGCAACCTATATTATTTTTTCTAGCTCTCTATTACTATTACTTAACACGATTAGCACGCTCTTTCTGCTATGTCATCTATAATTCTATGTATATTTCTATATTCATCATATACGTTTGTCAACTTTTTTCCTATTTTTCCATATTGATACTTGATATGTCATCTATTCTTACATTCTCTTCTCTTACATTCTCTTCTCTTACATTCTCTTACCTAACTTACATACATGTCTTCATTCGTCATGTCTAGATGTATCCAAGTTTACAGCTCTCAAGACATATCTCATACATGTGAATGTCAAGCGCTAAATCCACTATTCACTTATAACACATATTATACAACATACATCTCGTATCTATACTTACTTTCTAGTTCTAGGCTAATTATCTATTTATCTATTTATCTATGCATGCATGGCAACAGCAAGTACTGATCCTATTATGATTATCAAACCAGATAATGCAAGTACTAAAGAGACATAACCTCCGTTATGTCGTACATTATCCCCTATAACCTTAAGTAAATCTTTGTATTCTCTATCCTGTAACCATCCTGTAACCATCCTGTAACCATCCTGTAACCTCAAGAACCTCTCTTAAATTAAAGGTAACGGATGATAAGATAATGTGAGTTTAGTACTTAAAATGCATAATGCAAGCCTTATGGATGAAACAAATAGAAAATACTGCCTATTTAAAGATACATTATCATCGATATCACTCAGCAGATTGAGGTTTATAGGCTTCAAGAAGATGCAATACTCGCTCTTTATGAGCCTTATCCACCACCTCTAACTCAATCAATACCTCTACATCTTTCATCCCATGTTGAGTATAAAGACGATTATGATCGATAGCATAAAGATTAGCACCACTTTCCGCAATAGCCTTTAAACACCCAGCAAGAGCTCCTGGAGTATCAGGTAAGATCAAACTAAAGCGTGTCAAACGATGAGCATAACGTAGTCCTCTTTGAATAACACGACTCAACACAGAGGCATCCACATTACCTCCTGATAGTACACAAACCACCGGCTTGCCTCTAAGATCTTTTCTCAAATCAAATAAAGACGCTAATGCTGCAACAGATACAGCTCCTGCACCTTCTACCAGCAAACGATCTCTTTCTAAAAGCTCTATCATAGCCCCTGCTATAGCTTCTTCGGTCACACAATACATATCATCAACATATTGTTTTATAAGCGATAAGGTCAGGGTTGAAGGACTCTTTACAGCTATCCCATCAGCTAAGGTTTGATGAAGAGAAACATCTCTCTCTTGGTTCTCCTGACAAGGAGAGCCAAGAGAGCATCTCAACTGTGTTTTCTGTTGTGCTTTCTGTTGGGTTTTCTGTTGGGTTTTCTGTGTTAGCATCAAAGACTTATATGCCTGTACCGCTGCACAACACCTATGGCTTTGCACACCTATAACCAAACAACCCGAAACATGAGACTTCACAGCACAACCAACACCAGCTGCTAAGCCTCCTCCTCCCACAGGTACAATCACGGCTGCCACATCAGGAAGCTTACGCAAAATCTCTAATCCCACCCCGCCTTGACCAAGAACCACATCAGGATGATCAAAAGCATGCACATACTCTGCACCATGATCTTGATTCCAACGATGAGCTTCTGCCTGAGCTTCATCATAGTTCTCACCGGCAAGTATCACCGATGCACCATAACTGCGAGTAGCAGAAATTTTAATAAGAGGAGCTCTCAGAGGCATAAAAACCGTGGCTGGAATACCCAGCTTTTGTGACATATACCCCACTCCTTGGCCATGGTTGCCAGCACTGGTTGTCACAACACCGCGTTTTTGCAAATCGCTACCAGATACTTGTAATAATCGGTGACAAGCACCACGAATTTTAAAAGATCCAGCTATATTCAGATTTTCTAATTTCAGATAAATAGGAGACTTATACATCTCACTAAGATATAAAGAATGCACAAGGGGAGTAGGTGCTACATAAGGACTCACTCTATCGTAAGCTGCTAAAATAGCTTCTCTATCCAAAGGAGGCTCTAAATCATCAAGATCAACAAGTGTAGGTCTCATTTTTCCTACCTTTTAAAAGCAACAAAACAACAAAACAACATATGTCACTCCTTATTCTTTTTCATACACTCTCATTCCACTCTCATACCACTCTCATACGCATAGATAGCCTTATATGACACATCTATCCACAGACACCAGCTATACAGCTCTTCGACTATCTATTCAGCAAGGAAAAAGAATATCTGATGAAGATATTCTTTTTCTCTATCATCATGCCACCATGGCCCAACTCTCTCAACTTGCCACCACCGTAAAGAAGCGCTATCACAGCTCTGATTGTGCTACCTATCTGATTATGGCCATCATCAATTATACCAATATTTGTGTAGCAAAATGTGACTATTGTGCCTTCTATCGACTACCTCATCAAAAAGACACTTACCTTCTAAGTTTTGAAGAGATCTGCCAAAAAATCAACGCTCTCACAGCTCTCGGAGGAACTATGGTAGCGTTTAATGGAGGATTTCATCCTAAACTCAAACTTCAAGATTACGCCGAGTTATTTCATAAACTTCACCAAAAATACCCTCATCTAGGCTTCTATGAAATGACCGTAGCTGAGTTTATGTTTGCCTGCAAACGCTCAAAGACCCCTTACAGTGATGGAGCCCAAATGCTTAAAGAAGCAGGAAGCATTTGGATCACCGGCGGAGGAGCTGAAGTACTCACAGAATCGTTTAGAAAACGCCACTCACCAGGAAAATTCACCTGCAAAGACTACTATAATGCCCAAAGAGCTCTTTTAAATGCCCAACTCGGCTCAACAGCAACCATGGTGATTGGCTTTGATGAAACCACAGAAGAGCGCTTCCAACATCTCAAAGATCTCCGCACCTTCCAAGACTCTCTTGAGCACAAACTTCATAGCTTTCTATGCTGGACCTACAAACCCGACAATACCGCTTTTGGCGGCAAGGAAATAGACAACGAAGAATACCTCAAATGGATGGCTATCTGTCGGATTTATCTCGATAACTTCGTCCATATCCGTACTTCCGTTCTTACCCAAAATAAAGACGCTCTCAAAGCTTTACTCTATGGAGCCAATGACTTTGATCTTCCCACAGAAGATGAGGTCACAGAAAAAGCCGGTGCAGAAATCTCCACCGACTTTCAAAACATCCTCAACTACGCTAAACATCTCGGTTTTACCTTAAAACATCGCAAGCCATGGCTACCACAACCTCTAAGAGGCTAACCCATAAGCCACAAAGACCCCTAAGATAAAAAACACAACCACTGTCATGATCCATGGCATCATCTGTCTCATCTACACCCTCTACAGATTGACAACTCAAAACGTCTCTAACCAAAGCATCCCCATCTCACCTCTATCTTAATACATGATCTTTATATGCGCTTAGATCTCTATTTACTTCAACACAATATCTTACCTTCACGCAAAAAGATCAAACATCTCTTAGATCTTGGCGGCATACGCGTTAATGGCAAAAGAGTGAGGATGGCATCATGGCAAGTCAGTGATCAAGATCGTATTCAATGCTGCACTCTGCTTGTAGGTAAGAAAGATCCGAAAAAATATACCTCTAAGGATATTGCTATCCTCTATGAGGATAGCAATATCCTCTGCATCAACAAACCCTCAGGACTTCTCAGCACAGCTTCACCTCAACCACATACACATCTTTTAGAAATTCTAAAAGATGAAAACCTCAAAATATGTCATCGACTCGATAAAGACACCACAGGAGTGATGATTTTAGCAAAAAACCCAGATAGCTATAACTTCATCACACAAGCTTTTTTAAAAAGGACCATTGAAAAAAGCTACCACGCTATCACATTCCCATACCCTAAAATCACCAACCAAGAAAAAGAACATGGCTGGACAGAACACTCCTATCTCTCAAAAGGTCCCATAGGAACCATCAGATCATCCACCTCCCAAAAACAAGGAAAACTCGCCATCACCCACTTCCAAATCATGGCAACCCATAACCAGCAACCTGTCTCTTTAATCCAATGCAAACCCACCACAGGCAGGACCCATCAAATCAGAGTTCATCTACAAAACAAAAACACCTCTTGTCTAGGAGACCCTCTCTACGGACATGGCCAGTGGCATGATCTTGACAAGGATTTTCTTTCAACCTTCACTGACATATATCCACGTATCCTACTCCATGCAAGATCCATCACCATCCCAGGCTATAACCATCATCATAAAAAAAGCAGTGATGCTCTTACCATCACTGCTCCACCACCCACTATTTTCAAAGAAACATGCACACACTTTTCACTACCTTACAACAACTGATAGCTCATCAAATTCCTTTGTTTTTTGCTCCCTACTCCTTCTTTCTCACTCAAATACAGCAACAACACACTATCATGCGTTAATCTCCAGCTTCACCATCATCTTCTGAATCTGAAGATGACTTTTCTAAACATATATTACCTTTTTCATTCCAAGTATGAGTCTCTTTCTTTTGCTCACATATTGCTTTAGATGTCTCGCAATCAACCAAACCGTTATCTTTCATCACGTCATTCCTAATGTCCAAAAGAATAGTGCGACAGCCATTAAACGCACTTATCCGAGCATCTACTAGCGTATTCATCAGGCAGCTAGTCTTCGTCTTGTTTATCTCAATCAGTAGGTTATTCTGATCTTTCCTAGCTTGCTGCTCACGTGTTGCTGCTTTATCAAAGTGATCACCCAAATCCTTCATGGCACTCTTGAACACCCCGCCCATACGACCGACAAATCCAGAAAAAGGACCTTTTTTTTCTGTTTCATCACTAGCAGTGCAAGTAGTCGACTGCTCATCATCCGGAGTACTACTATTCTCGTCGCACTTAATAACAGCTTCTCCAGTATCTTTACTCCTAATAGATCCTAAAGCGTCTGCCAAAGCACCACCCAAAACAGTATTAAGCTTGCTTTGTACATTCTTTAATTTTTTTGTCAGATTATGCAGATTATCCGCAGAGAGACTACGACACACTGCCTTACCCTCACCGATTATTTCACGCGCATCATCTTTACAATCCTGATGTATTTCATCGAATTCAGCATAATTCACACAATGTCGTTCTGCTACCTCTTTGTCAATCTGAACAGGCGGTAGTTGTCTGACAGAACGAGGGGCCGCTTTCACATCAGAATTTTGAGGTGGTTGCTGCTGAGGAGGGAAGTCATCACCATGTATAATAGGACGCGAACAACTCCAACATGCCCATACCAACATTAAGGCTGTCAAGAATATAATAAGATTTTTTACAATAGCCATTATAGAAATTTCCTCAATATTTATGCTTATTTTTTATGATCTTAATCACAAAATACAGATCATATTACTCTTCAGTATCTTCTTCCTTTTCCTCACTATCTTTTTTAACTTCTTTACCATCTCCAGCACTCTTATATTCATTCAGCTTCACTTCAATTCCTTTCTTACACCCTTCATACTTTTTTCGCATTGCCTCTTTTTCGGATTTAGTTGATGTATTCTCATCCTTAGATATAATATCTTTAATACTCACTGCTGCTAAGAGCCCCTCTAACCACCCATTACTAGGATCATCTGTATACTCTGATCCTATCTTCAATATCTCAGCCCATTTATATGAATCTAATACACTGAAATCTAAGTTATTAGGATTAATATCTTCACAAGCTGTATCCAGAATTTCTTTATAAAGATCAATCATTGCGTCCCTGCATTCCTTGTAACTCATACAAGCTTGCTCACTCAGTACATCTGCATCAATTTCTTCCGGTGGCGGCTTAGCACCAACCATCACCCCAACCGTTTTTTCTAAATCCTTAGAGATAAGCTTAATAGACAACTTACCTAAACAATCTTCTTCTTCAACACCACGATCTGTACAGCCTTTTACATCACGCACAGTGGCAGAAAAAAAATTATTGGGACGTGTAAAAATGATTGAAGCCTCAAGTTTCCCATCTTGCAGTTCTGAAGATGTATTATCTTTAACTCTACCTCCTTTAAACCCGTAATTCACCACCACCCATTTCTTTTTATCTGTTCGCCTATAATCTAGTGTAAACTTTAAATCCATGGCTTTACCTTGCACAACTTCAGTAGCCTCAGGACTCTCAAGAACCAAGGATGGAACTATAAGTTCCTCCTCTGTTGTTGCTGTTTGAGAAGTCTTAGCATCATCCGATAAAGGAGTACTATAAGAACTACTCACTAGCCCGGCACTACTTTCGTATCCATTAGGTTTATGACAACTTGCTACAACACAAAATAACATCACAGCCCATATATACGATACATAACCGAAATAAATATTGTAAATATCCTCCTCTCTATGCAGTGCTTTCATAAATGGCTTAATCTCCTCATTCACTGCAAATAATTAAGGAAAAACAATAAAAATGACAATAATAAGAACCAATACATATATCGGATTTTTCATGTTAAACTTGAAAAATCCTTACATATACATCATTTTTATCAGTTATAACAATACGTTATAATATTAAAAAAAGGAATATTTTCTAAGGATGATCACATCGCAGAATGCATGAGATAACGACAAATATACTCTGCCACAGCTTGTTTAGATGATAACTGTATTGTAAGGTCTTTATCAGATTTTTTTTGAGAAGATGCTAAATCATAAGCATATCCTCTGTAAGAAGTTTCCATATCTTTTAGATAGTTTACTACCAGTAGGTCCACTTCATCAGAAGACATATAACTGTATTTTGAAAATGGATCTTGTTGAGTTTTTTTGCTTTCAAGCTTAAAACAAATCTTTTTTTGCTCTAATGGTTTTTTCTTTTTAAGAAGAGAACGCAGCTTAGGAGTCGGACACAAAGCAACATTCAAAGAAGATTGTCCTGATGGTAACTTACCCAGCTCACGCTTATCAGGTACATAATCGAGAATAGAGGCTGGAAGGATGATATGCATATCATCCTTCTTTAATAAAGATACACAAAGAGAGTGCATCTCTTCAAAGGCATACACCGAAGAATGCAATACGTGATAACAACAAGGAAGAAAAGCACTGTCACCTACAACTACTGTGGTTTGAATACCAAAACGATATAATTCTTCACTGATCACACAACCCATTTTACCAGAAGAAAAACTGGTCATATAACGTACATCATCCATATAGCCACGAGAAGAGCCCATCACCACCAAAGCACCTCTTCTCACTTTTAAGAAACGATGATAATGATGAGAAATTTCAAAAGATAATTGGGCTGAAGATGGAAACTTATGTTTACCATCTTCACAACGACTCTCTAAGATCATCACCTTCTTTGAAAGACGCCCCATACTTTCTGATACAAACGGTGAAGCAAGTAATGAATCATGCATACACGGTACAACAAGTACAGGTAAGTTACTACCAAGATATGACTGACATAAAGCAGCTGCTGGAGAATCTGCCAAACCTGAAGCTAAACGAGAAAGAAAACTAGCTGATGCAGGAGCTACCACACACAAATCCCCATCAGCTAAATGTGAGTTTAAAGCTGAAAAAGACGTTACCACTTCACAAGCACTCGCCCACGCTAAAGATGTAGAGGTAATAAACATCTCAGCACCATGTGATAACACCACACGCACCGATGCTCCAAGCCTACGTAGATCTCTTACTAAAGAGAATGACTCAACAGCGGCAATAGATCCTGTAACACAAACATCTATCCTCACCCCCTCAAGAGAAGATGAAATACGATCTACAGCAAGATCAGCATGCTGGGGTTGCAAAGATACAAATACCTCAATTTAAACAAAAAACAGCCTACCCAAATGGCTCGCCTAAAAAGCTCTAGCACCATGAGTAATAGTAACAATCAAGAAAAGTTCCTTGCTATTCAATCAGCTATCGAATCAGCTATTGAATCGCTGCTTCATCAAGAGCAAGCATAGGCTGAGTTGTACCATGAACACGAACAAAGCGTTTACGGCGCTTACCAACCTTGGCTGCACGAATACGTCTGCGCATTTTGGTGATTTTTGTGGGAGATGCCACGCTGGTCCTCACTATCTGATCGCATAATCTTAAACTTCAACAAACACAACACATAAACACTCTGTAGTTTAAAACATCCTCTGCTATCAAGCAAGCTGTCTTTTATACATCACCATACTCAGCTCACTGCGCAACCCCCTACACCACAGGGAAAACAGCCGACTCTGCCATCACACCAGCCTCATGCTGTGTTCCTGACCTTCTAAAGATATCATCCAACACATGATACCCCTATCTACTCTACCTAAGAGCCATCTCATATCTCATCAGATACAACCTAGACATACCTCTACTCTATATGTGAACTCTATCAAAGCTTAGCCACAAACCAGCAGTACCCTGACTAAGATCCAAAACAGTCAAGCTTATGTGTGCTCATGTGTGTGTAGTCATTATGACTAAAACACTCAAGTTTTATAAGACAGTTTTACAGGAGGGGACAACACACAAACAACTACCCATAAAAACCACTGAACGCTCACCCCACATATCACCATTATCTACATCCATATGTCACCAGATCATATAACTCGCATAGAAAATCATACCTAAAATGCATGTTCAACATAGAAAGGCAAAAAAAATCATTCATATTTGTAGTTTAAATGGCCACAAAATACTGATACAACATACCAAGCATAAATTAGGCTAGAACATAAGCCTATAAATGATACCTAGATCTTTTTAAATCCATACCACGTTATGAAACCACAAATTTTGATCATTTTGAGCACACTTCTTAGGACATGAAAGTACCAATATGACTCTTTTCAGATCTACCAGATATGCAGACACCTGGAAAAAACATACACATACATGCAGACACTCACTAACAGTATTCTGTTTAACAATAATACTATCTCTTCTATTTACAGATATTTCTCATGGAAAAGACCAGCCACCTTCTAAACATCTACCATGTGATCATGCATATAACATACCCACACCCCATAACAACCATACACCAAACAATCATGATTGTCCCTCTAACTACGCATCTGCTTTAATATCCCAGCAAACAGAAAACTTTTCTCACTCTCAAAACATTGTTAAAGCCAGTGCAGCAGCAGTACTTCCATTCACAGCACATGTAGCTGCTAGTGGAACTTTAAGTAAACATCTTTACTTTTTAAACAAGCTTGTTACAAAATTTCACAAGATAGTAAAAAACCCTGTTTTTTACTATCTTGGAGGTAGCATCATAGGATCAGCTTATTTAGCAAAAAAAGCTCTGAGTATACAAAATAATAACACCATAGAAAGTTATTTTTCTAATGATATAACAACATCATTTGCACATAGCCTACCCAGTAATGATCAACCACAATCTCCTCTTATAGAGAATATAAACATAAATCATCATGATCCATCTATACCACCTTCTGGAAAGCCTGTACCTCTAGCTGTTTCTAAAAAAGCTGCCTCTGAAAACAAACACCAAACCAATCATCATTCACAGGATGACATATTACAACAGCTTAAAGAACTCAATCTTTCTGAACAATACTATGATAGACACATTAACCAACTACATCCTGAATTAAAAATATTACTAACACGCTTTTTAAACATAAAAAACAAGCAAGAAGTACAAAGGCTTATCACTCCCTTACTATCTAAGCATCATATAATAAAAGATGAACATAAAATCAGCTCTTGGGATGTAGAAAAAATACACTTATTTATAAAAAATCAACTTACTAGTTATAAAGAACTACACCTTTTTTTAAAAACGACTTTTCATACAAAACAAACTAGCTTAGAGCCTCTATCAAGATACTACGGCGAAAACCCCTCAACACTTGCTTCGAGGATAGAATACATTAAACTTCTTAGCAGAACTTTTGATATCTCAACTCCTAATCGATTACCACCATTAGTGCATAAATTCAAATCTTCAAATGAATTTATAGATATTTTCCAAAAACTAAGCGACGAAGATATTAAAAATCGTTTAAGCAAAATTAAAATTCGTAATAAATATTTATTTAATCAAAATTTTTTAATAAACTTAGAAAAGAAACACATACTACAGTTCTTAAAGACAATACACTTCCAAGAAAAACGGTCATTCATATCTCGTATATTAGTATTAAACGACACTGTCCCCAACTTGCTTCCTGCTAGCCTTGACAACGACGAAACAGTGGCAATAAAATTGAAGCAGTTTGTAGCACGCGCTAACAAGTTAGAAAAAGAATATCAATTTTATCAATATGTCAGCTCAGAAAACTTAAGGCTATCCGATCTTCTACGCGACGATACATTAATAAATAAATTATCTCATTCACAAATCATAGAGAAAAGCAAAATCTATCACATCACTATAAACACAGTCGAGGATTTCATACATAATCACCTTCATGATCATTTATCTAAAGCTGTTTTTTTGATATACACACTTAATTATCGCGAAATAGATATTTTTCATTTTAATGAATATTGGCAAATATCTATCCCTGATGTTCTTCAGAAAAAAGAAGAAGTAAGAAAAAAATTTGTACATTTTATTGACAATAAACATTCTAAAACAACCAAACATGACAGCACCATAGAAAAAACCACCCTAAAATTTGATGACCAAAAAAAACAAGATTTGTTTTCAAAAAATCTTTACTACACATTAAATGAAGATGCAGTTATAGAACGCCTAGCCAACTCCCATATCATGGACAGCAACAATTTTTTGAATGATATAACCATAAATACACTCAATAAATTTGTTTTAAACAATATTGTTAATCCTCATGACTGGTATATATTTTATGTATTTTTTCTTGAGATAGAAAAGAAAAACGAACTGGAGGCTTCTCAAGACTTAGGTGTAGTCAAATCAACCATCACACAAAGAAAATATGCATTTAAAAAAATCTTAAATGACATAGCCATGAAGGATGGAGATACTTCTGACCAATCTGCCTTTTTTGTAACCCCATATACAGCAGGACGCTTAGGCTATACGGAACTGGAAAGTTTATACCATGAAATCGAGAAGAATGATTTTTATATCATCGTCGATAGAATCTCCAGTTTTTTAATTGAAAATATTGGAGAAAACAAAAAACTATACAACCGAATATCAAAAAATACCATTTCAATGTACTTAAATACAGCACTAGACAGTCAGCTCAAAAGACATTTTTTCTTTACTATCATGCTTAAGCTAGATCAATCAAAGATTGCAGATATTGTTAAGCTATATAATATAAATTATAATAATATAACATCAATAAAAAGAGGCTTGATAAGAAAACTTGTTAAATTACTTTCTTATGAAATATCTCATTTACATAAATCTACCAACCTATCTGAATTAAAAAAATACTACTCTAGAATGAGCTACTCAAATATAGCTGACAAAATAAAAAATAATATTCTAGAACATTCGAAAAAAAATAAAGAAGAATTTAAAACTGCTTTAGATAAAATGAAAAAACATCATATCCGTTACTTTACTCAAAACAACCTTGGAAAAAACGAGATTAAGTGGATGCTTTACTTATCTAGAATTATAAATATAAACCAAGTTACAAGCTCAGAAATTGCAAAACTATACAACAAAAACAAGCAATACATTGACACAATGCTTTTTGCGACGATATCTCAACTCATCAACATCATAAATAAAGACGATATAAATGCTCATCATTTATTCAAATCCACAGATCTATCTAAACTAAAAAAATACTACTCTGGCATGAGCTTTTCGCGCATCAAAAACAAAATAATGACTAACGTCATAGCATCATCCAGAGAAAATAAAGAGGATCTTACTGCTATTTTAAATAAAATGAAACAAGATCACCTCCACTACTTTGTTCAATATAAACTACAAGATAATGACATTAAGTGGATGGTTTACTTATCCAGAATTATAAACATAAACCAAGTTACAAGCTCAGAAATTGCAAAACTATACAATAAAGATAACTACTACATTGGTGGCATGTTTAAATATATGACTAATAGCCTAACTAACATCATAAGCAAAGGCGATGAAAGCACTCTTGATTTTTTGCCATCAAGTACACCTGAAGATTCTAGGCATTTGCATACTTCAATCATCCCACATGACTTAAATACAGAAGATATAAACATTGAGGCCTTAAAAGATCAATACTTGAGTTTAGATAATCGTACAATTATAGAATCTATCAAGAAGAATCTCATTTATAATTCTAGACAAAATACAGATCAATTATCCATAACCCTTAATCAAATGACTCAGGATCATATTATACAATTTGAAGAGTCTGTTCTCAAGAAAAATCAGCTGAAATGGATGATTTATTTTTCTAAATTTGTTGGAACTGTTAGAGCAAGTAACAAAGATATCGCAAAAAAATATAATAAAAAAGACACTCACATTGCAATTACATCCTATGAAATGAGAAATAGCTTGAGTAAAATCATTGCTGGATCGTTTCGTAAGAAAAAACCTTTAGCTAACAACTCAGGTGTTTATATTTTCAAGTTAACTGACCTACTATCCATTACGAAACTTTGGGAGAAATACGATTCTTTACCTGATAAAGAGATCTTCAAAAGATTAGATCAATACTCACATGATTACACTTCACTTCAAAAATACTTACATCTCCATAATCCTTCTCAAGTGTCTCAGGCTATAAGACATGCCTTTTTAGATCATGAAACATACAGCAGAGACCATCTAAAACAAAAAGTATTTCTTAGCTTAATATTAAAGCTAGATAATTACTCACCACAAATGATCATTGACCATTATTCATTGCCTGATACTTTTTATTTAAAGAATATTGAAGCAACCATTAGAAATCATCTACAGAATACACTTTATCAACTTCAGGATGAGCAAAATGACATTGAGGCACTCGACCTTGCCAAAGCTACCTACAAGACTATGAGTAACGATGATATTTTATTTAAAGTGAAGAATTCTTTTATATTTGAGAGCAAGGATGAACTAAGAGATAAATTAACTGTAGGAGTGATAAATAAATTTATAGATACTCAACTAAACAATCAATCTGATCTAAATATAAGTCTTCAAATGTGGCGATTATTTTTATTTGTATCCTTAGAGTTACCTCATATAAATCAAGAAAGTTATGAGAGAGAAGACATTAAACAGAAAGTAACAGAAGCTATGATAGGGCTACTTGAACCAGAAACTCATTATGATGAGAACACTACAGAACAACCTATATCCAATGCATTTTTCACAAAGCATCGAAACACTTTTAGTTATTTCGGTGATGGTTATTTAGATAGTGATGAAGAAGATTCTTCTATTTATTATTTGAAAAATCAATATGTATCTCTTGATGATCAATCCATCATAGATACATTCCAAAATAGTGATATTCTTGCATCCAAATTTGATACTTCTTCTATAACTTTAAATCATATTGATATATTTCTATCCTCTCTAAAAGAGCACTACGATTGGCGTGTGTTTTTTTGCTCCATAATATCTACAGAAATTTTAAGCAGTTGTCTAAATTTAAATGAAACTAACGTCATAGACAATAATAATGATTATTTTATCAATCATCGTGACAATCTCATCTTAAAACTAGAAAAAATAGTTTCTTTTTAGCATTCAAAAATTGACATAAAATTACTAAAAGCAATACCTGAAGCAAAAAATAAGATCGGCTAAGATTATAGTTGTTTTTTATGGAGGTCGATATGATGTCCGTTTATACTTTACACATCTATCACACCTAGGTCCTCGAAGCCCCAACCAGGGGAGGAATTCGCAGCAATGATGAGATTCTCAAAGAAAATCGATCTTTTAAAAAAATGAGTATCATCAAAAACATGAATTCTACACTATAACACAGCAGCAGACCACAGCAGCAAACCATTTCATAGATTTGAAATGATTAAAATGACAAAAAATCATAACAAAAGTCATCCATTTAAAGATTTATGTCAACCCTTCAACGTTTGACCTCTAGATTTTTACAAGTAGCAGCTCGATCAAAACACATATTAAAATCATGTTGGATGAATCAATTGGTTACAACCCTAAAGGTTGGAAAGGCTTGTTTGAAGGCCTAGTAATTGCCCATACTATGATAGCTGTGAACTGAAGTTACCCATCCAAAAGACCTAACGCCGCTGAGCAATCACCAATACCACCACCAGCCTTAGCCCACTTTTTCAATCCGTCTTTCGTCTTACTTTTACATGGCTCTCCAAGAGGATCAAGATGCTTCTTCACTGACGAATGACTTTCATAGTCATATGATCTACCATGTTTCTTAAACAACTTATCCACTGCTACACACAGCTCTAATTGTGCACTTACACAGTCAGCATTATCAAGCTCTAAAGCGGTGGCATCTGCAGCGGTGGCATCTGCAGATGAACTGCCTATGTTACTACTATCTAATGATGGGCTCATATCACTACAGCTCGCTACCAAGGCCATAGACAACACAGCACCACCCATCCTAAAATAATGCCAATAGCTTTTTATTTGGCTTAACTTTTGTATCCACTGTTTAGTTAATTGAATTATCATAATACACTCCTTATTATTTTGAGGTTCGGATTTACCTATTATATCTGGCCTAAATCGTCATCGTAAAACATCATTTTATTCTTTAGTTTTTAGTCTTTAGCACATTATCTTGATCATATGTTTTCTTATGTAGTTCTGATACCCTTTGCTTTGTTTGTTCCTCACTCTCTTTGAGCTTTGAGGCTTTTGATGTCCTAGTTTAGGTAAGGGCGTCACTTGAAAGCAGACCTCTACCTTCATGCAATGTGCAAGATCTATGCCACATCATCAAAAAGATATAGCTTTCTATATGACTCTCAGGTGTGAAATATATAACCTTTTACTTTTCTCATAAGCTTTTCATCGATAGCACAGCTATCATACAACTAGCGTGATATCTGGAGATCTCACATTTAGCCCTATCAACCCACAACTTTCATAGGGCAAAGATTGTGGCTGCTTTGCGCCGTAGCTTACATCTCTATGTCATGAGTGACTTACGAAGAGATTCATAGGTATAGATACCCGAGCGATGGCCATCACTAAAGGTAATGCGTAATGCGTAACGTCCTATGGAAGATATATCCACTGGCTGTACCTTTCTAGCTATAAGGTGATGGATATTAGGAGGATATTTCTGACATAGAGCACAAGGACATGCCCTACGAAGTTCTCTAACATCATGGTGGGTATGTTTACCATCACTCCAAGCAATGACAAGAGTTAAAGAGTTAAGTTGCTTAAGACTAAGAGCTTGAATCATCATATGCGTTCACATGATCAGAAAAAAAGAACACCATCATCAGCTCACTCAATCATCAAGGTGGAGTGCTCAAAGAAGCACTCCACTTAAGAGAAAGAGAGCTTGGATCATGCTCAGATGGTTCCATACTTGAAATCATATTCTCACTAGCTTGTCTGTAAGCCTGAACAACCTCGAGATGATCTCCACCTTGATTCTTCAGAATCATCCCTCCATCAGCTATCTTTTGACAAGAGATAGCAAAAGGAATTTGTCCCAACAGGGGCAGAGAGTATTTTTGGGCAAGGTGTTTGCCTCCATCTTTGCCAAACAGATAATAACGTTCATCTGGTTTAGGCTCGAAATAGCTCATCGTTTCAATGATTCCCGCTATAGGCACAGATAGTTGCTGAAACATGTCGATGGTCTTTTCAGCTTCTTGATAAGCAAGCCTTTGTGGAGTAGTAACAATACAAGCATATGCATTGGTAAGATGTTGGGCTAAGGATAATGGGATATCACCCGTACCAGGAGGATAGTCAAGGATCAAATAGTCAAGTTTTCCCCAAGACACAGAAGATAGTAGCTCTAGAGCAAAACGCGAAGCCATAGGACCTCTCAGAATAGAAGCTTTATGAGATGCTTGTAACATACCTGCTGAAGCCACTTTAACACCTTCTATAATAGGAGGAGTCAACGTCACAGCGTTGTCTGTATCTTTTTGAGATGTCAAAGTATAAGCAGATGTCATCGTAGAGATAGAAGGGCCTAAAATATCCACATCGAGAAGGCCTGTGGCCTTACCAAGACCATGCAACTCTCTAGCTAAACAAGCAGCTGTAGTGGACTTCCCTACCCCCCCTTTACCGCTAGCTACAGCAACCATCGCTGTAACCCCTTGAGGTATAGAAAATGTTGATGAAGAGGTATTCATGGAAACTCTTATGAACTTATTGTTCTTTTATCATGCTTTTATCATACTTTGAACTATAATAGAGCATGCTACTGATAGCGTACCTAGACAAGAAGAAAAATAAAAGAGAAGAAAGAATAGATATGAGATCACGTACAGAGCAGTTATTTATCATCTTTTTTATCCCTTGTGTTATCGGGTTTTATCTTATTTACAAATACCCTCAGTGGTTTGTCAGTGAAGATAGTATCACTGATGTATTCTATTTTTTAGGAAAATCCACCTCTTTTTGGTATGCCTCACTCTATACTTCTATTGTATGTGGTCTAGCTGGGTGGGTAGTATGGCAAGGAAAAACACCTTATGGAAAGGATCCCTCAAAACCTTTAAGTCGTTACCAAAAGCATAAGTTTATCAGTATTTTTTTTGCTCAATTGATCTTTTTTTATCTGATTCCCTTTATAGTACCGGACCTCTTAGATGATAAGCCCTTCTTTGCAGATGAATATAGCCCTCTCAATAAAGATGCCTATGTGTATGTCTATAATGGCTTTACTTCACTTGGAGGTTTTTTCTATGTATTCTTACTTGTACCTTTAAGCGTATGGTTTTTTGGAAAACGTTATTGTTCGTGGTTTTGTGCATGTGGCAACCTTGCTGAAGTCATCGGAGTAACCAAATGGGGCAACCGTTGGGTTCAAGAAAAAACACCACGTTCAAACTTTTCCAAAAAAGCAGAATGGCTGCAATATGGTTTTCTTGTCTTTGCTATTCTCTTTGGATTGGTTCTGTTTTTTCATGCCTGGCACATTATCATCGCTCCATCATGGCTTGAAAGCATGCGCGAGATTCAAGATCTTGCTGTGGATCTAGCTTTTGGAGCCCTCATCGGCATTGGCGCTTATCCATTTTTAGGAACCAGGATATGGTGTCGTTATGGCTGTCCTCTAGCAGGATTGATGCGTTTGTTTGGTAAGTTTTCTCGCTCAAAATTTGCAGTAGTAGCCTCGCCAAGCTGTAAGGGATTAAATTTGTGTTCCACACAATGCCCTATGGGTATTGATGTGGCCAGCTACGCCCATAAAGACGGACATCCCATTGAAGGGCAATTTGGCTTAAATGACTCTCCTTGTATCGGTTGTGGGGGGTGTGTGGATATCTGTCCGGTAAAGGCACTGAGCTTCCAAAAGATCCTTAACCCTCAGAACACATCATAGTGAGCTAGAACGTGACAGATGTTTTGATAACACAATACCAAGGAGCTCTATTACTACTTAGCGGTAGCAGTGCTTTTATGCTCATGCTACTCAGCTTACGTCTTATCTCATTACGATCTTCAAAACTAACCACAAAAGGAAACCCTCAAGAAGAGAAATGGCATAAGCCAGAGTATCTCACCATTGCAGAAACAATAACTGAGAGCAAAGACATCAAAAGCTTTCGCTTAATCCGTAGCACATCAGATCAGCCTTTTCCCACATACAAAGGCGGACAATTCCTTTCTTTTCGCTTACCACATGTCAATGATGCAAAAACAGTACGTTCTTATTCCATATCCTCTCCAACTATGGCCACAGATCCCTACTCTCTATATATTTCTGTAAAGCGTATTCCTGGTGGTGTAGGATCAGAATGGTTTCACCAAGCAAAGGTAGGAGAAAAGATATTAGCCTATCCACCTAGTGGTCATTTTGTGGATAATTATCCTTGCGATCTAACACGTATATATATAGCTGGAGGAGTAGGCATCACACCGTTTATCTCTATGCTTGCTGATTCTTTAAGCTATCCTCGCTACTGTGATATAAACTTGTTTTATGGCTCAAGAAAATATGAAGATCTGGCCTTTCATGACCATCTCTGTCTTTTAGAGAAACGTCACCAACGTTTCTCTTATTTTCCTATTCTTTCTTCAACAACGCAAAATCATCCATCCATAGATAAAGGCCGTATCACTCTCGAATACATCACTCAAAAGACCTCTCTTTCTTCATGGGACCATGCTGTCTTTTTCTTCTGCGGCCCTCCTGCTATGAGTGAGAGTATAATGGAGCTATTAAAAAAAAGAGGTGTTAGTGAAGAAAGGATGATTTATGAAAAATTCATCTCTCCTACCCTATTAGATCCTTCCACCTTCGATCCTGTGCAAACTCAAGTGAAATTTATGGGTAAAGAATATCTCTATAACGGCAAAGACAATATTCTCTCATTTTTAGAAGATCAAGGAGAAGTGATCCCTTATGCATGTCGTTCAGGAGTGTGTGGAAGTTGTCGCTTGTTGATAGAAGGTTCTTACAAAGCACTTACTGATTCAGGACTCACACCTCATCAAAGACGCAAAGGCTGGGCTTTAAGTTGTGTGAGCTATCCCAAGGGAGGCCCTCTCAGTATCAAAAGCGAAGAGAATAACGAGTAGAAACAACATAGCAGGCCAGCATCAAAAAGATAGCGTGAGGTTAACTAGAGAAGGTACCGAGAAAAAAATTTTCTACTTTTAATCCAGTAGATCTTACAGGAGAAGTTCTAGAAGCTCTGCTGTTTCAATCTGGGCATGCTGCTATTGACCAAGAAATAATAAAAGACTATCGCAAGTGGTGTCGTTTGAAGTACCCGAACTTTGAAGTGCAACCATTGAGGTTACCTCAGAGTTATAAGACTATAAAGAGAATACTTATGTGAGCATCTCATGACGCCAGCCAATTATATTCTTTTCTTCTTTGCCAAAAACAAGAGCAATGAGATGAATAGGTTGTTTGAGCTTTTTATAAGACTCACCATAACCGCGATCTTTGATCTGATTCATGGCTAAATCAAGTGTCTTGTCACGTTCCTTTTCATTTTTTGCCATCTTCAACTCAAAAACAAAAACCTGCTTCGAATAAAGCACTATAATATCACTCTGGCCAGCTCTAGAAGGTTGTTCAGGAAGAATTGTAACGCTTGGAGAATATAAGCTTGCATATATAAATACTGAGTAACAATACTCATAATCTAAATAAGATACACCGCCTAGCCTCTGACTCCATTGATAAGGCACACCATCAAGTGCAGTATGGATATATTCATAAAATTCAGCAAATTGATTATTTTTCAGAAACCACGTTAACTGACTTTGATACCGATCTTTGATTTTACCACAAGTAATATATTTTATCAGTCCATCATCAAAGCTTTCCCGTACTTCAAGATTAGGATAATTCAAGCGGTAATATGTACGGTTACCTTTG
>MKWU01003593.1_pt1 | contig 20096 bp, 17 predicted proteins | sample 809101 | NCBI WGS metagenome assembly MKWU01 (sample SAMN05860141, study PRJNA318959) | sponge metagenome | host: Aplysina aerophoba | place: Slovenia: Piran, Adriatic Sea, Gulf of Piran | collected 2013-05-07
GCTGTTGGACAGGGCGTATGGCGCAAGTCGCGTTGTCCAGGTTGAAATGCCGGCCGTGGAAGGTGACCTCGTCCTCCGTCCACAGACGCTGCACCAACTCCAGCGACTCGAGGAATCGCCCAACCCGGTGCCGTCGCTCCACATTGAACGCCTGGTATTCGATGTTCCGGTAACCCAGCCCGACGCCCAGCACGATGCGTCCGTCGCTGATGACGTCCAGCGTCGCGATGGTTTCCGCTACGTCCGCCGGCGAGTACAGCGGCAGCAGCAGGATGGACAGCACGAGTTGCATGTCTCCGGAATCGGCGGCCAGCCGCGCCAGCAACGGGATGCTCTGCAGGTTCTGGTAGGGCGGCGAAAGGAAATGTTGCCCGCAGGATATCGAACCGAACCCGGCGTCACGAGCCAGGCGGGTCAATTCCACAGTTTCGTGAAACCGTTGGGTCGCGGAATCGGTGGCGGGATGCTGCGGCATTGCCATGATGCCAAATTTCATCGTTTAAGCTCCAAATCAAATCAGGGGAATTGGATCGCAGCGTCTATTGTGTCATGCACGCGATCTTGCGTGGGACATCTCAAGAGACGAAGCCGTCGCATCGAACAGCATTGGATCTCAAGCCGGGAGTTCCGGCGACGCAGCGGGATCGCACGGGATTATATCCGCCGGTATGGGCTACGGCAAACCGCACGTCCCCGATTGGAATGAATGAGGGAGGCCGTGGCAAACCAACCATGCTCATTGTATGGTTGGTGGCGAAAGGTTCGGTTCGAGAAATCGGAGGATGAATGCTGTGTGCGCCTGTACCGCAGGCCCCCACGCTGTGCCTCCGAATCCGCAGGATCGTAACCCGCATGAGAGGAAACGCGATGGACACCATTCTCCGAAACGTCAGGATCGCCGATGGCCCTGACGCGCAGTCGGTAGACATCGGCATCGAAAACGGACGTATCACCGCGATCGAAAGCCGCCTGAACGCTGACGCGCGAATATACGATATCGGCGGCAGGTTGGTGACGCCGGGTTTCGTCGAGACACACATCCACCTAGACAAGTCCTGCATATTGGACCGGCTGTCGTCAGGCCAGGGAGGCCTCGATGCGGCCATCGGCGAGGTCGCCCGGCTCAAGCGGGAGTTCACGCCGGAGAACGTCTATCACCGCGCCCGGCGGACCCTAGAAAAGTGCGTCCTCAACGGCACCACCCACATCCGCACCCATCTTGAAGTGGACCCGGTCATCGGCCTGCGCAGCCTGGAGGGTATCTTGCCGCTGGTGCAGGAATTCAGGTGGGCGATGGATATCGAGATCTGCATATTCCCCCAGGAGGGGCTGCTCAATAATCCCGGGACCGACGAGTTGATAGTCGAGGGGCTGCGCCGGGGCGGATCGGTGGTGGGCGCCGCACCCTATACCGACAGCGATCCTCATGGTCAGATTGACCGAGTGTTTGAAATAGCCCGCCAGTTCGATATCGACATCGACATGCACCTGGACTTCGGACCCGATGCTGACAGCATGGACATGGACTTGGTGTGCGACTTGACCGAGCGCTTCGGGTATGGGGGCCGTGTCGCAGTCGGCCACGTTACCAAGCTCTCTGCGTTGTCGCCGGAACGCCTCACCGCACAGGCGCGCCGGCTCGCATCAGCCGGGGTGGCCGTGACGGTCCTGCCGGCCACGGACCTGTACCTGATGGGACGACACCAGGATCATTCCGTCATGCGCGGCGTGGCTCCGGCTCATCGCCTGCTGGGTGAAGGAGTGAACTGCTCCCTTTCCACCAACAACGTGCTCAACCCTTTCACTCCCTTTGGCGACTGCTCGCTGGTCCGCATGGCGAACCTCTATGCCAACATCTGCCAGGTGGGCGACCCACGCGAAACTGCAGAATGTTACGAGATGGTGACCAACCGGGCCGCACGCCTGCTGCGCCTGCCTGACTACGGTCTGGCCGTGGGGCAGTCTGCCGATCTCGCGGTGTTGGACTGCGAAAGTCGTTCTGCCGCGGTGTCCGAGGTCATCTCACCCATGATGGCTTTCAAATCGGGCAAGCGCACCTTCTACCGCGCTCCCGCTGTGATGGAGAGCCCGCGTCCCTGACCGTCACCTCCCCTGTCCTTGCGCCAACGGTGGCGCGCCCCAGAGCAGCAATCACAAGCCGACCACGCGCACGCGGTGATTATGCGTGTCCGCGATGAAGAGGTCGCCTTCCGCGTTGATGCCGCAGCCGTGGGGATGAATCAGACCGGCCTCGGTGGCCGGACCGCCATCACCGCCGCTGCCCTCGCGCCCGCCGGCTATGGTGGTGACGATGCCCGTGGTCGCGTCAATTCGCCTGACTGCGCAGTTATCCGAGTCCAACACGATGATGTTGTCATTGAGGTCGCAGCGCATCGCTTTCGGCGCTCCCCAGGTTGCTGCCAGCGCCGGCCCACCATCGCCCGAGTAGCCGTACACCGAATCAGCGCCGGCGATGGTGGTCAACAATCCGTCCGGGGAAATTTTCCGCACTCCGTTTCCTTCCCGTTCGCATACGAATACATTGCCGAGGCTGTCCATGCAGACCGCCCGAGGGCCCATCAGGCTTGCGGCGGCGGGCGGTTTGCCGTCCCCTTCGCGAGATATCTCCCCGGTTCCGGCGAACGTGGTTATGATCCCGGTTTTCAGGTCCACCCTGCGTATGCGCTGGTCCTGTATGTCGGCGATCAGCAGACCGCCCCGCCCGTCCAGGAACAGATCATTGGGCTCCCGGAGCATGGCCTCGTTGCCGGGCCCGCCATCGCCGCCGTAGCCGAATTCGCCCGTGCCAGCCACGGTGGATATGATACCCGTGCGACCGTCTATCTTTCTGACCGAAGGGTCGAAACGCTGCGCAAAGTACATGTCACCGTTGGTGTCGATGGCCAGTCCGTACGGCTGGTTGATGAGCGCATCGACGGCGGGACCACCATCCCCGGCGTACCCCGGGTCTCCCGTGCCGGCGATCAGCGTGATTATGCCGGTCTTCCCGTCCACGCGGCGTATCCGGTGATGGCGGCCCATGCACACCACCATGTTCCCCCGGGGATCAAATTCGCAGGCGTACGGAGTCTGGCACGAGGCGTGTAACGCAGGGCCGCCGTCGCCTTCCCAACCTTCCGACCCGTTTCCCAATACAGTTTGGATGATGCCTTTCTCGGCCGGCATGTACACCTCCCAGTTTGTCACTTGTCCCACGGCGTATCGATGGTTGCGGTCCATTCGATAGGCCCGGTCCATGTCGCATATGGGGCCATTGTATATCGGGCGGGGCGGAAAACCGCTGGCGGGCCAGATTCTTAACTTGGCCGGCCCGAGCACCGCCAGCCATATGCACGTGTTCGTCAAGAAAGCGGCATTGCGAGCATCGGATTATTCCGCCCCAATGCAGGACACGCGACGATTCCGACACCCGACATTTCCATCACGACTTGGCGCATGGTAGCATCACCACTGCCCCCAACCGTCAGGAGGTTCACCATGAACATCACGCAACACATCGCCGATTACATTACCGGCGCCGACATCGAGGACTTCCCGCCCGATGCCATCGACGCCGCCAAGGGCGCCATCACGGATTGCCTCGCGTGCATGTTGGCCGGTTCCCGGGAATCCCTGTCGGACATCCTTTGCCGATATATCGATGGCGAGGGCGCAAATCCTGCCGCCAGCGTCGTAGGGAGAGGATTCAGGACATCGGCTGCCAACGCTGCCCTGGTGAACGGGGCCATGGCCCACGCCCTGGACTACGACGACATCACCCAGATCACCAAGACTCACCCCACCGCGGTGTTGCTGCCGGCCGCTTTAGCCGTTGCCGAGGAGTACGGCGCATCGGGCAAGGACATGCTGCTGGGCTATATGTCCGGGTTCGAGGTCTCCTGCGCCGTGGGCGAGGCGTTGAGCGAGGCCTATTACGATGACCTCGGCTGGCATCCCACCGGCCCGCTGGGAACGGTGGGGGCCGCGGCCGCCGCCAGCAAGATCATGTCCCTGGACCCGGAACAAACCGCCATGGCTGTCTCGCTGGCAGCCTCCCAAGCATCGGGACTGCGCCAGAACTTCGGCACCATGACCAAGCCCTTCCACGCCGGAGACTCCGCCCGGGCCGGCGTGGTCGCGGCCAAGTTGGTGCGGGATGGTTTCACCGCCAGCCAGGACGCCCTGGAAGGGCGATTCGGGTTCATTCGCGCCTTTTCGGGCGGACAGGATTTCGACAGCGAGCAGGTAGCGGCGAACCTGGGGAACAAACTCTACCTTGTGGAATCCGGGATCGAGGTCAAGAAATACCCGTGTTGCGGCAGCGCTCATCTGGCCCTTGATGCCACTTTCGACCTGTTGACCCAGGGAGCCATAGACCCCGACGCTGTGGACCGGATCGACGTGATGGTGGACTTCGACCCGCCCAGGTCTTTGATCCATTCGCGCCCGCTGTCGTCGCTGGAAGGCAAGTTCAGCATGCAGTACTGCCTCGCCGCCGCCCTGCTGGATCGCCGGGTAGGATTGCAGTCCTTCACCGACGACCAGGTGATGCGTCCCGAAGCGCAGGCGTTGATTCCCCGCATCGACATGCGTCGCATCCCGGGCAACGAGGGTAAACCAAGCTGGGATGAGGGATACCACCAGGTCGAGGTACAGCTGAAGGATGGCAGCATCCTGCGTCAACAGGCGCACCGAGCCAATAGCGGAGCCCTGCGTGGCGTCACGATGGAGGACATCAGGGAGAAGTTCCGGGACTGCGCGTCCCAGGCGTTGCCCGAGGCAACCGCCACGGAACTCCTGTCGCGGGTTGACCGGTTGGAGGAGGGAGACCCGGTGAGCGGATTGGCCGACCTGCTTCGCGGCTGAGGCTCCCAAAATCATCACGCAGTCGCAACCCCCACAGCGCATTTCGCAACTCATTTGGAGGTGTGATCACCATGGCTGAGGACCTTTCCACAATCATTGAGTCAGGCGATCCTGTCCTGATTGCAGCCGGCGGACCTACCGAGGGCCCCCTATGGCATCCCGGCAACTATCTGACGTACGTGCGACACCGCGAAAGCATGCTGATGCGCTGGGATGGCAGCGGCGAACCCGTGGCGATCCGCACCGGCACCGGAGAAGGCAACGGCTGTACTCTTGACCGCCAGGGCAGACTCCTCATGTGCGAGGGAGCCAACCGGCAGATCACGCGGATGGACTCCGACGGATCGGTAACGACGGTAGCCGACCGGTGGCAGGGCAAACGCCTCAACCGTCCCAATGACATAGTCTGCCGCACCGACGGCAACGTCTATTTCACCGATCCCGAACGAGGCATCCCCGAGGAACAGCGAGAGTTGGGATTCGCCGCAGTGTTCCGCATCGCACCCGATGGCGCCCTGCACGTGGGCACCGACGAGTGCGAATATCCCAACGGCCTTGCGCTATCGCCGGACGAATCGGTGCTCTACGTCGCGATCAGCCGGCTCGATGATCGCTGCGTCGAGGAGGGCGAGCGGGGTGCGGTTTGTGCGCATCGTTTCGTGAGGGCCTTCGATGTGGCCGCCGACGGTACGCTGAGCAACAACCGGATCTTCTGTGATATGTCGTCGGCTGAGCCCGGCGTGCCTGACGGCATGAAGGTGGACACCGAGGGCAGGGTGTATTGCACCGGCTCCGGCGGGATCTGGGTGATCGATGCTGATGGCAACCGCCTGGGAGTTATCCGTGTTCCCGAGGTACCACGTAACCTCGTCTTTGGCGGCGAAAATCTGGACACCCTGTTCATCACCGCCGGCGATTCGGTTTACAGCCTTCAGACCGGTGTACGAGGCATAGCAGCGCTATAACGACACACCAATCGGCGTCCCGCGTGGCGTGCGCGGACGCTGGTTGCAGGCTCCGTGAGCCAAACACTCCGGCTCGGAGTTCAGACCCGCAGCCGGATGTTCTGGTTGTGGCTGAACAGGTTGGTCGGGTCGTACTTTTGCTTCAGGGCCGCCAGCCTCTGGAAATTGTCGCCGAAGGCGGCCTGTATCGCCTCGACCCCTTCCTCCTCCTCGGTGCCCACCTGGTTGAGGTACGGGCCTGACGAGAACGGCAGCAACTCTGCGGCAAAATCCCGCACCCAACGTATGTGGACCTCAGACTCCCCTGGATCCATGAAAACCCCGTTGGCGGCCCATTCGCACAGGGCGCCCCGGTGTCCGAACGCGGTCTCATCGGGGGACACGCGCCGAGCAGCATTGCCCAGGTACTGGAACAACACGCTGGAGAGCGGCGAGGTCGCCCGGTCAAAATAGTCGAGAGTGATCTCCAGCGCGTCAACGCTGATTTCCCTCATGAAATGCGATTTCAGGTAGTTCCGACGCCCGGATGGAGCCAACGCCAGCGACTGCGCGTCGGTGTATGTCATGGGCCGGACACTGTCCGACAACGGTGGCCCGAACTCTCGGAGCGGCTGGATGACGCGCTCTCCCTCGTCGATGGGGCCCTGATAGCAGAGCAGAATGCTGCAGGCCTTCCCGCGTCCGTCGGGCAGGGTTGTCAGGAAGGTTACCAGGTTCACCTCGTCCGGCATGTTGGCGGTGAATTCATTGACCAGCGCGAAGAATTCCCTTGCCCTGGAATACGGATAGAACAACCAACCCGCCAACACCTGGGGACCGACCGGATACAACTGGTACTCGAACGAGGTGACGACGCCAAAGTTGCCGCCGCCGCCCTTGATGGCCCACAACAGGTCGGCATTCTCATCGGCGCTGGCGGTGAGCGCTTGGCCGTCCGCCGTCACAACGTCCGCGGATATCACGTTGTCGCAACTGAGGCCGTAACTGCCGGACAGCCAGCCAATGCCCCCGCCCAGCGTCAGTCCGCCGATGCCGGTGTCAGGATCGGTCCCGCCTGGGGCGGCCAACCCGAAGGCCTGGGTCTCGTGGTCAAACGCACCCCACTTGGCGCCCCCCTGTGCGCGGACCGTTTGCGCCGCCGCATCCACGCGGACGCCGGTCATCATCGAAAGGTCGATCATCAATCCGTCGTTGCACACGCTGTTCCCCGGGAAATTGTGCCCGCCACCCCGAACCGAAATGAGCAGGTCATTCTCCCTGGCGAAGTTGACTGAGTTGATCACATCGGCCGTTCCGCTGCACCGGGCAATCAGGGCCGGCCGTTTGTCTACCATGGCGTTCCAGATCCGCCGGACACCGTCGTATCCGTCGTCGCCTGGACTCAGCGACTCGCCGTACAAGCTACTTCTGAAGTCCTCAACCGCCGAATTACTGACGACGGCATAACCCTCCGAAAGGGTCGCAAATCTCAGGTCCGCCATGCGTCTGTCCTCCTGCATACCTGTCGCCGCCGTAGAGCGCGATCGCGCCCCCGATAGGCTCGCGCTCCATCCTCAATGCCTGGCCGGCCTTGTTCTACTTTCTGTGGCGATTATATGGAGGCTGCGAAGCCGTCGCCACTCCAGCATCGGGCGGGCACCAGTCAACCGTTGCCGGCCGGTGGGCGCGAGGATCTGCGCGATTGGGAAATGCTCCTCGCCTTCAACAGCAACCGCGCACTTAACCCGACGGGATTGACAAAAAAGCTTGCCAATCTGGCCCATTTAAATCATCGGGAAACAAAAGCGTCGGTGACCGCCGCAATCGTCCGGCGGTTTACACTCAAAATGGCAACAAAATGGCGTCCCAGGCAGGATTCGAACCCGCGGCCAGCTGCTTAGAAGGCAGCCGCTCTGTCCACTGAGCTACTGGGACGCGCCTCATTTAGAATAGGTAATACCCTCCAACGGTGTCAACGGTTTGTGCCAGCCGGGCGCCGGAAGATAAGCGGGCGAGAGGGACCCGGCAAAACGCTAAATGTACGGCCGCGCCGCCGCCACTGTTCCGGGAACGCTGACCTGGCGACCACTCTCTAAAACGCGCCTCGGATGACCGGCACGCACAGTCCCGCTATTGCGTCAACGTTTGCCATCTGCGAAAATTGTCCGACGCAACATCGGCGATAGCATCATCGAGTTACAAAGCAGGCCGCAGACATATGGTCACAGGAATAGACAATCCCGTTCGCGTCCTGGTTGCCAAACCAGGATTGGACGGCCATGACCGCGGAGCAAAGGTCATCGCCCGTGCGCTTCGCGACGCGGGGATGGAGGTCATCTACACCGGCATCCGACAGACACCGCAGATGGTGGTTCAAGCCGCCGCGCAGGAAGACGTCTCGGTGCTGGGGCTGAGTATCCTCTCCGGCGCACACATGGAATTGTTGCCCGAAATCATGCGGTTGTTGCGGGAACAGGGAATGGACGATGTTCTGGTGGTTCTGGGCGGAATCGTGCCCGAATCGGATCGGGAACCTTTGGCGCAAATCGGCGTGTCAGCAGTGTTCGGCCCCGGCACGTCGACCAACGATATAATCGAATACATCAGATCCAATGCAACAACAGACTGAACCGGAAAAACCTCTCATTTTTTTCTAAAAATTGGCAAAAGCATCGCTTGCCATAAAATTACCGTCAACCTATAATCTCCGAAAGTCGATTCGGTGCGCTCGCCATCGGCGGTGCCATAATGAATTACAACGTTTCGCAACTGTTGAAAGAACCGATCGGTTCAGAACGGGATTTCACTATAACTAAAGGAGAGACCGCTGATCATTCTTTTCCCATCGATTACGCCGCCGGCTACGCCAAGCTGATCCGCACCCACCAAGGGATCTGGGTGCAAGCCTCCGTGACCGCGCAGGTGTCCCAGGATTGCAGCCGCTGCCTGGCGGAAGCCAGCCACGCGCTGGATCTGGAGATCGACGAAGAATATTTTCCTGAAATCGACGTCAGGACTGGCCACCAGATTTCCCCACCCACGGATTGGGAAGGACTGTATATAGGAGCGGATAACTTGCTGGACCTTGCTGAGGCTATTCGACAATCCGCCTTGGCGATCTTGCCCCTTAAACCGCTCTGCACACCGGACTGCCCTGGCATTTGCGACATTTGCGGCGTAAATCGCAACCACCATCAATGCGGATGCTACTCGGAACAAATCGATCCCAGGTGGGAAGCCTTGCGCTCACTGATGGCCGACACAAAAATCTGAACACGCTCGCGACGCTCTCACCCTTATGAGACCGCGTCGCGTCAACTTGGAACCGAAATGGGTGCACTACCAAACAAAAAACTGACTCGAGCCCGAAAAGGTCGGCGGCTATCCTCGCCGGCTTACCGTCTGCGCGCTATGAGCCCTGCCCGTTGTACCAGATGCGGTCAGGCAAAACGGCCTCACGCCGCTTGCCCCGGCTGCGGTTACTACCGCGGGCGCTTGGTCGCAGCGTGAAGTGATTGGAGGGCGGACGTATGACCAGTATTGAACGAGCTCCCATGTATTCGTTCATCTTCCCTGGGCAGGGCGCCCAGAAAGTTGGCATGGGACAAGCTCTCTATGAAACATCTCCCGCAGCCCGCTCCGTATTCGAGGAAGCCGATGACAGCCTGGGCGTAAACCTCTCCCAGGTGATGTTCGAAGGCCCCACAGAAACTCTCCAGGATACCGCCTACACCCAACCGGCGATCATGACCGTCAGCATCGCCATTTGGCGAGCCTGGCAGGAGTTCCTGGGCGCATCTGCGCCTCAACCGATGGCAGTGGCCGGCCACAGCCTCGGCGAATACACATCCATGGTAGTGGGTGGCGTTATGGACTTCAGCGATGGAGTTCGGCTCGTCAGGGAACGCGGGCGCCTGATGCACGAAGCGTCAGAGGCCCGGCCCGGGTCCATGGCTGCCATCATTGGCCTGGATGAGATCGTGGTCGCGCAGGTCGCTCAGGACGCTGGAGTTGAATTGGCCAATATCAACTCCGACGATCAGATCGTGATCAGCGGCGACAAAATGGCTTTGGCCAGGGCAATGGATCTCGCCTCCGCCCGCGGCGCCAAGAAAGTGGTTCCCCTGGCGGTGAGCGGAGCATTCCATTCTCGACTCATGGAACTGGCGCAGGAGGGTCTCACCGATGCCATCGACGGCATCACCTTGCGCGACCCCCGGTTCCCGGTCGTCGCCAACTCCACCGGCGCTCCCATAACCAACGCGGAGCAGGCCAGGCAAGAGTTGCTTACCGGACTGTGCAACTGCGTGCTATGGAAACACTCGGTTCAGCTGATGATCAATTCGGGTGCGAATCGCTTCGTGGAATTCGGTCCGGCTCGAGTGCTGTCCAGCTTGGTTCGGCGGATCGACCCGGGCGTCGAAGCTCTCACGCTTTCGGATCCCGATTCTATTCGCAAGGTAACTACTGAGTAGCAGTTGAACCGCGCCCAGCCACTGTCTTCTCCAGCGGCGGTTGTCTGTCTCTATGGTCATCCACCGCAGTTCGCAAGACAGGCGCAATCGCCCGGTGGGGCGTCAGGCTCGCGTCCTGACTCTCCAGTGCCTCTATATGCATGATCTGCGCGGCCATATCGAACCCGACACCGTCGAATGGCTGTGCTCGGAGGCGCCGGTGTCCGGTGCCGTGCGCCGAAACGCGGAAAGCATGATCGCCGGCATTCTGGATGATGTTGGGCAGTTGGATTCCACGATTCAGGAATATGCTCCCGCTTTGCCGGTTGAGTTGCTCGCCATCGTTGACCGCAGCATATTGCGTGTGGCAATCTATGAAATGATCAACCGGGCCCAGGTCCCCAGTAGAGTGATCATCAACGAAGCCACCGAATTAGCATCTGAGTATGGCAGCGAAAGCAGCGCGCGCTTTGTGAACGGTGTGCTCGGTACCGTGCTGACCAACTCGGCTCAAATCCGCCCGCAAAACCCCTGCGGTGGATAACCCAACAATTGTCAACGAAATTTCTGCGGCGTCTGCACGCCGCTCTCCCATGGAGATGAACCTTTGAGTACCGTGCTTGAGCGCATCACCGACATCGTCGTCGATAAACTTGGCGTCGATGCGGGCGATGTGACCGAAGAATCATCCTTCCAGGACGACCTGGGAGCGGATTCCCTGGACCTCGTCGAATTGATTATGGCGTTCGAAGAGGAATTTAGCTCCGACGGAAACACCATCGAGATCCCAGACGAGGACGCCGGAGAAATTCACACGGTCGCTGACGCTGTCGAGTACCTCAAAGACAAGGGCGTGCAGGACACATAGCCGTCATCCGCGGCTTGTCCTGTCGCGTCGGAGCTCTGCAGCGCCGGTCGAAAACAGGATTAGCCATGGATACGCTGGAAAACCTGGTCCAACTCGTCAAGAATTGTACGGATTGTCCTCTGCACTCTTCGCGTACCAACGCGGTGCCCGGAGAAGGGCCCGCCGATGCCGAGATACTTTTCATCGGGGAAGGACCCGGTTTCCATGAGGACCGCCAGGGTCGCCCTTTCGTGGGCCCCGCCGGCAACTTCCTGGAAGAATTGCTCCAATCCATCGGCATGACCCGCGATCAGGTATACATTGCCAACATGGTCAAATGCCGTCCCCCAAACAATCGCGATCCCGCGCCAAATGAAATTTCCGCCTGCAGCAAATTCCTCGACCGACAGATTGAACTCATCGACCCATTGTTGATCATCACTTTGGGTCGCTTTTCAATGTTGCGATTCCTGCCTGGGCAAAGCATCAGTCGTGCCCGTGGTCGGCTGAGGTCTGTCAACGGGCGGCAGATTTTCCCGATCATGCACCCCGCCGCAGGACTCCGGCGCCAGGAAATGCGCAGCGCCATCGAAGAAGATTTCGCCAAGATTCCCGGTCTCCTGGACGTGTTGCGCATGCAGGCTGAACCGGCATCGACCGACAGCATCAACGAACAACCTGCGGACTACGCGGTCGACCCGGCGCCGTCGTCTCTGTGGGACACGCTGCCAGCCGCTCCGGACAGCGCGTCTGTCGAGCCTCAATCAACCGAAAGTCGGGAAGAACCTGCGGAAACGCACACCGATGAACCGCCCCCCGGCCAACAGCGGCTTTTCTGAAGGACTCTGACGTGGTAACCCATCTCTCGACAAACCCACCCCCCGGCACGTCTTTGCGCGTGGTTCCATTGGGAGGTCTGGGTGAGATCGGCAAGAACATGATGGCCGTGGAATGCGGCGAGGATATTGTTGTCATCGATTGCGGCATCCAGTTTCCCTCGGAGGACATGCCCGGCGTTGACCTCATCATCCCCGACGTGTCTTACCTTACGGCGCGGGCTGACCGGGTACGAGGCATCCTGATCACCCACGGCCACGAGGATCATATCGGCGCGCTCCCCTACGTATTGCCCGACCTGGAAGTCCCCGTATACGCCCCCCGCCTGGCGCACGGGTTAATCCAGGTCAAACTGCACGAGCGCCGCCGCACCCGCGATATGGTCGTCCACGCCATCGAACCCGAGCAACCCGTAACGTTCGGCGACAACTTCATGGCCACCTGGTTCCGGGTATGCCACAGCATCCCGGACGCCATGGGCATCTGCCTGGATACACCGCTGGGGCCCATCATCCACACCGGCGATTTCAAGATCGACCACACTCCCGTAGATGGTCACACCATCGATCTCACCGCCCTGGCCGCGCGCGGCTCAGATGGCGTGCTGCTCCTTTGCTCCGACTCCACCTATGCCGAACTGCCGGGATACACCCCGTCCGAGCAGGTGATGGCTTCTGCGCTGGATCGGGCCATGGCGGACGCCTCCGGCCGCGTCATCATCGCTACGTTCGCCTCCCTCATCAGCCGGATCCAGCAGGTGATCACCGCAGCCGAAAAGCACGGACGCAAGGTCGCGTTTGTGGGCCGGAGCATGGTAGCCAACGTCCAGATGGCAACCGAAATGGGTTATCTGGATGCTCGACCCGGAACCATCATACCGGTGCGCGAGGCGGACAATTGGTCCCCGAATCGCGTGGTTTTGATGACCACCGGCAGTCAGGGTGAGCCCACATCTGCCTTGGTGCGCATCGCCAACGGCGAGAATCGCGACGTTGATTTGATGGAAGGCGACACCGTGATCATCTCGGCGACCCCCATCCCGGGCAATGAGCGCGCCGTTAGCCAGACCATCGACAACCTGCTGAGGCAGGGCGCCAACGTGCTCTACGACCGCATCGCGCCTGTCCACGTGCACGGCCACGCCAGCCAGGAAGAGCTCAAACTCATGCTCAACCTCACCCGCCCCAGGTATTTCGTTCCGGTGCACGGAGAGTTCCGCCATCTGCGCGCGCACGCCCAACTGGCCTGGGAACTGAACGTCGCGCCCGAAGGCATTTTCGTTCTGGAAGACGGTGACATTCTCGAAATCGACGAATATGGCGCCGCAGTCGTTGACTCGATTCCTGCCGGCCCCATATACCTTGATGGCCTAACGGTTATGGAAACCGACTCCGACGTCCTGCGGGAGCGCAGATCCTTGGCTCGCGACGGCGTCGTGGTGGTATGCGCAGGGTTGAATCAACAGGGCGAAATCGTAGGGCCCGTGCAGGTTGCCGCCAGCGGTTTCATCGAGCAGCACGACCTGCCCGACGCCTTCCGCGGGTTGGCCGAAATCATCGAAATGGAGATGTCAGGCATCCCATTCGTGAACAACCAGGAGTCCGCCCAGGCAAAAATCCGGAAAGTTGCTCGCCAGTTCCTCCGCAGCAACCTCAACAAACGCCCTATGATAATCCCGGTAATTCTGGATACCTGACGGCAGCCCAACTAACGCGCCAACGCAACCCTCGCTCCAACGCCGCTGCCCGACAGCGGCGCGTTTGCTTAAAGGCCCGTCACCAGACCACCCGGCAGGAGGAACGCTATGTCCGCATTCGCGGCGACCGGCGACCATGGGCCCAACTTAGTCCGGTTGGCTATTGAGTTCGTAATTCTATCGGTGGCCGCCTTGGTTGCCGCCGCGCTTGCCTGGTTTGTTCCCTTCATCAGGGAATGGTTGACCGTGACTCTGGCCTTCGGCTGGGCCCCCGCAGGTCTGTACGGCATGATCGTACTGTTGGTCCTGGTGCACAGACCCCTGGCGCTTTTTGTCGCCTGGCGATGGTGGTTGGCCGGCGCATTGCTCGTAGCCATTTTGATCGGCGCGGCCGGGTTCGTGCGCGGCGACACCGGCGCGCTGTACTCCTACGGTATGTCAGGCGCGTGGGGATACGCCTTGACGGGCGGAAACCTCGGCATCGCAATCCTGGAGTTCGCGGTGGCGATCGCCGTCATCGGCCTCCTGGTAATACCCGGCTCCGTTCGCTGGTACTGGGCGGCAGTTCGATATGCCGCAATTGGCGTGTGGACAGCATTGCTGGCCGTGGCAGCCGGTCTCGCACTCGTGGGCCGGTGGTCGGCCATCGCCATGGTCGCCACTGCCCGAGGCACCGCCGCTTTGATCAACTCTCGCAGTAAAAACGACTCGACCCCCAAGCAAAAGTCAGCCAGGAAATCCAAACAACCCAAACCGGAAGCATCAGGACCGGAGCCAACCGCACCGACGTTGCCCACTCCCACATCCGGTAGTGGTTGGCAATTGCCTCCCCTGGACTTGCTCGCTCCTCCCGAGGCGCACGAGATGGACCAGTCCGCCATCGCCGGAATGTCAACGGAGATCAGGGATGCTTTGTCCGAGCACGGCGTCTACGTCGACATCGAGGATGTGAAAGCCGGCCCCAGGGTAATCCGTTTCGGCCTCGTACCGGGATACGTGCCCCAGAGGCCCGGCCGCGACGGCGCCCCGGCCAAGCAGCGCCCCAGCCGCGTCCGCGTCAGCGACATCAGCAAGCAGCAGAAGGACCTCGCGATAGCCCTCAAGAGTCCGTACATCAGGATCATCGAAACGCCGGAACCCGGCGAAGGAATGGTCGGCCTGGAAGTTCCCAACCCGACACCCGGCAAGGTGTTGATGCGGTCAATCGTAGGGGGACAGGATTTCGGCAAAATCGTGCAGAAGGGCGGGTTGGCATTCGCTCTGGGCGAAGACGCAGGGGGCGAGTCTCTGGTCCTCGACCTGGCTGCCATGCCGCACCTGCTCATCGCCGGCGCGACTGGGTCCGGCAAAAGCGTATGCATCAACTCGTTGGTGGCGTCGCTGTTGATGACCAGGCCTCCGGACGAATTGCGGATGATCATGGTTGACCCCAAACGCGTCGAACTCACGCCGTTCAACGGCATTCCGCACCTGGTCATGCCTGTCATCGTAGAACCGGACGAGGTGCAGCCGGCGCTCCGGGGACTGATCAACGAAATGACCCGCCGCTACAAGATGATGGAGGACCTTGGCGTCCGCAACATCGCCGGCTACAACGCAAAAGCACCGGAGCCAATGTCTTTCCTCGTCCTGATCGTGGACGAACTGGCCGATCTGATGATGACTGGCGGCCTGGAAGTTGAACAGCAGTTGGTTCGCCTGGCGCAGTTGGGCCGCGCCGCCGGCATCCACATGGTGCTGGCGACCCAACGCCCGTCCGTAAAAGTGGTCACCGGCCTCCTCAAGGCCAACGTTCCGGCCCGGGTGGCGTTCGCCGTCGCGTCCCAGGTGGACTCACGCGTCATCCTGGACTCGGGTGGCGCCGAAGCGCTCATGGGCAAGGGCGACCTGCTGTTGTTGAACAACGATTTCCCCAAGGCCCGCCGGGGCCAGGGGACCCTGGTTTACGATGACGAGATGGACCGTCTGATCGAATTCTGGCGGGACCAGAAGGGCCCGCCGCTGCCGCCAATAGACCTGTCCGACGAAATGGACCTCGACGGCGGCGACCCCGACGCGGCGGGCTCAGGGAGCGAAAACGCTTTCGACGGCAACTATCTCGACCAGGCGCGTGACATTGCCCTGCGCAATCCCCGCGTCACTTCAGCCATGCTGGAGCGGCGTTTCAAGATCCGCAAGTCGGTTGCCGACGAAATCATGGACGACCTGCGGGCTGAGGGTTTGGTGATCGGCTAGCAGTCCACGGCGCGGCTCCGACGGTGGTATGATGCTAAGGCGTCTTGCGCCGTTGGAGCCGCAGTGCTGATCGACCTGCACAACCACACCTACCCGAAATCTGACGACAGTTTCATGTCCCCCGACGAATTGGTCGATGCGGCTCGACTCGCGGGATTGGACGGGGTGTGCATCACAGAGCATGACGATTTTTGGTCGCTTGACCAGGCCGCCGAACTCACCAAACGCCACGGTATCCTCGTGTTGCCCGGTTCGGAGATCAACACCGACGCTGGCCACGTCTTGGTGTTCGGTCTGCAACGCTATCGCTTCGGGATGCACAAGCCGAGTTTCCTCCGGGCGGAAGCCGACAGCCTCGGCGCGGTGCTGATAGCCGCCCACCCGTACCGTCGCAGGTACCTGGAAGATCCGGCCAGCGATCCGGCAGTCCGTTCGGAGATGCTGGACCGAGCTATCGCGGACCCAGATTTCAGGATGTTCGACGCGGTCGAATCCTTCAATGGCCGTGGATCATCCAACGAGAACCTGTTCGCTCGTGATTTGAACCAAATCCTTGGCCTGCCGGGCGTTGGCGGCAGCGACGCGCACCGGGTACACCAGGTCGGCACCGCAGCCACTCGATTCCAACGACGCATCAACTCGCTTGATGACTTGATCGAGGAGGTCCGTTACGGCCGGACCGAGCCCGTTAAGTTGTCCGCCGCCGCGGGGATGCCCACAACTACTGCATGACATGGCTCCCCTGCTCGAAGTCCAGGACCTTCACGTCGAGTTTCGGGTCCCCAATGGCGCGGTACACGCGGTCAACGGTGTCTCCTTTTCCCAGGATGAGGAGGAAATCCTGTGCATTGTGGGAGAGAGCGGCGCAGGCAAGAGTGCCCTCGCCCTAACCCTCATGGGCCTCCTGCCCGACAACGGCGCCATCAAGAGTGGGAAAATCCTGTTTGATGGCGTGGATTTGGTCTCATCCCCTGAGGAACGCTTGCGGGATTTGCGCGGCAAGGCCATGTCCATGGTGTTCCAGGACGCCCAGTCCGCGTTGAACCCGGTTCAAACCATCGGCAACCAGCTAACCGAGGTGATCATCACCCATTCGCAGCTCAATCGTCGCGCCGCCGGACGCGTGTGCCAGGAAATGCTGCGCGAGCTGGGAGTTCCCGACCCCCGCCGCATCATGGGCGAGTATCCGTTCACCCTCAGCGGCGGCCAATGCCAGCGCGTGATGCTAGCCATGGCGATGGTCATGCGGCCCCGCCTGCTGATCGCGGACGAAGTCACCTCCAGCGTGGACGTCACCCTGCAGGCGGAGATACTGGAACGCCTCAAGGAGTTGAGCCGCGACTCCAAATCGGCAATATTGCTCATCACCCACGACATGGGCGTAGTGGCTAACATGGCCCGCCGGGTCGGCGTCATGTACGCCGGCCACCTCGTGGAATACGCTGACCTCCTGCCCATATTCCAGCAGCCGCGCCACCCGTATACCTGGTCACTGCTCCAGACCCTCCCTCGTCTGGACGCCGCCGGCCGCCGTTTGCAGGCCCTTCGCGGCACACCCCCGGACCTCATCGACATGTCTGAGGAGTGTCCCTTCCTGCCCCGCTGTCCCAAGGCATTGGCACAGTGCCGGCTCGAACCGACGCCCTCGCTGCGCGAACAATCAGCCGGCCACTACGCTGCGTGCTACAACCCGGTAACTTACCCCGACGTCGACCTCGACTGACTTCCGGCCATCCGCCGTCACGCTGGTCAAGCCCCCGCGAGGTCAGCAACCAGCAATTCCAGTGAGACCTCGGGATCCAACCGCCCTTGTTTGATCGCCAGGTCGCTCTCCAGCACGAGCTGGTACTTGTGCGAGATCTCCGGCAGAGTCATCCGGCGCGCCTGACCCAAGGTCTTTCGCACCACGAAATCGGAATTCGCTCCCATCCGGCGGCCCAGGTCCGGCTGCACCACTCCTCGCTCCGTCAAATCCCGCGCCAGCGCTATTAGCCGCAACTGCCTCTCGATCATCGCGATGATGTAGAGCGGTTCGCGTCCCTCATCCATCAGTTGCGCCAGCATCCGCAGCGCGTCGCCCGGGCGGCCGTCCATGATCGCATCCACCGCCGCGAAGATGTTGGCCTCCTGGGCATACGGGACCAACGTTCGCACATCCGGCTCCGTGATCTCCCGGCCCGTAGCATATAGAGACAGCTTTTCCAGTTCCCGGTCCAGGGTCCACAGGTCGTTGCCGATCATCTCCGTGATGGCCTGAATCGCCGGCGGTGTAATCGACCCGCCTCGACCCTCGACCGCCCGTTTGACCCATTGATTCAACCCTTGTCCGGTCGGCGCCGCCTGCTTGTGCACCTGGCAATGCTCGGCCAACGCCGTCAACAGCGGATTGCGGTCGGACGCGTCGCCGTCCACCAGCACTAGCAGAGTCGTGTCCGGCATCAGTGGCACCGCGTCGGCCAGTTGCATCCAGCCGGTGCGAGCGGCAGCCTGCCGCCGTCCTGACCGGCCCCTGCCTCGCTGACCGCCCCCGGTTTCCTCGGTGGCCAGCACGCCCTCGACCTCAACCAGCCGCGCGGCGTCCAGGAAAGGGAGGGAGTTGCAGGCGGCCACCACCTCCGCCGGTTGCGTCTGCCCAACCGTGAACCGGTGGTGGTTGGAGTCCATCACATCCGAGGCGCCGCCGTCCTGAATAACGCGGCGCACCACCCCGGCCACGAGGAAACTGTCCCCATAGACTACGTGGGCGGGCATAGTGTCTGCTTGAGGGGAATGCCTGGGCTTGAAGCGCTGGACCGCTAGTTTTCCACCAACTCCGTCAGCACGCCGAACACCGAGCGCGGGTGAACAAACCCGATGGTTCCCGACAAACCGTGCCGCGGCTCGTTATCAATCAAGGAAAGGCCATTGGCGGACAGGATTTTCAGCTTGCCAGCGATGTCGTCGACGTTCAGCGCCAAGTGGTGCAGGCCTTCTCCCCGACGCTCAATGAACCGGCCCACGGCGGTCTCCGGTGTCAGGGGTTGCAGCAGTTCCAGCCGCGTTTCACCAACCTCGATCAGGCACGCCCGCACTCCCTGGTCGTCCATTTCGACCACCTCGGCGTCGGGCGTCCCAAAGTTCGCCGAAAAGAATTCCAGGGCGGCGTGAATGTCATTGACCGCAATCCCAACATGGTCAACGTAATTGACGGCGCAGACTTCGGACATCTGTCAAACCCCTCCCGTCGCGGTTATGCCAGCTAAACCGGGTACTGTCCCAACACCTGCCGGGCGATGATCATCCGCTGCACTTCCGACGTCCCTTCGTAGATGGTGGTCACTCTGGCGTCGCGGAAGATGCGCTCGATACGCGATTCTTTGAAAATGCCGATCCCGCCGTGTATCTGCATCGCTTCGTACGCGGCCTTGTTGCAGTTCTCCGACGCGATCAACTTGGCCATGGACGCCTCGTTGATGAACGGCAGGCCCTGGTCTCGCAGGCTCGCGGCGTGCATAGTTGCGATCCGCGCCGAATGTACGCCCGTCGCGATGTCCGCCAGCTTGAACTGGATGGCCTGGTGCTGAGCCAGCTTGCGCCCGAAGGTCTCCCGTAGTTGGGCGTACCTGACCGCCTCTTCCAGCGCTGCCTGCCCGATGCCCACGCACTGCGCCGCGATGGATATGCGGCTGGAGTCCAGGATGTCCATCGCGTACCGGAATCCCATCCCCTCCTCGCCGATAATGTTCTCCGCCGGTATTTCGGCATCATCGAACACGATTTCGCATGTGCTGGATGCGCGAATGCCCATCTTGTTGTGCTGCGAGTTGATCTGCATCCCGGCTGTGCCGGCCGGCACGATGAACGCACACACCCCGCGGTAGCCGATGGATCGATCCTGGTTGGCAAAAACCACCAGCGTCTCGGCCACCTCGGCGTTGGTGATGAACTGCTTGGATCCGTTCAACACCCAGCTTCCGTTGCGCCGCGTCGCGGTCGTCTGCATCGCCGCCGCGTCCGAACCGCTTCCGGGCTCGGTGAGCGCCCACGCGGCGATTCCCTTGCCGGAGGCCAGCGATGGAACGTACTGCTGCTTCTGTTCCTCGTTGCCGAACCTCGCTATGGTCTCGAGGCCCAGGCCCAGGTGCGCCGCGAGGGTTACGCTGGCCGCCACGTCCGCGCGCGCCATCTCCTCGATGACGATCGACGACTGCCGGAATCCTCCTCCGCTGCCTCCGTAG
>MKWU01003594.1_pt1 | contig 20094 bp, 16 predicted proteins | sample 809101 | NCBI WGS metagenome assembly MKWU01 (sample SAMN05860141, study PRJNA318959) | sponge metagenome | host: Aplysina aerophoba | place: Slovenia: Piran, Adriatic Sea, Gulf of Piran | collected 2013-05-07
AGAAGAAGCTGACGCCCAGCAACATATAGCCGACCTGCGCGACACTGGAGTAAGCCAGCATGCGCTTCACGTTGTTCTGGAAGATCGCCGTGATCGAGGCGGCGAAAACGCCCACCAAGGCGAGCGCCATCAGGAACTCCGCGAGGAACGTCACGTCGAGGGCGAAATCCGAGCCGAACAGCGTGAACACGAAGCGCAGCATCGTGTAGATCGCCACCTTCGTGGCCGTCGCGGCCAGCAGCACGGTCACGGCGGACGGGGCGTACGCGTAGGCGTTGGGCAGCCAAAGGTGCAGGGGGAACAGGGCGAGCTTGAGACCGAGCCCTACGGTGATGAACGCGAACGCGGCCAGGACCGTTCGGGTATTCTCGACGGCGTCGAGGCGCGTCTGCTGGGACTTGTTCATCTCGCTGATTACTTTGATAACACTGTCGTTGGCGTCCTTCTGGGTCTTGGCGACTTCCTGCCGCAGGCTGCGGGCGCTGTCAGTAGCCTCCTCCCTGTTCGAACGAAATTCCTCGCGCAGGACTTTTTCCGCAGACCCCTTGCGATTCGACGACAATCGGCCAAGAATAACGGCCAGCAATACGATGATCAGGACGGATGCGGACAGCAGCAGCCATGCCGGTAGCGTAATCATGCCATGCGGCCACTCTCTGCCGGATACAAGGTGGATGATGCGATTATCAGGTTTGCCATCTGCTAATTGTACTATTAAAACAGGGTTATACTAACAACCGGCAATTATCGGGAATCATACCAATGAACAATAGCTTCGCGGGATGGCGCTTCAACATGCACGATACCCTGTGCGACAGGGACAAGGTTACGGTGCGCTGGTCCGCGTCCGGCCGGCACGTAAACTCGTTCATGGGAGAGGAACCCACCGGTTCGGAAGTCGAATTGTCCGGGATATCCATCTACCGGATCGAAAACAACAGGATCACCGCAGACTGGGTGACACCGGACAACCTTGGTTTTTTGACACAGATAGGGGTATTGAACCCCGTTACTATGACCGGTGAGTAACGATTCTCCTTAATTCCAACAATCCGGGTCAGGCAGCAGGACCCGGCGCCTTCCACGGGTATTTTCGGTTATACTCCGGAACATGCATGTAACATCGGAAAGCACACCCGTCCAATCCATAATGCCTGTTGTCTTCATCGGCCACGGCAGCCCTGCCAATGCCCTTGAGGACAATGAGTCCACCCGGGCCTGGCGCCGTATCGTCAACTCGATGGAACGTCCCAAAGCCATACTGGTCATCTCGGCCCACTGGTACACGCACGGCTGCGCGGTAACCGCCATGGAAAAGCCGGAAACAATCCACGATTTCGGCCCGCCCCTGCCGGCGCCGTTATTCGACCTTTATTACCCTGCGCCGGGGAGTCCCCAACTGGCGCATCGGGTAAGTGAACTGCTGGATCCGCACCCCGTTCAGATGGACCGGTCGTGGGGGCTGGACCACGGTACCTGGTGTGTCCTGATCAAGGCTTTTCCGGATGCGGATATCCCGGTTGTCCAGCTCAGCCTTGACCTGAGTCAACCGCTACCCCGGCACTACGAACTGGGACAGCGCCTGCGTCCTTTGCGGGAAGAGGGAATCCTGATTATGGGCAGCGGCAATATCGTGCATAACCTGGCCTTGATGGACTGGCTGAACCCCGCTGCTCCCGCCTTTGACTGGGCGGTACGGTTCAACGACCGGATAAAGGAACATGTCCTGGAAGATAATCCGCAAGGCGTCTGCGAATACCGGCGCTACGGTCAGGATGCGGCCCTTTCGGTACCTTCAGCAGAACATTTATGCCCACTGCTGTATACCATGGGCGCCCGCGCAGATGCCGATGAGGTAACACTCGAAACTGATTTTATCGTGCACAAATCACTGAGCATGACCAGCGTGGTATTCCAAACAGGGAATTAACCTGACTGAATGACAGGCGCGACTGCATATAAACGCTGGTGGATGTTCGCCCTCGCCAGCGCATTTTTCTTTTTTATCACGGCGTCCACCTTCAGTTCACTGGGGGTCGTGCTGCCCTACATGATCGAGGAGTTTTCCTGGACCTGGTCCCAGGCCGGCACGGGGTTTTCCCTGCTGGCATTGCTGGTGGGACTGGCAGGCACCCTCCCCGCCTGGACCATCCGGCGCTTCGGCATCAAGGCGACCTACGTAATCGGTTCCGTAACCATGGGCTGCGGCTTCGTCCTTATTTCCACCGGTTCCTGGTTATACCAGTACTGGCTCGGCGCGAGTCTGCTGGGCCTGGGCTATGCCCTGTGCGCGACGGTGCCGGGTATCCACCTGATCAACGACTGGCTGCCCGACAGGCGTTCATTCGCCATCGGCCTGTACATGACTCTGGGCGGACTGGGCGCGGTCGCCGGCCCGCCGATCGTAACCATCATCGTCACCCATACGGATTCCTGGCGGGTTCACTGGTGGTCCATGGCCGCGGCCGTCCTGGCGCTCACGGTGCTCGCCTTCGCCTTCATCAATAACCGGTCTTCGGAAAATGACGAGGCAGATGCCGCAAACACTCCGGGTGAAGAGAAGACCTCCGACAAGGTGTTCAAGACGAAAACTGACTGGCGCTACCGGGACGCACTGCGCACGCCCCAGTATTACGTGATTGTCGCCGCCCTGACGCTGACATTGTTCTGTACCCTGACGATGAACAGCTGGGCCTTTACACATCTTGGCATGCTGGGCATATCGACGGCACTGGCCACGCTGGCCCTCAGCGCCGACGGCGCGGTGAATGCCATGTCCCGCGCCCTGGGAGGCATAATCGCCACCCGGATTGATCCCAAATGGCTCCTGGTCACGGCGTTAATCGGCGAGATGATCGGCATGGTTGCCCTCTCTGTCGCCGACAATCCGGCAGCTCTCGTTATCTTTGCGGTCGGTGAGGGTTTCGGTTTCGGCATGTGCTTCCTGGCTACCGCCCTGCTGCTGCTGAATTACTTCGGAGAGAAAGACAACCCGGAAATACTCGGCACCATGAACTTCATGACTACAATTGCCATGCTTGGGCCCATCGTTGCAGGCTATATCGGCGACAAGGCGGGCGGTTTTTCCATGGCGTTCCAGTTGAATGCGGCGCTGATGCTGATCGTTATCATCGCCGTTGCCGTAATGAAACCCCCGCGGCAGCAACAGCAGGATTAAAATCCTGACCGGGTAACGCTTTACCCGGTTCGCATCCTGTCCCTGCGGATGCGCCAGCTGTCGATAAATACCGCGATAATTATCACACCCCCTGTGATCAGGCGTTTGGCAGGTTCCGAAACGCCGAGCTGCGCCAGCCCGTTCTGTAATATCGCAATGATAAGCACCCCTGCGAATGCCCCGGCAACGCTGCCGCGTCCTCCCATCAGGCTGGTACCGCCTATGACGGCCGCGGCAATTGCCGCCAACTCCATGCCGGCGCCCGCGTTCGGGTCGGCTGCCCCCAGGTAAGCGGCATTGAATATGCCGCCAAGACCTGCCAGCGCCCCTGATACGGCCAGCACAACCATACGGTAAAGCTTAGTATCAATGCCGGACATCCTTGCGGCCCGGGTGTTGGCGCCCACGGCTACGATATGACGTCCGGGTACTGTCCTGGTCAAAATGAACTGGGCCGCAAAAACGGTCGAAAGCGCAATTACGAGCGCCGGGGAGACGCCCGTCCCTGAAATCGGCAGCGCGAGTTTCTGAATCGACGCACCGATATACATGGTCTGTGAGTCCGTAGTGATATAGGCCATGCCGCGGGCCATTTCCAGCATGCCCAGGGTAACGATAAAGGAAGGCAGGGCCAGGTATGCCGCCAGGATACCGTTCACCGAGCCACAGATTATGCCTGCGCCAATTGCCAGGAAACATGCGGTAACGATGGAAAAATCCCAGTTCATCATTGCCATGCCGACTATCGTGGCGCAGAATCCCAGGACAGAACCGACGGACAGGTCGATACCGCCGACTATCAGCACAAGTGTCATGCCGACGGTGACCACCGTCAACGCCGGCAACTGGTTAAGAATTGTCCTGAGGGTGACAAGTGAAAAAAAGTTGTCCGCGGCCAGGCCAAAAAAAATAACCAGCAGGATCAGGGAGGCAAAAATAAAATTTTCCTTTACGAGTGATCTCATAAGACTGGAATTCTCATGTTGTAACCCGGGGAATAACGCCTGGCCGTATCCGCTCTAATGCACATGCGGGGTGCGCGTTGCGAATTCCCTGAAACAGGCTGCCAGTATCTCCGTCTCGGACCAGTTATCCGCTGTGAATGTTTCTACCAGCTTGCGCCTGGATAATACGAATATGCGATCGCCCACTGCCATGAGTTCCTCAATTTCGCTGGAGGTAAACAGTATGGTCTTGCCCTCATGGCGCAAATCGAACATCAGGTTATAAATCATGTTTTTCGTGCCGACGTCGATCCCTCGCGTGGGTTCGTCAAACAGGAATATGTCCGAATTACAGTACAGCCACCTGGCAATCAGTATTTTTTGCTGGTTCCCTCCGCTGAGCTGATCTATATCCTGGTCCAGGCCGTCACATTTAACGCTCAACTCTTCGACCAGCTTTTCCGCGGCAGCGGCCTCACGCCTGTTATCAAGCAGGGACATCGAAGCAACACCTTGCAGGTCTCCGGGTACCATCATGTTTGTCAACACCGGATGACCCGGGTACAAGCCCATGGATTGCCGGTCTTCGCCCAGGTATGCCATCCCTGATCTTTTTGCCGTTCCCGGGTTGCTGATACGCACTTTTTCGCCTGCCGAGTGCCGGCTGATAGCGCCGCCCGTCAACGGGGTCAGACCGAACAGGGCATTCAACAACTCGCTGCGACCCGAACCTGATAACCCGGCGATACCGATTATCTCTCCCGCCCGGGCCGTGAAACTTATCTCATGGGGCAGTTCTTCAGTGGTTATGTGCTCCACTTCAAGAACAGGTTCCGGTGTCTGCGCGGCGGCGCACCGCGCGGTTTTGTTTCCGGTTTGAAAATCGCCGCTCATGTATTCCATAAGCTCGGCTACGCCCATGGAACCGGCGGGAGCGGTAGTTACGATACGCCCGTCCCTGAGAACGGTAACGTTATCCGATACCTCCAGTACGTCCTGTAAGCGGTGACTGATGTAAATAACCGATGTCCCGGACGCAGCCAGCCCGGTGACGATTTCGTGCAGAACAGAGGCTTGTTGTGCCGTGAGGGCGGCAGTCGGCTCATCCAGGATCAGTACCCTGCAATCCAGGAAGACCGACTTGGCAAATTCCAGCAACTGGCGCTCAGCCAGGCCCAGTGTCCCGGTGCGCGTGTCCGGGTCGAGAGACCCCAGGCCGACACGCTGCAGTATCGAACGGGTTCGCTGTTCGAGTTCCTGACCGGAGATAACGGAACAACTATGCGGCAACTTGCGCAAGGCGATGTTTTCCGTAACGCTCAGGGGATTGATCAAACTCAATTCCTGCGCGGCACAGGAAATACCGGCCTCAAAAGCGTCTTTCGGACCGGACGGTTCGTATTCAACCCCGTCCAGGGTTATCATGCCGTTGTCCTTGCTGACAAAGCCGGCCAGGATACTGCCGAACGTGGTCTTGCCGGCGCCATTCTCACCCACGAGTCCATGTATTTCCCCGCGCTTGACGGTCAGGTTGATACCAGTCAGGACCGGGACTGAAAACGACTTGTGAAGGTTTTGAATACTTAAACGAGCCGCCGCCATCCCCTGGTTACTCTATGGAGGTTCCGGTGATCAGGTCAACAGGAGTTGTCTTGTCTTCCAGGGGCAAATCGGACTGCAAGGCCTCCAGCGCGAATTCGATGCCGTACACGGCCAGCAGGTCCGCATGCTGGTCTATGGTTGCCAGGACGTTGCCGCCCCTGATGAGGTCGTGCAGCGCGCTGATATTGTCAAACCCGACTATCTGCACCTGGTCTTCCTTGCCGGCCTGCGAGACGGCCGCCGCCGCGCCCAGCGCCATGTTGTCGTTGCTGCACAAAATCGCAGCCAGGTCGGGATGTTGCACCAGGATCGCAGCCGTTACCGTGACTGCCATCGTCTGGTCCCACTGCGCGCTTTGTTGCGCCACGATATTCATCCCCGCATCTTTCATCGCCTTTCTGAACCCTGCGGTGCGCCGCTGCGAATTAAACGCCGTAGGCACGCCCTCCAGTATCGCGACCTGGTCTCCGGGCGCCAGTTTTGACGCCAGGTGTGTGCCGACCATTTCGGCGCCCAGGAAATTATCCGGTCCGACAAACGGGATTGTTAAGCCGTATTCACTGAGTATGTCTTTTTCCAGCCGGTTATCTATGTTGATAATGATAATACCGGCCGTTTCCGCGCGCGCCAGCGCCGGAACAACTGCTTTCGAGTCCGCCGGCGAGATGACGATGGCGTCCACGTTCGAGGCTATCATCTGGTCAATCAGGGCAACCTGCTGGGCGAGGTCCACTTCATTCTTGATCCCGTTGATTACCAGGTCGTAACGCTCATCATTTAACTCCTGGTGGGCTCTGGCCCCATCCGCCATGGTGACAAAAAACTCGTTTGCCAGGGATTTCATGACAAGGGCAATCGTTGGACGATCCGCGCCCGGGGCGGAACCCTGGGCAGTTTGTTCGGAATCCGCGCAGGATATTGCAACAGACAGATACAGGAGGGCTGCCGGAAATTTCAATGTTTGCCGCATAAGATAACCCGTAGTCCGCATAATAGTTTGCAACATAGTCTACCGGGCACATATTATAACAAACGTCGCATCGACTGCCGTTCAAACAGGAGGGGTCATGTTGAGAAGGTTACTTATTTTATCCATAGCCGTTTATATGTTTACCGGCGTGGTTGCCGGTGTTGCACGAGGCGAGGACCGTATCAAAATCATTTTTGATACCGACTTTGTCATGCCTCCTTACGATGACAGCATGGCGCTGATGTTGGCGCTGCAGTCCCCGGAATTCGAAATCCTGGGCATTACCACCGTGGCCGGTAACGACAGCGTGGAGCGCGCCACGTCAGATGTTTTACGAATGCTTGAAATAGCAAAGCAGTCTGACATACCGGTATACAGGGGCGCAGATATGCCGCTGGTCCACGAAAAAAGTGATTTTGCAGTGCGTGAATACGGTAACTGGTATTCCGACGAACCAGCGCCGGTCCCTCCCGGCGGTTACGCCGAAAAAAAAGCGGAAGCTGAAAGTGCGGCATCCTTTATGGTCAGGTCGGTTCTGGAAAACCCGGGAGAGATCACGCTTGTTGCCATAGGCCCGTTGACCAATGTTGCCCAGGCAATCCGGGCAGATGCCGGGGTTGCCGAAAATGTGAAGCGGCTGGTCATTATGGGGGGAGCGATAGCGATTCTTCCGGATGGTGGCGGCAATATTACGCCAAACGCGGAGTTCAATTTCTGGGTAGACCCGGAAGCCGCGTATACCACGCTTCGCTCGGGCATACCGATTGATTTATCTCCGCTCAACGTATCCCGAAAGAGTTCGTTATCCAATGCCTGGTATGAACAAATAGTGGCAACGGATACCCCGCTGACCCGGCTTCTGAAAAATACCCTGGGGCAGCATTTTGCAAAAGAGCCGGACCGGATTTATTTCATGTATGACCAGATTGCCGTCGCAAGCCTCATCGACCCCACCCTTGTCACCAGGGAGCGGTTATATGTCGACGTTGATATTCACCATGGGATCAACTATGGCGTATCGGTTGGGGGGCGCAACTTGTGGCCCGGCGCTGAAGGAGCCGCACAGCTTGACGTCCAGTACGAACTCGACTGGCCCCGCTTCATCAACCTGTTTATAGAACGGATTGGAAGTCCGCTCCGCGGAATTGGGAATTAGGAATTCGTAATTTTACAGGGTTTGCATATTTGTATAGAATCGTTTCTAGTAATAAATCAAGCGTGTTGCCATAGAGGTCCTGCAGCAGATATCAACCTCAAATAACCCTTTGCTCATGCTGGAAATATTTACAGACATACAAACATTGCTTGCGCTGGGAGGGCCGATAGTAGCGATTTTACTCGTTGCCTCCATATTCGGGCTGGCGTTGACCCTGCGGAAGTTTCTGCAGTTCTCAAAAGCAAGTGAACCCGTACTCAAGCGACTTTACCTGGCCGTGGAACAGTGGCACAGCGGAGAACAAAACAGCGCGCTCGCCATCATCAACAGTTCATCGCTGACGATTGCACATGACCTGCGTTTCGTACTGGAACAGCATTCCAGGGTGGACGGCGATTACCTCTACGATGAAATATTACGGCGCTCATCGGAATTCATACGTGAGTATGCGCGGAACCTCAGGATACTCGAATTGATTTATACCCTCGCGCCCGTGCTCGGGCTGCTGGGTACCGTTCTCGGCATGATAGATGCGTTCCGGGGCCTGGCGGGCAGCGCTGGTTCAGCGGCGGAATCTGCTGCGCTGGCCGGTGGCATCTGGGAAGCGTTACTGACAACGGCAGTAGGGCTCTCCATAGCGATCTGTTTTGCCATATTGCATACATTGCTCGAGTCAAAACTGGAAGTGCTCACCAACCAGGTGAATGACGTATTCAGCCGGGCGCTGACACTGCCGGTTTCTTCCTCGTAATGCACACGGGTCCGGGGACTTTCCCTGTTTTGAAGTACCAACGGCGCAACAGGCGTTTGTCGCTGACGCCGCTCATAGACTGTGTGTTTATCCTGCTGGTTTTTTTCATGCTGCAGACAAATTTTTTCCGCCCGCACACTGTTGATTTTGCCAAAGCTGGCGGCGCGTCCGGCGCCGTATCGGATACGCAAACGGTTTCGGTTGAAATACATGAAAACGGCGCCATCTGGTTGAACGGCACAGCTACCGATATCGAATCCCTGCAAAAGTTCGCGTCCGGTATCATTTCTCCGGACAATACGCGTGTGGTGCTTGGCGTTGACCCCGGGGTGGTACTGCAACGTGCGGTAGACATAATGGATCTGTTCAACCGCCACGGTATTTCCAGTATCTCAATGACCGCTGCACAACAATTCGATTGAAACGGGGCCAGGCATCAGGTGCGCAGGACAAGGCAACGTTCCAACTTCCGGCTTCCGCAACATCGCTTCGTAAGAAGCGGCAAGCAGCGGGAAGAGAATGTGATCCCCATGATAAACGTAATATTCCTGCTGCTGCTCTACTTTATGGTGGCAGGGAACCTGGATTCCGACTTTGATATCGACCTCCCTGTATCCACCCTGAGCACCAGGACAGAGGCAAACACTCCTGTCGTAAACGTGGAGCGTAACGGGAACATCTGGTTTGAATCCCGCAATATGGATATCACCGGGTTGACGGCGGAACTTGCCGGGACCACCGGTAACGGGAAACTCAGGATTCATGCAGACGCCAATGTAGACGCGCTTGTGATCTCGAACATAATGAAGGCTGCGGCTCAAGCCGGCATCTTCCGCTTCGCCCTGGTTACACAAAGCCGGGTTGATGCCCCTTAGAACGACATGTCGCGCCCGGTTAAAATTTTGATTGCCTGGGTCTCTTTGCTGCTATGCTCATCCATAATACACGCCCTGGTGATATGGCACACAGGCCTGAGGATTGAGCCGGATGTGCCCCCCGCCCCTGAAAACGAACAGGAAATCCTTATCGAACAGGTACCTGAGACAACGGCCCGGCAACCTGTGGTCCCCGAAGAGCAGCTTGAATTTGAACAGGAACTGGAGTTCGAGCCGCCGGATATCCTGGTTGCGCCCAAGGCGGCAATACCGCCTCCGCCTGATGCCATCCTTGCCCTCAGGGCGCAGGGTCAGGGTTTTCAGGGTATTGACGTCCCCCGGGGTTTAGCTCTTGTTTCGATCAGTGAAGGCAGTGGTTACGGCGGGTTCAAGACCGGCGCCGGTAACGGTCTTGGAGACGGAACGGCCCGCTTCGTACCATACATAGCCGGCTTGCGCGAGGCAGGTCTGGATGTTGTTTTCTGCATCGATGCGACGGGTTCGATGGGGTGGGTTATCGACGAGGTAAAAACCCGCATTGAAGATATTACCCGTTTTGTGCGATCCCTGGTGCCCGTAGCCAGGTTCGGGATAGTTGCTTACCGGGATAACAACGACCCGGAATTTTTAACCCGCGCGCAAGCGCTGACGTACAGCACGGTAAAACTCCGGAAATTTCTCTCTGGCCTGAAGGCGGATGGGGGTGGCGACCGGGTAGAGGCAATTGACAGCGGGTTGGCCGATGCCATCAAGCTCTCCGGTTGGCGGATTGGCGCACGCAAGGTCATTATACTGGTGGGCGACGCCCCTGCCGGACAACAACGTATCGGAAATGTCATTCAGATGGTTGAACAGTTCAGCCGTTCCGGTGGAACCGTATCCACTCTTGACGTCAGTGATCAGGCCAATCCCCAACTGCTGGAAGCCAAGCTGGGTCATGAGCTTCCGCGTCACCTGTATCGTAATGCGCCGATGCCGGAGTTCCTGCGGATCAGTGAAGCGGGCCGGGGCGATGCTGCAACACTGGATGGCGAAATAAAACTGACCAAACGCCTGGTAAAACTGATCATGGGGGATCAGTTCGCTGCGGAGATGCAGGCGTTACTCGATGAGCTATAGAGCCGCATCACTATGGTGACAAAACCATGAAAGCAGGTCGGGTAACAGCCGGGATGCTGGCCGTACTGATCGCGGTAACGCCGGCGGCGGCCGCCGCTGATGACAGGGATATCATAGCAATCGTACGCGACTTTCATGCACAACTCATGACCGTCCCGGATGCATCTCGCGTAGCTCGCATCGCAGCAGATCTGGGTCCCGTCATCGATGAGGTGCGCAAGACACCGAGACTGGAAGAACTCGAAACATTGCGGGAGCTTCTCGGAGCCATGGAAACGCGCACCGGGCAGATCCTGGCGGCTACGGAACGTAAAACAGGACAGGGCGAGGCTGCTCTTGAGCGCCTCTACCGCTCACAGGCGTGGGACGATCTGAGTTTCGCCGAAGCTGCGTTTATCTACTGGTCGGCATGGATTGACCTTGAAATTGCCCGGCAATCCCTGTCAGGCCGGGAAAGTATTCTGGCGCGCGCACGCAAGGGATTCCAGACAGCTTCATTGCAACTGTTCCGGCCGCAACTCTTTTATGGAGGATGGCTGGGTATCGGTTATGTCGACCTGGAACTGGGCCACACTGCCCGCGCCCGGCAGATCTTCGGAAAACTGGATGAAGCAGTGTCTGCGCTGCCGGATTCACCGGTCAAAGATGCCATATCTATGGAACTGCTGCTGCAGGAATTGCGTTTGGGTGACGTTACTGCTGCCGCCGCCGGTAAGGACATTAGCGCCGACCAGGCGCAAATGCTGCGCAGGGAATTATTCGCCATATTGCAGGAAAGCCGCGCGCGGGGAAAACCTGATCACGCCATAGCGCAGCACCTGCAGTTACTCGTAAATGCCGGTCACATGGACCAGTCGTTACTTGAAAACCTGATGGCTTTTGCCCAGCAAGTTGCTGCTACCGGCGTTGACCCCTGGAATACCCTGGCTGCCGCAGAGTTCCGCCTGGCCCATAATGATTATCAAAAAGCCGTACAGAATTATGAAGCGTTTTTCAAGGAGTTCATACCGCAGCAGGGAATTAATCTTGACGTTTTTCGCTACCGCTGGGCGTTCGCCGCCTACAGGGACGGGAGTTACCAGACCGCGCTGGGAATCCTCGGGAAGCTCGACCGCCGGAAAGGACTGCCGGTTGAACTGGACAGGGCAACGGCAAAGCTGCTTTACACGGTTCACCTGGCGCTCGCCCTGAGAGACAGCCATAAAACCAGCCACAAGCCCCTGCACTCGGCAGCACAACGGTTTGTGGACAAAAGTCCGGATGACCCCGAGGCTGACCAGGCCCGCCTGCTCATTGCGCAAACCTCGCAGAGCGCTGATGCTGCCCTGGAGACACTCCGCCAGATCCGCTCAACTTCGGAATTCAAGGGTTCGGTGGAACGCACTTCATTTCATTTCCTGGCACGGGAATTCAACGCCAGGGTCACAACCTATCAAACGGAAGACGCTGTCGGCCTGGCCCGTCAAGGTATGGATGCTTTCAGGAAATTGCCCGGAGCAGACAGGGGAAATCCTCGCAATATCGCCTTGCTGTTGCAAATGCGCGCGCTTGCCGGACCGGAGCCGGCCAAGCTGGTCAATTCACTGGAGTTCCTGGGTAACCTGGGACAGGTTGAAGAGGAAAAACGTGAAGATCTGATCGCTGCACATCCGGATGAAATGATCAGGTCGCTGGGTTTCTTTATCATCGGGGGTGAGCGTGATGCGAACATCGATTATGCCTTGTCGTGGTCGCGGCTCCGGTTATATGACCGGCTGGGCAACTGGTCCAAACTGACGGAAATGATGCATTCGCTGGATGGGAGCAACAGCCTGGACCTTCCTCTGGAGCTGATATACCCCTGGATTGCCGCACGGAAAGATATACGGCAACGACTGGAACTGGCCCGGCTGGCACACCCGGCCGCAGCAACGCTGCCTGATATCGATCGCAGGTTTTACCGTCTCATCACAGAGAGTTTTCTTTCCATAGATGACCAGGAAGCAGCCCACGAAAAAGCGCTGGCTTTCTCGCGGGAACATCCGAGTTCAGGTGATGCCTGGCGCTTGCTGGCGCGCACTGCCGAATCGGCCGGCGACCCTTTTACTGCCGATAGAGCCTGGGGCGTAATTACCGATAAGGTATTACCGACATCTGATATCTGGTGGGAAGGTATGCTGAACAGGGTGCGTATCCGTTCCGGTTCGCAGAGGCCGGAACAGGCTTGTCCTCTGCTGGAGGTGTTGCAGCAGAGGGCCGAATACTTGCCGGAGAGCCAAAAAACCACGTATGAAACATTCCTGGGAGACGCCCGGTGCCGTCCTGCCAATCCATCAATCCAGGGAACCTCTGAGATTAAGTCATAGGCGTTCCGTTTTATTGGACATGAACATCTCTAACTAATTGATAAACAAGATTAAATAGTTTCTTTTTTATGTTGATTATCAGGGCGCATGCTGGTATAATATCACTGTAATTATCGGGCAGTCAATGGTGAACTTATGTTAACTCATTGATTTTTCGGTAAAAACAGGATATAACCGATTAACCGACAACCCAGAGTACCCCTGCCGGCTGATGCATCCCTGATCGGTACTACACGCACCATCCAAGTCAATTACTGCCGCATGCCGGCCTGCGATAACTTCGGGGTGCCGGCAAAGACCACTTCCGTGTTTGAGATTGACGGCGTTGAGGATGTCACTATGCACCGGCGCACGCGCACGCGCACGAAATGCAACATGAGGCCTGGAGCATCCCCGACAGCGAGGTGTTCACCGGCGCACGCGCACGCGCACGAAATGCAACTCGGCAAGGGTCAACCCCGTTTTATTCATGTGAACGTGCGGATCTGGTAAGGTACCCGTCCGATCAACAGGGTGAGCCCAACCCTGTTCTTGCACAGGGCCACCGCACCTGAGAGGAATTTGACAGTGTACCAATCCGAGTCCGATTATTTCCGATCAATAGCCGCAACGCTCGCGCTGCTGCTCGTTGCCGCGCCCAGCGTCAGCGCAGGGGACACCTGTGGCCTACAAACCTGAGGGGAGTGCGTGCTGGCTGGAACTCGAAAACCATCCAAGGTAATTGTCTTTACCAGCAAATAATTATGACCGGTATACCAACTAAGATCGTCACCTTCCGCGACAAACTCCGTCTATGGAGAACCCTCTTTATTCACCGCTGGCATGCTCCGCAGACAATCGGTGAACTCCATAGACGGCCAAGTGTCGGCATGCGCTTTGAGCATATCAATCACCGGGATTCCCTGACCCAGTATGTATGGCGCTACGGCGCATTCAGGGAAAAGGATGCGGGGACAGGGCGCCAGGATATGTCGGATAAGCCTTCCCGGGCAAACGGACTTCAAGCCATTATCAGGGAACTGGAAAGTCAAGCGCCGGGATTGTTACCCCGCGCGATTGAATATGCAATATTCAAGTATGGCAACCCCGATCTATCCTCAGATACGGATTTAGTACATCAACAGGCCAGACTACAGTTGGACGAACTGGCTTCTCAACATCCTGCTATTACCAGATTTGCCATAAAATTATACCGGTTGCACCGCAGGATGCTCCCTTTTTATCATCAGATGCGCTATCTCACAAAAGATGAAGCGACGAGATTTGCGGAAGGAAACATACCAATGCTGGTGCCACTCCGGCCTACTGACAGCCCGGAAACCGAATTGCGAGCAGGAAAAGACCCCGTTTTCTTTACCGGTGACCCCGTCTCTGCACTTCAGGAAGCATTTTCCCAGAACATATACAATGCCTTGTGTTGGCGCGCGCGGTCAGAATTATTCGAGGTCATGGATACGGCAACAGGACAACAGGGGATGGAGTTTGCGGGCATTGTCAACGGACGGCGTCAACACTTTCTCGTCAGTGATGAGGCTCTGATAAGCACATTGAACAGCCTTAATGAAGCCGAGTTCCCCCGAATACTTCGTATTCTGGCTACGTTCAAGACGGCAGTATCGACCATGATTACCGCCATGCCCATGTTCATCATCAAGAATTTCTTCCGCGATACCCTGGCCGGTTTTGTGGCGGGGCGCTACTGGCAGATGCCTTTTATCAGTACGCTCAAAGGGTCATTGTTCGCGGCCCGTGACGTAGTGACCGGACATGACGAAGCCATGCGGGATTACTTGCTCCAGGGCGGGTTTTATTCGGGGCTGGTTGAGTCAGAAGTGCGCGTGGATTCCAAAGTTCACGGGTTAACTGACGACTTGAAATTCCAGAAAGCAAAAAAACGGTTCAGGTACCTCGTCCACCTCTTTACCCGCCCCGCCTGGGTTACAGAGGCGGGCACGCGTATCCTTCAATATCAAAAGGCCCGCGCGGGCGGTGCAAGTGAATATGAGGCCATACGGGCGGCGCGTATGGTCTCATCGGATTTTGCCAACATCGGCGCATCCCGCAAGTGGCGTATGTACGTCCACACGGTTCCCTTCATGAACGCTGCCATACAAGGCTTTGACCAGATCTACCAGATATGTCGCCCGGAATACCGGGACAATCTGAAAAAACCCAGGTGGGGGGTTGACCGCAGAAAACATGTCGGAAAGACAGTTCGCGCCGGCGCCTGTCTGGCAGCAATGGCGTTCGGTGTCTGGCTCTGGAATACCGACAACCATACCCGGCTTGACCAGTACCTCGAGGAAACGGATTACGAGAAAGCCTCTTACATGACACTGTACGACGTTTACGGCGAAACTGACATACGCATTCCCGTCCCGTTCCAGATTGGCGCAGCCTTTATGAAAGTGCCAGAAATCAGTTTTGACCTGAGCACGGGTACGGAAACACTGGCCGGCCCCCGGTTCCTGTGGTCGTTGATACACGGCAACCTGGCCATCAGTTGGCTACCCTCCGTGGTGCAACCCTTCTGGGAAGTGATGACCAACACCAACTTCTTCGGCTCTCCTATCATTCCCGGTTACATGGCAAATTGGCCACCTGTGCGCCAGTTCTTCAGCCGGTCAACCCCGCGACCGATGATTGTCTTGGGCCGGTTGCTGGGAGTTTCTCCCCTGCACGCACAAACGTTTGTACGTGACTGGACCGGACATTTGGGCACACTTGTTATCACCGGCCTGGATGAGTTGATGTGGGATTCCGAAGCCCATGGAGAGAAACCTTTCCCCAGGACATTCGGCCTGGCAACCGGCCTGGCCAGCATACAAGGGTATAAATACAAATCACGCAGCCGCTGGAGCGAGGAATTTTATGAAATGTCCAACTGGGCCGAAGGGTGGACCCGTGGAGGGTGGGCTGGCAAAGATCAACGTCCCAGAGAGGCGCGCGAAGTGTACCGTATTGCTAACAAGGCAAAACGCCGGCTGAGCAAGCTGAATAAACGGATAGACAGGATTCGCGAGCAAAAAGATTTGTCAAGAGCCGGGAAAGAAAAAAGAATTGTAGAAATATATTCGCAAAGGACTGAAATTTTTAAAAAGGCAGTGTCAAGAATGCGAGAGGCATATAATCGCTGGCAACGGGAGAATTGAATGCGGACTTTTATAAAAACAGGAGTTGTGAAAATGCGAGTTGAAGAGAGTACAATAGGTAATAATCAGGAAATCGATTCTCAAAATACGGAATATCCGGCCATGATTACGTAAGCCTCTATGCGCGGAGCGGTGTCAATGCCCCTATATACACCACATTTATTAAAGATTCGTCTTGATGAGGAGGGAGTGCTCGCGGCATACCGCGCTGTTCTCCAAAAAGACCCCGGGGCACTTGAGCGCGCGCTGCTCCTTACTGAATTATGGGAAGACCTGCCCGAAAATTTGAGCATAGTCACTCTGGGCGGTATCGTATTCTTTCAGCCTGATATGATGATGGAATCGTGGTTATCGTTGATGTTGGTCGTTTTTGTGGCTAACGGTATCGCACAACAAATCAGGACGTTTTGCATTTTTTTGTTTCCTGTTGTCATGCCGACCCTGATTCCTTGGGCAAAATTGAAGCTTCGATATCTTGTGCCTGTAGCAGCATTGTCATATGTTTACTTTGTATTGGACGCAGGAATAGAAGTTACAGCTATTTTATTGGTGCTATTTCTGACAATCAAAATGATCTTCAGCCTGCCATGGATGATGCTTGGTCATCTTTATCAGGTTCGAGCAAGGCTGAGAATGGCATTATTAGGCAAGCCTACCCACCAAGAAGATGCGTTCCAGATGGCATCGGATTTTGTTGCTGCTGGGATTGGTGCTGAAATCGACTGGGGTGAATATGAAAAGCAATTTCACCGTTCTCAGTGATTTTACCGAAATAATTGGAGCTACTTACGAGAGTTAAAAGATTACCCCTCGGATGAATTCTTGGACAATTTCGTAAATGCTGCCTATCAAGACTATGTTGTCTATATCAAAACTGGAGATACTTAATGGAAGGCTGGATTATTTTGGGCTTGATTTCTTTTCTACTTTTTGCGGCCCATTCAGTACCCAGCGTTATCACTGTCGTGGAGAATTGGAAAGACGGGAGTTTGAAGATGAGTCTGGCGATGCGGGGGCACAAGATGACGAATAAACAAGATGGCACTAACGACCAGTTGGAGCAGTCCCTGATTGACGTGGCCGTAGAAAGCTGGCGATTTGCCCGCTTGTTTTCTCGTGTGGTCAACAAATTGGATGCTGGTGAAGCCGCTCGTTATGTTAACCAGCTCCGCTACTTCCAGAAAAAGATCGAAGAGAGCCTTGAGGCCAGTGGCTTGAAAATTGTGAATGTAGAAAGCCAGCCATTCGACCCAGGAATAGCTGCATCTGCACTCAACATCGGCGATTTCGGTCCTGATGATGAGTTGCTGGTTGATCAAATGGTGGAGCCTATCATCATGGGACCAGAGGGCTTGCGGAAGCAGGGCACGGTAATGCTTAGGAAGGTGCATGCATGAAATACGTCGGAATCGATCTCGGAACAACAAACAGTGCAATTTGCTCCTATGACGGAGAGTCGGTGCGTCTTTACAAAAGTCCCGATCAAAATGACGTCACGCCATCGGCTATTTTTATTGATAGGCGGGGCAACAAATACTTGGGCAAGCGGGCCTATGATAATGCTGCCAAAAACCCTGATAACGCTGCTACAAAATTCAAGCGAATGATGGGGACAAGCACGCCCGTAAAGCTTGCTGCGGTTGATATTGTCATGACTCCAGAGGAGTGTTCATCCGAGATTCTCAAGCTCTGCTTTGGGTATTTACCGGAGGAAATTAGAAACGGCGGAGAAACCGGAACCGTGGTCACCGTTCCTGCCGCTTTTAATCAGATGCAAAAGGACGCCACATTGGCTGCAGCCGAAATGGCTGGCCTGGGCAGCGTCGCGTTGATGCAAGAACCGGTTGCGGCTGTCATGTGTGTTATGAAGCAACGCAAAGGCGACGGCGTTTTCCTGGTGTTCGATCTCGGTGGTGGGACACTGGACATTGCGATTTCCGAAAGTATTAGCGGGCGGGTGAGCCTGCTGGCTCATGGTGGTGTCGCGATGTGCGGTGGCACCGACTTTGATCGCGCCATACTTGATAACGTCGTCAAGCCATGGATTATTTCGAACTTTGATCTTCCCGAAGATTTCAGTGCAAATCCGAAGTACAAGTCTCTTCTGAGGATGTGTCTTTGGGCCTCAGAAAAGGCAAAGATCGAGTTATCAGCAAAAGAGGACGCTGTCATCAGCCTCACAGAATCTGATCTCGGCATTAATGATGAATCTGGTTCTGAAATCTATGTCGACATCCCTTTTGCCAGAGAGCTTCTCGATAACTTAATCGCTGGCAAGATCGATGAATCTATCCAATCGGCCCGAGAAACGCTTGAGAAGGCCGGGTTGAGCCCTCATGATGTTGAGCGCATCGTGTTTATCGGCGGACCGACGCAGTACAAACCACTGCGTGATCGGGTCGCGTTCGAGCTTGGTATCGCACCATCCACCGATATGAACCCTATGACGGCCGTCGCAGAGGGTGCAGCCGTTTTTGCAGAATCGATCAACTGGAGTTCACAAAGCCGCGGTCGGAAGAATGCCAGGGGCGCACTCAGCACGGGAAGCTCATTGGACCTCTCTTTCAACTACATCGCACGAACGCCAGATTCGAAGGCGAAAATTGTAGCGAAGCTTGGCGGGGATGCTGCGGCTGGAGTTGAGTTTCAGATCGATAGCCTGGATACCGGATGGTCTTCTGGGCGAATAGCTCTTAAGGATGGAGCTGCAGTTGAGCTTGCCCTGGCGAAACCCGGGGAGAACACATTCAAGGTTTTTGTGTTTGACTCGAAAGGTGGGCCCGTCGCATTGGGCGAGGACAAAATCGTTATTTCGAGAACAGCAGCCAGTATTGATGCCATTCCTGCATCGCACTCGATAGGTGTTGAGGCGCGGGACAAGCTTGGCGGGCGTCTCGTCCTCGATCACCTGGTTCGCGAAGGCGATCAATTGCCCAAGAAAGGCAAGGAAATCTTCAAAACGGAGGAGTCACTCCGGGCAGGCAGTACCGGTTCGATCAAGTTCAAACTGTGGGAGGGGGAGATTTCCGACCCGGTAAACGACAATCGATTCATAGGTATGTTTGAGATTAAGGGTTCTGACTTCGATGACGGTGTGATCGCTGCTGGCGCCGAGCTTGTTTGTGAGTATGAAGTGCTGGATTCCGGAAACATTGTGATGGAGGTTTCAGTGCCTTCGATCAGTGGTTCCTTTCACAGTGGGCGCAATTTCTACTCTCGTCAGGACGGTCAGATTGATTACACAAAGGCAACCAAATTGGTTGAGGAGCAGTCGGAAAATACACTTCGACGTCTTGAGGAAATGGCTTCCAAAATTGATGATTCGAAGTTGGATCAGGCGCGAGAAAAGCTTGAGCGAGCTGAATCAATCAGTAGTAGCGAATCCGATCCGGAAACGGCGAAGCAGGCAATGGACGATGTCCAGGATGCCAAACGGCTATTGGCTCTTACTCGCAAGGAGCATTTGAAAGACATCCGTCAGCTTGAGCTGGACAAGGCAGTTGAGTTCTTCGATAAGGCAGTTCGAGAACATGCTCGCCCTACCGAAGCCAATGCTTTCGACAGTCTCGCCAAAACTGCCCAGCGTTCGATTGACAACAACAATGGCGACTTCGAATCGCATCTGGACGAGCTGCGTGGAAAGCTCTTTATGATCCTGTGGCGTCAGGACTGGTTCGTAATTGATCGCTTTAAATGGCTTGCTCAGGACACTTACCTGTTCCCCGATGCAAGAGAGCATGCGGAGTTAGTCGCAACTGGCGCCGAGGCACTCAAGGCGAACGATATCGATAAACTGCGTTTGGTAGTCGCACATCTTGACTCGGTACGCATTGGTTCGGCGGGCGAGGATGAAATGATGGCTGGCGCAAATATAGTTCGGAGTTAACTGATATGCCCCTCGATGCGTGGCTCCCTGTTGGGTACAAATTGCCGGATGGCGCTAAGGTCCGCGTCGCTGTCTCTGAAGGGGTGAATTGGCAAATTTCCGAGAACCACGGCGGC
>MKWU01003596.1_pt1 | contig 20085 bp, 17 predicted proteins | sample 809101 | NCBI WGS metagenome assembly MKWU01 (sample SAMN05860141, study PRJNA318959) | sponge metagenome | host: Aplysina aerophoba | place: Slovenia: Piran, Adriatic Sea, Gulf of Piran | collected 2013-05-07
GAGTTCGGCTCCTTCGCCAGCCGACTCCCCGAAGCCTACCGCCAGCACCACCGCGCCGCCGACACCCCGTTCCCCACACGCCCGCACGAGGGCTACTGTGGTCGCCGCCGGGGTACAGAGCACCGCGAGGTCGGCGGCTTCCGGCAAGTCCTCCACCGACTTGTAGACCGGCTGACCGAGTATGGTGCCGCCGCCCCGGTTCACCGCGTAGACGGCGCCCGCATAGCCGGACTCGTCCAAGGCGCGAAGGATCTGGTGGCCCCGCTTGGTGGGGTTCGCGCTGGCGCCCACGACCGCGATCGAGCGAGGCTCAAAGACCTGACGAAGCACGGATAGGTCGTGTTTACTTGTCATTATGTCATGTGGACACGACATGTGCTGGGATTGCGATCCTTCATTTGCCCTTGTAGCTGGGCGCGCGTTTCTCGTGAAACGCGGCCAGTCCCTCGCGCCAGTCGGCCGTGCCGAAGATCTCCTCCAGCGCGGCGCGCTCCCGCTCCAGCGCCTCCTCCCCGGACAGCCCGCCCCCCCGCCCCCGCCCCCCCCCCGGGCACCGCCGGCCCGCCGGCCCGATCAGCCGCTTGGCCGCAGCCAGGGGGATCGGGGCGCGGCGGGCCAGACGGTGCGCGAGACGCATGGCCTCGGGGAGGACTTCGTCGGCTGGGAGGGCCGAGCCGAGCACGCCCCATTCGACCGCCTCCGCGCCCGAGAAGAAGTCTCCCAGCAAGATGATCTCGCGGGCCTTCAGGACGCCGATCCGCTCGGCCAGGGTGTACACCACACCGCCGCCAACGAAGGTGCCGAGCGCGACCTCCGGGAGCCGTAGCTTCGCGTCCTCCGCCACGATGGCGAAGTCCGCCGACAGGGCGAGTTCCAGGCCTGCGCCAATCGCGTGGCCGTTCACCGCCGCCACGACAGGGGTGCCGATCGTCTGGATGAGGTGGTTGGCTCGCTGGGCAGCGTCGATGTAGCGGCGCCGCTCTTCCGGTGACGGGGGAATGTCACGGTGCGCCTTCAGGTCGGCGCCGGCACAGAAGGCGCGGCCGTTCCCGGTGAGGACCACGCAGCGCACTTTCCGGTCGGCCTCGGCGCGCTCCAGTTCGGCCACCAGCCGTTCGTAGAGCGGCAGACTCACCGCGTTGAGGCGGTGGGGGCGGGAGCGCGGCAGGCTCGCCGCGTGGGGGGGGGGGGGGCGGTTGAGCGGCAGCGTGAGGAGGGCGCCATCGCGCGAGGAGAGGACCGGGTCGGATGGTGCACCGGATTCAGTCGAGCCGGGGCCACCGCCGTGCCCGCTACCCCCCATCGAACCCGGCCCCCCCGCGCACCAGTGAGCGCCCCGCCAGGGCCATCGTGGCCTCCCCGTCCCGGATGGCGAACTCGCCGTTCACAAGCACGTGGACCGTCCCGCGCGAATACTGGTGCGGGTTCTCGTAGGTGGCCATGTCCTCGACCGCATCGAGGTCCAGGACGGCGATGTCGGCGACGTATCCTTCGCGGAGATATCCCCGCTCGTCCCAGCCGAGAAAGTCGGCCGCGAGACCGGTCATGGAGCGCACCGTGTAGGGCAGGGTGAGGAGCTGCTCGTCCAGCACCAGGTCGCGGATCTTCTTCGTGAAGGAGCCGAAGGCGCGAGGGTGGGTGACGGGCCGGGTGGGGCCGGGGTCGCGGCCGTCCGTGCAGGTCATCATCCAGTCGCGCTGCGCCAGGTAGCGCAGGTTCTCGCCGTCGTAGAGACCCAGGTTCATCACGGCGGCATTGCCGTCGCGCAGGATGCGCCGCGCCGTCGCGGGTGCCTCCATTCCCCACTCGTCCGCCACCTCCCGAAGGGTCTTGCCGTTCAGGTCCGGGCGCTGGTCCGCGAAGAGAATGCGCTCCGCCCCGCCCCGAATCGCCAGCATCTCGCGCGTCTGGCCGTCGATGATCTCGACCGTGTCGGGGTGGTCGAAGCGGCGCACCATCGCCGTGTCGCCCCCGGCGGCGGCCCACCCCGGGATCGTGTACGAGCGCAGGTTCGACTGGGTCGCGGTGTACGAATGATGCGCTCCCGCGACCTCGACCCCGCGGTCCCGCGCGGCCTCGATCAGCGCCGCCCCCTCGTGCGCGCGTCCGTAGTTGTGGGCGCCCTGGGCGTTGAAATGGCTGAAGATGACCTTCGTCCCGGCTTCCTCCCCGATCCGGATCCCCTCGGCGGTCGACTCCAGGTAGCCGAACGGGGGGTAGGCGGCGCCCAGGTCCCGGTCGTGCGTGTCGTAGATTGCGCCCGCGTACCCGGCGGCGACCCGGTTCAGCTCGATCACCTCCTCGGTCTCGGCATAGTTGCCCGGCAGGTAGAACAACCCCGACGACAGCCCGTACGCACCCTCGTCCATGCCCTGGCGCACCAGCGCCCGCATCGCCTCGAGCTCCGCACTGGTGGGCGCGCGGTCCTCCATCCCCATCACCCGCCGCCGCACCGAGTTGTGCCCGACGAAGAGGAACGCGTTCACACCGATCCCGTCCTCCTCCCAGGCGGCCAGCTGCGCGGCGACCTCCGGACTGCCGCCCCCGTCCACTCCCAGCGCCACGCTCGTAATCCCCTGGAAGAGAAAGGCGCGCGCGTCGCGTCCGTGGTCGCTGCCCAGTTCCGCATGGGAGTGCATGTCGATGAACCCCGGCGTCACGACGAACCCCGACACATCGACCGTGTCCAGCGCCGCCACGCCGGCCTCCGCGGCGTCCCCCACGAACACGATACGGTCACCCGTTACCGCGATATCGGCGCTGACCGCATCGGCGCCCGTGCCGTCCAGCAAGGACCCACCGGTCAGCAAGAGGTCGGCGGGCTCGCGGTTGCCCGCACAGGACGCGAGCATGAGAAGGAGGAAGGAAGGCATCAGCCAACCGCGGCGCACCGCGGCCTGGGTTTTCCCCGGCTGGCACGTATGGGCGTCCCGAACAGAGTGAGGCATGACAGGAGAGCGGAGCATTTTGACGACGGATCCCCCCAGGGTGGTGTGGAGCGCTACCGGGGTACGCGGTAGTCCGGACATTGAGCAAAGATAGACGATCGCCAGACACAGGTGCCAGAGCGGTTGGTCCGGACAGCGTACAGCAGCGTCTACCGCTTCAGTTTCGCTCGGACATCCGGACGAAAAAGACGCCGCTGCCGATCGAGGTAGCCCCGATCACCCCGCTCTCGAAGAACGGATAGTTGCTCCAGCCTCCATTGAGCCCCGCTTCGTTGGAGTCATCGGGCTCGTGGTCGAAGAAGGCGATTTCGACCGGACTCTCCCTGGCTGCGATGCTCACCACGCGCAGCCCGGCATGGTAGTTGGACTGGTACATCCGGTTGCCGGCGACATACAGGTTGTGATCCGTCGCCTTGGTAGTCCCGATGAAATCCGCGACAGGGATCGGATCGTCGAGGTCACGCACGTCCCAGACGATGGTGCGGGTACCGGAGACCATGCCGAAGGCCTCGTCGAACTCATCGTTCATGTAGAGGTACTCGTGAGCTTCGTCGAGCCACCCCTGATGCGCGTAGGCGGCGTTCGGATACGAGACCGCAGCCAGCGCCGCCGGAGCCGCCTTGTCCGACACGTCCGCGATGCTGAGGGCGGTCTCGTTGGAGCCGAAGCAGATTTCCCTGCCCCGGTGTTCGATGTCGGGCCCGCGGTAAACCACGCAGATCGCGTCGTGGGTGTATCCCGTGCCCGACCGACCGGTTGCCGGGTCGGCAAAGCACCCGGAGAACGCGGGGTTCCCCGGGTCCCGGATGTCGATCATGTGGAGCCCTCCGCCGCAGGAGTTCCCCCCGCCGCTTGCGCCGACCGCATAGGCGAAGCCGGTCTCCTCGTTGATGACGATGTTGTGGGCGCTGTGGATGCCGTCGTACAACGCAGTGGCCGCGAATGTCTCCGGAGGATCGGCGACCCGGCGCAACCGGGTGAGGTCGAAGACCTGCATGCCGTGCGGTCCGGCGCCATCGGACACGATGAAGGCATGGTTCCTGTGCACCTTGATGTCACGCCACGCGCCCGCCTGTGCCCCGTCCGTATGCGGCAGAATGCCGGCGTACAACGGGCGCTCCGGGTCCTTGAGGCTGACGAAGGCGGTCCCCTGCTGATGCCCTACGAGCGCCCACTCCGTTCCGGTGAGGCGGTCGGTCCATCCCCACATGTCGTTCACGATGCCCTGGGTCAGGCCGATCTCTTCACCGCTGAGGTAGGATACCAGGTCGATGCCGCTACAGGGGTACCTCCCAGCCTTGCCTTCGGTGCATTGCCGTGCCCGGGTGTCCGGCTCGACAGGCTCCGGGCCGACTCCTCCGGGATCGGTGACGCCGTCCGAGTCGCACCCCAGGAGCAAACCCAGTGCGGCAATCCCGGCGACTGCTCGCGTGTTCCTCTTCATCATTCCCCTCCCCGTGGCAATGGCTACCCTACAGCAAAGTGTTGCCCCAAAACATACGCAATTCAGTTCGGGTCGCTTACCTCGGGGTCGATAGAATCAACCTGCGTGCTCCGCAGGTCCACCACGACCTGGTTTCCCATCCTCACCTCCAGCAACCGGAACTCCGTTTCACCGCGCACTGCCAGGAGCCATCGCACCTTGTCGTCCTCGTCGCAGGTCTGCATCGCCCTTACCAGCGTGGGGAGGTCCGGCGCCAGATCACGGGTGTCGACGAGGGGGGTTCCGCCGTCGTTTGCCACGGTCCGGGGGAACTCGATGGCCAGCTGAACGGCCGCGTCCGTTCCCGGTTCGGCACCGTCGCAGCCTCCCCCGCCGCCCTCCACCAGTCGCAGCTGGTATCCGGCCATCCTGGGCTCGAAGGTGAAGGTGACTCGGTCGAATCCGGTCAAGGTTTCCGCCGTTACGTCGGTGAGGCGGGCGAGCGTTGCATCGGGGACGGGGTCGCGCGAGATCGGGTTTTGGGCCCACGGGATGTGCAACCCGACGTCGGCGCGGTCGAGATCACCGTAGTCGGTCTCCGTCATGCCCTCGTGGCGGACTTCCCTGGGTGCCGCGTCGGGGAGGGTGCCGCCGTACTGCACGTTGTCGTCCGTATTTTCGTCGCTACCGCAACCGGCCAGCGCGACGAGCAGCCCACAGAGAATCCCCGCGGGAAGCACCGCCGGTCGAAGTTCCGGGGTCGTTTTCTTGGTCAAGGGATTGATCCTTTCTGCGTCGGGTCGCTGGCGATTCATACCGGGTCGTCCCGGATCAGGGCAGGAGAAGACGTCTTGCCGTCTCCACCCCCGCCACGAGCCGCTTCACTTCTTCGGTGCTGTTATAGAGGTAGAAGGATGCCCGGACCGTGGCGGACAGTTCGAAGCGATCCACCACCAGTTGGGCACAGTGGTGTCCGGCGCGCACCGCGATGCCCTGGGCGTCGAGTATCGTTGCCACATCCTGTGCAGAGGTTCCTTCCAGCACGAACGGCACCACTCCGGCGCGATCGTCGAGGTCGGTCGGCCCCAGAATCCGGATACCGTCCACCTCGGAAAGCAGGGAGACCGCGCGGCGGGTCAGCGCCATCTCGTGCTGGTGAATGGCGTCGAGTCCCACGTCTTCAAGATAGTCGACTGCGGCGGCCAGACCCACCGTCCCGGCGATGTTGGGCGTGCCGGCCTCGAACTTGTGGGGCACTTCCGCCCAGGTGCTGTATTCGTGGAAGACCCGCTCGATCATCTCGCCCCCCCCCTGGTACGGGGGCATTTCGTCCAGAAGCGCTCTGCGGCCCCAGAGTCCGCCGATTCCGGTCGGGCCGCACATCTTGTGTCCCGAGAAGGCGTAGATATCGCAGCCCAGCGCCTGCACGTCGAGGGGGAGGTGGGGCGCCCCCTGTGCACCGTCCAGGATGAAGACCGCGTCGCTCCGGCCCCGGACCAGCGCGCCGATCTTCTGCACGGGGTTGATGGTTCCCAGCGCGTTCGAGACGTGCGGAAGCGAGACGACCCGGGTGCGCGGACCGAGCAGCGAGGCCAGGTGGTCCAGGTCGAGGCGGCCGTCGTCGGTGAGGCCGGTGTAGCGGAGCCGGACCCCCTTGCGCGCGGACAGCAACTGCCACGGCACCAGATTGGAGTGGTGCTCCATCTCCGAGATGACGACCTCGTCGTTGGGGCCCAGGCCTTCGCCCAGCGAGAATGCGACGAGGTTCAGTGCTTCGCTGGTGCCGCGCGTCCACACTACCTCGAGCGCGTCGGCCGCGTTCAGCCAGCGGGCAATGCGCTCACGCGAGCTTTCGTACGCTTCGGTGGCCCGTCGGGCGAGTTCGTGTACGCCCCGGTGGACGTTGGCGTGATCGTGCAGGTAGTACCGGCTGATCGCATCGATCACCTGGCGCGGCTTCTGCGAGGAAGCGGCGCTGTCCAGGTAGACCAGTGGCTTTCCGTCCACGGTCTGGTCGAGGACGGGGAAATCCCGCCTGACGGCGGCGACATCCAGGGCGACGGTCTGCATGCGGCCGGCCGGTCTATTCAAGTCGCAGATAGACCCCGCCGTCACGGACCTCCACGTCGAAGGTCCGCACAGGGGCGACCGCGGGCAGCCGGGTGGCCCTGCCGGTGCAGGGATCGAAGCGGGCACCGTGGAATATGCACTCCACTTCGCCATCTTCGAGTTCGCCGGCGGAGAGCGGATAGTCCTGATGCGAGCAGCGATCCTCGAGCGCGTAGATCTTGCCGCCCACCTTGGCGAGCACGACGGGTCCCCGCTCGGTCGATACCGCGGTGAGCTCCTCCGACGGCACGTCCTCCGCCGACGCCACCCTGGTCCACCGGGCCTCACGGCTGCGGGTCGCCTTGCGAAGCATGGCTGCTAGCCGCTCACACGTCGCAGCTTCGCCTCGATCGCCTTCGTCACCTTCTCGGTCACGCCTCCCAGCGGAAGCCGGTTCAGCACCTCGCCGAGGAACCCGAGCACCACCAGGCGTTCGGCCTGCTCGCGGTCCATCCCGCGGCTCATGAGGTAGAAGAGGGTCTCGGCGTCGAGCTGTCCCACGGTGGCCCCGTGCGAGCAACGCACGTCGTCGGCGCCGATCTCCAGGTTGGGCAGCGAGGTGGCGACGGCATCGTTCGACAGGATGAGGTTGCGGTTGGTCTGGTACGCGTCCGTCCGCTGGGCGCCCTTGTGCACCCGGATGATCCCCCGGAAGACTCCGCGGGCGGAACCGTCCAGCGCCCCCTTGTAGAGGAGGTCGCTGTGGGCGTCGGGCGCCACATGGTCCTGGCTGGTGTTGAAGTCGAAGTGCTGGTCGTCGTCGCCGAAGTAGAGGCCCAGCATGTCGCTGTTGGCGCCGGGGCCGAGGAGCCGGGCATTCAGGTCGACCCGGCCGACCGACCCGCCCAGTGCAACATTGAGGGTGTCGAGGGTGGAATCGCGCTCCGCCAGGGTGCGCTGGCTGGCGAGGTAGAACCCGCCCCGCCCCATGCGCTGCAGCGACACGTACTGCACCTGGGCGCCCCCCCGCGAAAAGAGCTCGACGGCGGTGTTGGCCAGGGTGGTGGACTCGAAGTCGGGGGACATGATCTCGTCCACGAACGAGACCTGGCTGAGCTCCTCCGCGACGATGAGGATGCGGGTGAAGGTGGCGGTGCCGGGCCGCGACACCCAGCGGCTGAGCCGGATGGGCTCTTCGAGGCGGACACCCTTCGGAACCCGCAGGAAGACTCCGTCCGTCCAGAGGGCCGCGTTCAGCGCAGGGAACTTGCCGTCGGAGGCGGGAACCGCGCGGGTCGCGAGGAGCGTCTCGACCATGGGATCGCAGCTCCGCGCGGCTTCGCGCAGCGAGCACAGCATCACGCCCTGCGCCGCCAGCGCCGGATCCAGCTCCGCCGACACGACGGTCCCGTCGATGTCCACAACGCGCCCGGCGCTCGTCTGGTCGCGGGACATGGTGCGGAGCAGGGGGTCGGGCACCCCGTCGGGCCCCTCGAGGTTCGGCTGCAGCCCGTCGAGCGGCAGCAATTGCGCAACATCCGTGTAGCGCCATTCCTCGGAGCGCGTCGAGGGAAGCGGCGTGGCCATGTAGATGTCCCACGCCTCCTCGCGGCGAACCTTCAGCCAGGCGGGATCCGCCAGCCCCGTCTCCAGCACCGCGTCCCTGTTCAGCGCGCGCAACGCGCGTTCCCTTGGCGGTGCCATCCGGGTCACCCGACGCTCCCTTCCATTTCGAGTTCGATCAGCCGGTTCAGCTCCACCGCGTACTCCAGCGGCAGCTCCTTGGCGATCGGCTCGATGAAGCCGCGCACGATCAGCGCCATCGCCTCGGCCTCGTCCATCCCGCGGCTCATCAGGTAGAAGAGCTGCTCGTCGCCCACCTTGGAGACGGTTGCTTCGTGGCCCACCGACGCGTTCTTCTCGTCGATCTCGATGTACGGGAAGGTGTCGGTGCGTGAGGTCTCGTTGATCAGCAGGGCGTCGCACTCGACGTTCGACTTCGCGTTCGAGGCGCCGTCGTAGACCTTGCAGAGGCCGCGGTACGAGGAGCGCCCCGTGCCCTTCGAGATCGACTTCGACACGATGCTCGACGACGTGTTCGGCGCCACGTGGATGACCTTGCCGCCCGTGTCCTGGTGCTGGCCGTCGCCCGCGTACGCGATCGAGAGGATCTCGCCGTGCGCGCCCTCGCCCATCAGGTAGCAGGACGGGTACTTCATCGTGAGCTTGGAGCCCAGGTTGCCGTCCAGCCACTCCATGTGCGCTCCCTGCTGCACCAGCGCCCGCTGGGTCACCAGGTTGTACATGTTGTTCGACCAGTTCTGGATCGTGGTGTAGCGGAATCGGGCGTCCCGGTTCACGATGATCTCGATCACCCCCGAATGGAACGAATCGGTCGAGTAGACCGGGGCGGTGCACCCTTCGATGTAGTGGGCGCGCGAGCCTTCACCGGCGATGATCAGCGTGCGCTCGAACTGCCCCAGCCGCTCCTGGTTGACCCGGAAGTACGCCTGCAGCGGCGTCTCCAGGTGCACACCCGGCGGGATGTAGACGAAGGATCCGCCCGACCACACGGCCGAGTTCAGCGCGGCGAACTTGTTGTCAGCGGCGGGGATCACCGTCCCGAAGTGCTCGCGGAAGAGCTCGGGGTGGTTCTTCAGTCCGTCCTCGATGGAGTCGAAGATCACGCCCTTGGATTCCCACTCCTCCTTGAGCGAATGGTAGACCATTTCGGAGTCGTACTGGGCCCCGACGCCCGCCAGAAGACGGCGCTCGGCCTCGGGGATGCCCAGCCGCTCGAAGGTCTCCTTGATGTTCTCCGGCACGTCGTCCCAGGAGCGTTCCATCTGTTCCTGCGGCCTGACGTAGAAGTACGTCTGGTCGAGCGTCTCCTGAAGCTCGGACAGATCCCCGCCCCACTGCGGCATCGGCTTCGCCTCGTAGATCCTCAACGCCTTCAGGCGGCTCTTCAGGATCCACTCCGGCTCGTCCTTGCGCGCGGAGATCTGCCTGACGATGTCGGCGTCGAGACCGGGCCGCGTCTTGAAGACGGGCTCCGAATCGGTGACGAACCCGAACTTGTAGTCGTCGAGTCCCAGTCCGTGTATGACTTCATTGCTGGGCATTCAGCCCTCCCTGTTTCAATCCTGACTGCTGCGATTCGGCGAGCGCTGCGGCCGGTCAGGCGACCTGCGCCCTCCTGTATTTCTCGTAACCCCGTTCCTCGAGGCCGAGCGCAACCTCCGGTCCGCCCGACTCCACGATCCTCCCCTTCACCATTACATGGACCGCATCGGGAGTGATGTAGTTCAGCATGCGCTGGTAGTGGGTGATCAGGAGCACCGACATCGCGGGGTTCTCGGCCTTGAGGGTGTTGATTCCGTGCGCGACCACCTTCAGCGCGTCGATGTCCAGGCCGGAGTCGGTCTCGTCCATCACGGCCAGCGTTGGCTTGAGCACCGCCATCTGGAGGATCTCGTTGCGCTTCTTCTCGCCGCCGCTGAACCCGTCGTTCACCGGGCGCTGCGCGAAGGACGGGTCCATGTGCAGGAGTTCCATCCGCTCCATGAGCAGCTCCTGGAAGTCGAAGAGATCGAGCTCCTCGCCGTCCTCGAGCCGGGCCTGCAGGGCGGTGCGCAGGAAGTTGGCGATCGACACGCCGGGGATCGCCACCGGGTACTGGAAGGCGATGAAGACGCCTGCCTGCGCCCGCTCGTCCGGCTCCATCTCCAGCAGATCCTCGCCCCGGAAGAACACCGAGCCGGCGGTGGCCTCGTAGCCCGGGTGGCCGGCGATCACCTTGGCCAATGTGCTCTTGCCGGACCCGTTCGGGCCCATGATCGCGTGAATCTCGCCGGGACGGATTGCGAGGTCCACGCCCTTCAGAATATTTGGATCCTCTTCCGCGACCCGGGCGGTGAGCCCGGTCACGGAGAGGATGGGACGGTCATTCATCCGACAGGCTCACTATTCCTCTGATGACTTGTTCTTGTACTCGGGGGCCGCTCGGCCGCCGAGGATCGGCCGGCCAAGGGGACACGAAAGCTACCGGAGACAGGCGGCCACGTCAAGTCTCCGAACGGCATCGGCACACGCTCCCCATTTCCTTGTAAGATATTCAACTGCAACCGCTTACGGGATTGTGTGCTAAAAGATGGGTGCCGTGATCCATGTGTCCGACCGGGCCCACGCCTCCTGGAACAGCCCGTGGACTTCATCGGCCTCGGACATGCGGTCCTGGGCCCGGAGAGCCGCTTCCAGGCCGAAGAGCGACCACCCGTTCATGGGATGGTCCTCGAGAGCGGCCCTGAACACGGTCTCCGCCTCCGCGTAGCGCTCCATCTCCAGCAGCAAATCGCCCAACCAGTGGCGCGCCGAGAAGTTGAGCGGCTCGGGCTCGTCGTAGCGCAGGCCGTCCTCAAGCTCGATCGCGGCCTCCAGCACCTCGACGGCGCGCTCGTTCTCGTCCTCGTCGCGCAGGATCTCCGCCTCGAGGATCCCTCCCACCACACCGAGCAGGTCGGCGGCCGAGTGTCCCCGGAACGACCCGGACGTCACCTCCGCCGCGAGCTTGACCTTCTCCAGGTAGAACTTCGCGCGTCCCGGGTCATCGGTGCGCAGGAACGCATAGCCGTGCGAGAAGTCCCAGAAACCGCGCTGGATCGCCCGGTCCGGCGGGTCGTCCAGCTCCAGGATATCGTCGAAGCGGCCGAAGCGGAGCATGGTCATGGCCTCGTAGAAGTTGCCGCTGGGGACCGTCTTGCCGTAGTCCCGTCCGGCCTGGATCGCAACCGCGCCCTGGCCGTCCATCGAAGCCGCAAAGAGGAGCATGTGCAGGTTGTGGGACGGGTAGATGGCCCACGCGATGTCGTGTTCGGCCCGCAGGTCGGAGTGCCAGGCGTCCAGGTTGGCCCGCACGGCGTCGCCCCAGCGGCCGATCCGGTTGTAGGTGTGGGACGGCATGTGCTGGATATGGCTGGCGCCGGGGATCGCCGCTCCGAGATGGTCGGCGCAGGCCTCCGCCTTCTCCGGCTTGACCGTGGGTTCGGTGGCGTGGACGTAGAGGTGGCACGCCCCCGGGTGCTCGATGGACATGGCCAGAACGGCCTCCAGGACGGCGTGGATCTTCTGCACGGCGGGCTTCTCGATGTCCCAGCGGCCGCGCCGCGGTTCGAGCAGCATGAGCGACTCGCCGTACAGCGTTCCCACGTCCAGGTCATGGGGGAAGCGCCGGTAGACCTCGGCCATCGCGTCGGCGTACTCCTCGTCCATCTTCCGGCGTGACTCCGAGTCGTGCTCCATCGCATAGCGCACCGACATCGCCTCGATCAGCGCGCGCTCGACCTCGTTGGCGTGCTCCGCCGCCAGCGCATTCGCCTTCATGATATTCTCGTACGCGCGCGGCGCGTCGTCGGGCCCCATGCCGCCGTTCAGGTACGGTCCCCACGCCCACGCCTCGCCCCAGAAGCACATGGCGCAGTTCGGATCCTCCCGCTGGGCCTGGCGGAACGACCGCGCCGCACGCAACGGAGTGAAGGCGTACATCATCTGCACGCCCTGGTCGAAGTACTTCTGTGCTTCCGCCGAACTGGTCGTGATGGGTCGCTCGAGGGGCCCGAGGGCTTCGGGGTAGTAGGTGGCCTGTTCGTCGAATCCGGCCGGGTACTCCACTTCCTGCGCCGTCGCGCCGGGCGGTGCAATAGCCGAAAGAGACGAGATCACGACAGTCACGACGATGGCGCTGGAGCGCCGGATGCGCGCGGGTTCCATACGTTTGCTATCCGATTGAAGTGTGGGTTCGGGAATCTGGACCATACGGGCAAAGTGCGTTCTTCAGGGTGAAGTCGCCAGACCCGGCCCGCGGCTGGCGGAAGACTTGCTCCCGCTCGGCCGGCGCACCGGCATCGCGCCGGGGTTAGAATGAATTGGAGGCTTCATGCGTAGTACTGAGGATGGGCCTGCCTCGAATGGCCCCGGCTCAGCGGGGGCTCCGGCCAAGACCACGACTTCGAACCAGGATTGGAGGAAGCTTGCTCCCCGACCTTGAGCGGGAGCTTCTGCGAAAGTGCCAGAGGGGCGATTCGCGTTTCTTCGAACCCATCGTGCGCGCCTACGAGCCCGCCGGGTTGCGGGTGGCGCTCGGCATGATGGGGAACCCGGACGACGCGCGGGACGCGCTCCAGGACGCTTTCGTGAAGACCTGGCAGACGCTGGGACGGTTCGATCTGAAGCGTCCCTTCGGACCCTGGTTCTTCCAGATTCTCCGAAACCAGTGTCGAGACGCGCTGCGGAAGCGCAAGGCGAGGTTCATGCGGGAGGCGCTGGACGAGCGACTGGAAATGAGGCCGGCGGATCCCGAAAGCGGCCCGGAGCGGCGCAGGGAGCGCCGGGCGGCGCGGGAACGCATCTGGAAGGCGCTGGAGCAGCTGAGTGAAGATCACAGGGAGATTCTCGTATTGAAGGAAATCGAGGGATTTCGCTACGGCGAGATCGCAGGCATACTGGAGATACCGGAGGGGACGGTTGCGAGCCGTCTCTTCCACGCGCGCCGGGCGCTGGCGGAGGTGGTGCGTGGGACGGAGGGGGCGCAAACGTGAGGACTCGCACATGAACAAGGTCGTGCCGGCAAAAGTGGAACACGAGGAGCTGATGCGGTTCCTCGACGGGGAGGTCACGCCCGAGGAGCGGGCCGTGGTCGAGCAGTACCTCGAGACCTCGAGCGAACTTCGCCGGGAGGTGGCGATCTTCCGGTCCATGAAGGAAGAGCTTCAGGACCTTTCCCTGGCCGCACGCGGCGGGGACTCGGTGTGGAAACCGATCCGCTCCCGCATCACCGTGCCGACGGGGTGGGTGCTGGCGGGTACCGGTCTCGTCTTCTGGGTCGGCTACGGGATCTGGGCCTTCCTCAGATCGCCCCAGGCCATTCTGATGAAGCTCGCGACCGGTGGGATCGCGATCGGGATTCTGGTCCTGCTGGCCCACGTGATCTGGGAACGGATTCGGGAGTACGGGACGGATCCCTACCGGGACGTCCATCGATGATTGTCGCCACGACAGAATGCGCCACCGGATACACGGTTGTACGCACACTGGGCATGGTCCGGGGGAGTTCGGTGCGTGTCCGGCATGTGGGCATGGACCTGATCGCGAGCCTGCGCAACCTGGCGGGCGGCGAGGTCTACGAATACACCAAGCTGCTCGCCGAAGTGCGGGAGCAGGCGGTGGACCGGATGGTTGCCGAGGCGGAGGCGCTGGGCGCGAATGGGATTCTCGCGGTGCGCTTCCAGTCGGCCGAGGTCAGCCGCGCGGCCGCCGAGATGATGTGCTACGGGACCGCGGTGGAGCTGCGCCCGGACGCGAAAGCGCCGGCGGGGCAGGGCGAGTAGCGAACGGGTCGCGAAAGCCCGCATTGGGCTCACTCATCATCGACATCCTCGGCGTCGCGGGTGCGGTAGTGGGCCATCTGCATCATGTGGACGCGGTTGATGATGCTCACCATGACCAGTGCAAGGGGGACCTGGAGGGCTTGGCGGATCACTTCCGACATGCTTTCGACCTCCTCTGCCGAGGCGGTCCAGGTCACTCCCTCGGCCCCGGAGGTGAGGAGCCACAGACCCCACCACAGAGGAAGCAGCGACGGAGCCTTTTCCTCCCACCACCGGGAGGGGCGGAGGCTGGCTCGGCAGATTTCCTTCATGGCCTGGTACGGCTTCCAGAAGTTGGCGATAGGGATGAAGTACCAGCCGACGGCCCAGCCGGGGGTAAACACCATCCTCGTCGCACCCAGGGCGCGGGCGTTGTAGTTGGCGCGGTAGATCCATTGAAGCACCAGAATCGCACTGCCCAGCGCGACGACCATGACGGGTATTGCGAAGAGCACGAGTAGTCCCAGGAACGGACCCTCCAGAGAGGGGGGCGGCCCACCGGTGTTTGCGTGCCACCAGTAGTTGCGCCAGCTGCCGGCAACGGACAGCAGGGCGAGCGGGATGCTCGCGTAGAGGAATCCCTTTGTCGTCCGGGTCAGGCTGGTCGGATCCCTGAAACCGATTTGCTGATCGTTCATGCTCAGTCTCCCATGTAGTGGATGTTGTGCGCCGAACGCTGCAAGGTAGCGTGGCATCGCGGCTCACCCCCCGTCAAACCCCACGCACTCCGGCCCGAAGCGCGTCAGCCTTGCGGCCATGACGCGCGCCGCTTCGGGGTTCGAATCCACCAGGACGTAGTCGCGCCCGTTGCGGGCTGCCGCCTCGCCCGTGGTTCCGCTGCCGGCAAAGAAGTCGAGCACGGTGTCTCCGGGGTTCGAGTGCACCTTGATGATACGTTCGAGCACCCCCAGGGGCTTCTGTGTGGGGTATCCCGTCTTCTCGCCTCCGGTGGGGCTGACGATCGTGTGCCACCACACGTCGGTGGGCGTCTTGCCGCGGGCGGCCTTGGCCTTGCCGACCAGGCCGGGGGCCATGTAGGGGATGCGGTCCATTTCGCCGAAGTTGAAGGTGTAGTCGGCGGGGTCGCGCGCGTACCAGAAGATGGTGTCGTGCTTGGCGGGCCACCAGCGCTTCGGGCGGGCGCCGTAGTCGTAGGCCCAGATGATCTCGTTCATGAACGACCCGCGCCCGAAGATTTCGTCGAGGAGGATCTTGCAGTAGTGGGCCTCGCGGTAGTCGATGTGGAGGAAGAAGGCCCCGTTCTCGGCCAGGATCCGGTGCGCCTCGCGGAGACGCGGCGCGAGAAACGCGAGGTAGTCGTCGTGGCGGTCTTCGTAGCCGCTCTTGCCGACGATGGTCGTGCGGTAGCGTGCGTCCTGGAAGCCGGTGCGATCGCCGTCCGCGTCGCGCTCGACCCGGATGCGGGTGCGGTGCTGGGTCTTGCCGGTGTTGAACGGCGGATCGATGTAGACGAGGTGGGCGGAGCCCGGCGCCATCTCGCGCAACACGGGGAGGTTGTCGGCCAGGATGATCGTTCCCGATGGAACATCCCGGCGCCCCACTGAGCCGGATTCCGCCATGGCCTTGCGGGCCCGCCGCCGCCGCTAGTTCCCCCCGTTGTCAGAGACCGCCCGCTCCTCCTTCGCCTTCCTCACCATCTCGCGAACATCGGCCAGCAGCTGCTGCGCGTCGTAAACGATCCCGTCCTTGATGGTGTACTTGATGCCGCCGACGCGCTCCACCTCGCCGGTCTCGTCGTTGAGCTTCACGGCGCCGTTCCCGTACAGGACCTTGAGGTTCTGGAGCGGGTTCTCGTCCACTACGACCATGTCGGCCTTGAGGCCGGCCCGCAGTATGCCGAAGTCGATGCTGGCGCCCTTGGGGTCGTGGAGTTCCTCGGCGCCGTAGAGGGTCGCGGAGCGGATGACCTCGACGGGGTGGAAGCCGGCCTCGCGGAGCAGCTCGAGCTCACGGATGTAGTCGAAGCCGTAGAGCTTGTAGATGAAGCCGGAATCGGAACCGGTCGTGACCCGCCCGCCGGCGTTCTTGTAGTCGTTCAGGAAGTGCATCCACTTCTGGAAGAAGCGTTTCCAGTGGTACTCGTCCTCGCTGGTCCAGTAGAACCAGTAGGAACCGTGCGCGCGGCGGGACGGCTGGTAGAAGTCCCACTGGCTGGGCAGCGTGTACTCGTCGTGGAAGTCGGCCTCCCGGGAGCGCATCACGTCGCGGCTGGCTTCGTAGATGGTCATGGTCGGATCGAGGCCGAAGCCGAGTTCCAGGAAGCGGTCGATGAGCGCGTTCCACTGCTCGGACCCGGGTTCGGCGGCCTGGTGCCACAGACGGCCGACGTTGCCGAAGCGGTGCTGCTCGTCCTGGTAGTTGTAGTCGAGCGGCCAGGCCTGAACGCTGTAGTCGGTCAGCATGGACTCCATGAGGCCGTAGTAGTGGGTCATCATGTCGAGTCCGACTTCGGCGGCGTCGAGCGCGGTCATGCGCACCACGCCCATCTGGCCGAGGTGGGCGACGGTGCCGAGGCCGTGCTTGTGCGCCTCGTCGATCACCGCTGCCATGATGTCGGGGTCGAGGGCGCCGAGCTTGAGGCCGTCGATCTTCGCGCCCTCCACCTCGACCTCGGCGGCCCACTGCACCCATTCGCGCGCCTTCTCGGGGGAGTCGACGGCGCCTCGGTCCCAGGCCTCGCCGGGGCGGGCATACGTGAACATGCGCGGGGCGACGATCTCGTTGCGCGCGGCCGCCGCCTTCTCGCCGAGCGCCCACATCATCGGGCCGTGGCCGACGCCGCGCGAGGTGGTGATGCCGTGTCCCATCCAGAGCTTGTACGTGTATTCGGGCTGGGGGGCCTTCCCGGCGCCGCCGGTGTGGGCGTGCATGTCGACGAAGCCGGGCATGATGTACATGCCGGTCATGTCGATCTCGCGGGTGGCGCCGGAGGGGCGCCGGTCCTCGTCGATGGGGACGCCGGGATATCCAACTGTCTGAATACTGGATATACGATCACCCTCGATGACGATATCCACGGGCCCCATGGGCGGGGCGCCGGTGCCGTCGATGATCGTGGCGCCGCGCAGGATGAGTCGCTCGTGGGGGCCGTCGCCCTCCGCGTCGCCGCGGGGGGTGGTGGGCTCCATCTGCGCGGAAAGAGCGGGGGAAATCGCGGCGGCGCTGATCAGCGCCATGGCGAACACGCGAAGCAGGACGAGCGGGGACTTCATCCTGGGACCTCCTGGTTGGTTGACCTGGGCCGGCACGCTTGGCCGGCAACATGATGGGGCGAAGCTGAATTTGAATAGTAGCCGCGTGGTGGGGGCGGGAACAGGATGGCGGCCAGCAGTCCGTGGATGACCCGCGCGAGCACCGAGAGCGGCGAGGCGCACGGCGGGCTGCCGGCTCGGTTCGCACTACCGGGGAGCCGCGACCGTGTCAGCCCTTCCCCGGAGGCCACGCGCGGCGATAGCGTTGACAATGACTTCCGACCATCCTGGCCAGACGGCGCCGGACGCGCTGACCCACGAGGAAGCCGCTGCCGAGATCGAGTGGCTGCGCTCCGAGGTCGATCGCCACAACCGCCTCTACCACATGGAGGCTGCGCCCGAGGTCTCCGATTCCGCCTACGACGCGCTCTTCCGGCGTTTGCAGGCGCTGGAGGCGGCCCATCCGTCGCTTGCGGCTCCCGACTCGCCAACGCAGCGGGTTGGGGCCGACCCTCTGGAGAGTCTTCCCAACGTGGAGCATGTCGTCCCGATGCTGTCGCTGGACTCGGCGCACGAGATAGACGGGGTCCGCCGCTTCGACGAGCGGTTGCGCAAGGCTCTGGAGGACGACGGGATCCGCTACGTGCTTGAGCCCAAGCTGGACGGGGCTTCGCTTGAGCTGGTCTACGTCGACGGCGTCCTCGACCGCGCGGTGACGCGTGGGAACGGACGGGTCGGCGAAGGGGTTGCGGAGAACGTGCGCACCATCCCGTCGGTCCCGCTCCGTCTTCGCGAAGAGACGCTCCCCGCCCCCGCGCTCCTCTCCGTGCGTGGCGAGGCGATCATGTACCTGGGCGACTTCGAGAACCTCAACCAGCGGCGCATCGAGGCGGGCGAGCCGCCCTACCAGAACCCCCGCAACGCGACGTCCGGAGCGCTGCGCCAGCTGGATTCGCGGATCACGGCGCAGCGGCCGCTGACCGTGCTCGCCTACGACGTGATGGCGGTGCAGGGGGCCGACTTTGCGACCGACTCGGAGGGGCTGGCCGCGCTGAAGGCGTGGGGACTGCGCACGCCGGAACGGATCGAGGTGGTGGATTCGGTGGAGGAGATCGCGGAGTATCACCGGGCGTTCGACGCCGACCGCGAGTCGCTCGACTACGAGATCGACGGCGTGGTGGTGAAGCTGGACGCGCTGGAGCCCCGGGAGCGGCTGGGGAGCACGTCGCATCATCCGCGCTGGGCGATCGCATACAAGTTCGAGCCGCGCAAGGAGGTCACGCGAATCGACCGGATCTTCGTGTCGGTGGGCCGGACCGGGGTGCTGACCCCGGTGGCGCTGCTGCGGCCGGTCGAAGTGGGGGGCGTGACGGTCTCGCGGGCGTCGCTGCACAACCGCGAGGAGCTGGAGCGGAAGGACGTGCGCGAAGGCGACCAGGTGCGGGTCCAGCGTGCCGGGGACGTGATCCCCCAGGTGGTGGAGCGGATCGAGGAGGAAGGGAGGGAGCGGGGGGAGCCCTTCGTCATGCCCGATGCGTGCCCGTCGTGCGGCACGGAGCCGGTCGAAAAGGGACCGTTCACCGTCTGCCCGAATCACTTCGCCTGCCGCGCGCAGTTGAAGGGGCGGATCACGCACTTCGGGTCGCGGAACGCCCTGGACATCGAGGGGCTGGGGTCGGAGACAGCGGCGCTGCTGGTCGACGAGGGGCTGGTGAAGGAGCTCGCCGACATCTTCGATCTGACGGAGGAGGACCTGGTGCCGCTGGAAGGGTTCGCTGAGGTGTCTGCGCGAAACCTGGTGGCCGCGATCGGGGAGCGTCGCAGCGTGGATCTGGCGAGGTTCCTGGTGGGGTTGGGGATTCCGGAGGTGGGGGTGGCGGTGGCCCGCGACCTGGCCGCGCACTTCCGCAGCGTGGACGCGATCCGCGAGGCGGCGCCGGAGGAGATGGAGGAGATCCACGGGGTGGGGGCGAAGATGTCGGCCGCGATCCGGAGGTTCCTGGACGAGCCGCGGGTCTCGGAGGCGCTGGACCTGCGCTTCGACGACCTGCTCCCCAACGCGGTGCTGCGCATCCGCCAGACCAAGTTCGCCAAGAGCCGCCTGGTGCCGCTGCATGCGACCACGGTCCAGGCACTGACGGCGTACCTGCAGGAGCGCCAGCGTGTCGCCATCGCCGACGACCATCTGTTCGTGTCGGCGAATCACCGGCGCATCCCGACACCGAGGGCCAGCACCACCTTCCAGCGAGTGGTCCGGCTCGCAGGCATCGCTCCCGGTCGCCAGCGCCGTCCGCGACTGGTGGACCTCCGCCACACCTTTGCCACCAGATCCCTGCAACGCTGTGCGGTCCGCCGCGAATCGGTGGCACGCCACGTGGTCGCGCTCTCCACCTATCTCGGGCACACCAACGTCGTCCACACCTACTGGTATCTGGAGGCCACCCCGGACTTGATGGCTGACATCGCCACGGCGGGCGAGAGATTGGTTGCCGGGAGGCTGGCATGACTCCCATCGCACCGTTGATCTGCGACTTCCTGCGCACCTACCTTCCCGTGGAGCGCGGCTACAGCCCGCATACCTGCGAGAGCTACGCCTATGCGTTCCGCCTGTTGTTCACCTTCGCCGCCGAACGGCTCCGCATCAGACCGTCGGCGCTTCACCTTGAACACCTCGACGCCCCGCTCATCGTGGCTTTTCTGACTCACTTCGAGATGGATCGTGGTGGCAGTCCGGCCAGTCGCAACGTCCGACTGGCGGCGGTGAAAGCCTTCATGCGCTACATCGAGTTCCGTCACCCGGCCGCGCTGGAGCAAGCCCGGCAGATCCTCGCTATCCCCACCAAGCGCCATGATCAGCCGCTCGTCCGCCACCTGACCATGGAGGAGATCAACGCGATTCTGGACGCTCCGGATAACACCACCCGGACAGGCATCCGCGACCGCGCCATGCTCCATCTGTGCTTCGCTGCTGCTTTGCGCGTGTCCGAACTGGTGACGGCGCAGCTGCCAGATCTGTCGCTGCGCGGAAC
>MKWU01003597.1_pt1 | contig 20082 bp, 18 predicted proteins | sample 809101 | NCBI WGS metagenome assembly MKWU01 (sample SAMN05860141, study PRJNA318959) | sponge metagenome | host: Aplysina aerophoba | place: Slovenia: Piran, Adriatic Sea, Gulf of Piran | collected 2013-05-07
GATCCGGATCAATGCGCAGCGGGGAAGCCTCTGTCGCGTGCCAATGGATTGGTCATGGCCTGAGACGCGTCAACTCCCCTCGCCGGGCTTCTCGGAAAAGTACTTTTCGAGCTTGCCTTCCTCGTCCGATCTGGAAACGGAGCTTGATCCGGATCAATGCGCAGCGGGGAAGCCTCTGTCGCGTGCCAATGGATTGGTCATGGCCTGAGACGCGTCAACTCCCCTCGCCGGGCTTCTCGGAAAAGTACTTTTCGAGCTTGCCTTCCTCGTCCTCGTGCACTTCGGCATCAGGCAGCGGCTCCCTGCTTTCCAAAATGACCGGCCAAATCTCCGAATAGCGGCGATTGAACTCGACCCATGGCTCCATTCCCGGCTCGGTGTCCGGTCGGATTGCATCCACCGGACATTCAGGTTCGCAAACCCCGCAGTCAATGCATTCGTCGGGATGAATGACCAGCATGTTCTCGCCTTCGTAAAAGCAGTCCACAGGACAAACTTCGACGCAGTCGGTGTATTTGCAGGCAATGCAACTATCGAGCACAATATAGGTCATTTGAATTCCAGACCTGAGTCCTAAGGTTTAGACCACGTGTTCCAAATATTGGCGCGGCAACCCCCTTTATCAAGATTTGCGGCGCTTCGATCCGCCTTTGTCGCGATCATGAAGCGACAGGAGCGCTGCAAAGGGATTGTCATGATCAACCTTTGGGCGCCTGTGCGGCGGTCCGGTCGACTTGCGTGAGTCCCGCGGCGTGCGACCTTTCCTTCCAAAGTTGGCGCGACGCTTCTGGGGCGGCGGCCGCTTGGTCCTTTGGCCGCCAGCCCCTTTGCTGGCCATCTCACGACCGGATCGACGCTTCCATGGCCGAGATTTCGGTTTGGGTTTCCACTGGTATGTGTAGAACTGTTCAACTTCCTCAGCTGGCGGCGTGTCTTGCTCGGACGAACTTTCCTCATCGCTTGAAGTGTCGTTGCTGACGCCAGGTTGCGGTTGGTGCGAGGCAGCCCTGGCGGATTCTTCCGGCGCTGCATTGGATTCATCGCTTGCCGATTCACCCTGGCCATCTGCTGGGCCATCCGCCGCGAGGTCGGGAGCCGCTTCTGCAGCAGAAGGCGCTTCGGAGGAATCTTCAGTCTGCGGCCGGATCTTTGGCCTTTCGCCCAGAATCGCCCGATATCCCAAACCGCGCATCAAACTGGCAAACCTTTCGTGCGACATGCCAGTGATTGACAGCATCTCGGCGCTTGCCTCAAAGCCGCTTCGACTGTCTTCAACCCTCAGCAGGTTCATCAGCCTCTCGAGGATGTCCACCCTGACCGCCGTGTCCCCGACATCCATGTAGCCACAAATGGGATAGTACCCCGCGGGCGCGTCGGCGAGCACATCAAGAGTGGTCAGTCCTGGCGTTGGCGCCGGCAGCTTTTCCTGCTGTTCGTTGGCCAGCGACCAAAGCAGAAGCCGCAGCTTCGTTGCCTCAGGCTTGACAACGGCAGGAAGGTAGACCGAAAACTGACCAAATCGCACTCCATGAGCGCGCAACAGCTTTCGAGCGTCCTGGTCGAGCGCCTTGACTTCCTCGAACACTGTGCTCCGCCGCAAAACTCCGAACTGTTCGGCCAGGCGGTAGGCCATTCCCTTTACATTGCCGACGAGCTCTTCATCGTTGCGCAATTCCAGCAGCGGCCCCAGCAGCGTTTCAATTTTGCTGTCCACGAACGAACGCATTCGTCGCTCCACCTGATCAAGGACGCGGGATCCGGCCTCGTCATCCACAAACACCTTCAATCGCGGCACATAGGCGTCGTGACCGGTTTCCAGCTTGCCAATGGCGGCATCGCCCCACATCAAGCCACCCTGCTCCGTGAATCCCAATTCCTTGTCTGGCGAGCGCGAGAGGCGCTTGGCCCGAATTCTGTATTCCTGAACGAGCGCCTGGGCGCCGGCTGCCTTCAGCGCCCGCTCCTCCTGTGGACCGGAACCAACCTTGCGCGCGAAACGGAACCCATCGATGTTGCCAATCTCATGGCCCTCGACTGTCACCTGGCCGTTGTCGTCTACGTTCACTGCCATCGGCTCCTTTTGATTCAGTTGGCGCAGAAGCACACTTGTTCGGGTGTCCACAAAGCGCCTTGTCAGGCGCTCGTGCAGTGCATCCGACAATCGGTCTTCAACTTCCCGGGTGCGGCCTCGCCAGAATTCCACGTCATTGACCCATCCCGCTTTCTGGGCCGAATACGTCCATGTACGCACGTACGCGATGTTTTGCGAAAGACTCTCGATGTCGCCGTCAGTATGGTCAAGCCGGTCCAACTGCTCGTGCAGCCAGTCGTCGGGAATGACGCCGTTGTCGTGCAAATGTCCGAATACGGCGCTCAACAGTGCGACATGCTCGCCCTTGCTGACGTTCCTGAAGTCCGGAATCTGACACACCTCCCAAAGCAGTCGAACGTCGTCCTGACCGCCAAGGAGTTCCTGCACGCCTTCATGTTCCGACAATTCCCTGAGTGCGACTATGTCATCCGATTCACGCGCCAATATCAATGTCGGGTTGCCGCTCTCAACCGCCAAGGACTGGAGCAGCGCTTCGCTGCTTCTGAAATCAAGCACACTGTTGCGCCATTGCACACGCCGCATGTTGGGAAACCGGTTGTCCTCGATGGACCTTACCGCCGAAGGTGACAGCTGAGGGCAATCTCCAACTACGCCGAATGACCCCGGGCGGCGGAATCGGCCCGCTCGGCCTGCAATCTGCGCCAGTTCATGGGCTGCAAGCGGTCGCACCTTGCGACCGTCGAACTTCACAAGTCCGGCAAACGCCACATGAGCCAGATCGAGATTGAGGCCCATTCCAATGGCGTCCGTTGCCACCAGAAAGTCCACATCGCCATTCTGGTACATCGCAACCTGGGCATTGCGCGTCCGTGGGCTGAGAGCGCCCATGACAACAGCCGCTCCACCCCGCAGGCGGCGAATCGCCTCGGCAATCGAATAGACCTCGTCCGCGGAGAATCCCACCAGGGCCGTGCGCGGAGGCAAGCGGGCTATTCGCTTTGAACCCGAGTAGGTAAGTTTCGAAAACCGATTTCGATGCCGGAATCTGGCCGACGGCACAAGTTCCCGGATGACCCCTGCAATCGTGTCCGCTCCCAGGAACAGCGTTTCCCGCTGGCCACGTGCATGCAGCAGTCGATTGGTGAAAACGTGTCCGCGTTCCCGGTCGCCGCACAGCTGAATCTCGTCCACTGCCACAAAGTCCGCACCGTTGCCGACTGGCATGGCCTCCGTCGTGCACACCCAATAGCGTGGCCTCTTGGGGATTATTCGCTCCTCGCCGGTTACCAGCGCAACCGAATGGTGTCCCTTGAGAGTGAGGACCTTGTCATAGACCTCGCGCGCCAACAGGCGCAGCGGCAGCCCAATCATGCCGGTGTTGTGGCCGAGCATGCGCTGGATGGCCAGATGCGTCTTGCCGGTGTTGGTAGGCCCCAGGACTGCCTTGATGGTTGCCGGCCTCATGGCTGCAAACGCTCAAGTCCCGCCTACCGAAGCCAGAGCTTGAAGCGAAAGGTCGGCGGCAACACGCGCGGCAGCGCAGCAACTGACCGCAAGCTGGTTTGCTTCATTGGCTTGTCCCCAAGAGAAGTGTTCGATGTAGATAGGGTCAACCCTTCGCTACACGTATGTCATGAGGCGGTTCTCTCCATGTTGAACAACCTCGCCGTGCTGATTCCTCACCTCGATGCGCAGAGTCAGTATTCCACGCTTCCCGTCGCGGATGCGGCGCTTGCCTGCAATCGTGACTTGCGCCGTTACAGTGTCGCCAACAATCACCGGAGCGGCGAACTTCCAGTTCCAGCCCAATGACGCCTGCGCCTCCAACTGGGCGCCTGCCTGGAACTTCAGGCCGTCGACAAGCGACAGCACAAGCAACCCGTGAGCAATGCGGTCCGGGAAACCATGTCTGGCGGCATCCTTGCTGCGCATGTGGAGACCGTATGAATCGCCGGAGAGAGCCGCGAATTTGTCAATCCTGGCGGCGTCGATCTTGACGCTTCCAGTTGTAATTTGATCGCCAATCTCGACGTCCTTGAAGCCGTACGTTCCGGCTGGAAGCTCTCGACGATGTGAATCCACTTTTTGCATGCTCCCATTTGCCGTCAAGGTTTCCGTGGACATTTGGTTGAGCTTCGGACGGCAGGACGCGGCTCAACATCTCCAAAGCCTGCTCGGCTGGAAAACGCCGCAAATCTTCTTCGCCAATTGATTGAATTGCAACCTGTTTCGGTTGCTTGAATAGCTGCCTGCCCCGTGCAGGCCTGAATTCGCATCATTTTCGGACCAGCGCAAGCGCTAAGGGCAGGATGCAAGACCCGTTGAGACGGCATGAACGACAGAGCGTCAATCTTCAACCGCGTGTTTGCCCAAATCGCGGCGCTTGGCGCTGGCAGGTTGCGGGCCTGCACCGCTTGGCGAAATTGCCGCCGTTCGGTCACCGTTCCTGTCAGGACAGCGGAAGCGACCCATTGAAGCAACGGCATGCACTTTGCGTCGCAGCGGACAAGCGCAATGCCCATGACAGGCGCTGCTGTGGAGAACATTCAGTCAAGCAACAAAGTCCCAGTCTCCCAAGTCGTGCCGTCATCGGGCTTCAAAGTCCGAAATCGGCAATCTGGTTTCGCGGCGCCAATGCCATTTCGCCCGATTCTTCATTGATGGTCTTCCGTCATGTGTTGAATTGCAGGTCGAAGTGCTGCGCTTGGACTTGACCATGACCACACATTCACTTCGTGCCAACCTGCCAACCTCTGCCGCTTCAGTGCGGCCGAAGGCGCTCCAATGATTGGGTAGAGGGGTAAATCCGATCCGGCTCTGACCTTGTCAGGTTTCCAGCGGGCGCAGGAAAATCTGCTCGCGAAGCACTTGCCAACGTCCGTCCTCAAAACGCCACTCAATGTTGCAAAGGAGCTTCATTTCCTCGCCGCTCATGCCACTGTGCTTTCGGGTCAGAACGCAAACCGCGCTGTCGCCGAGAACATGGAAATCATGCCAGTCCGCCCAGGTGTTGAGCTGCGTCTTGCCCTCTTCTGCCTGCTTGCGAAAATGGGTTATGAAGCCCGCTTTGTCATAAGCGACCACAGTGCTGTCGGGCATCACCAGGGTTGTGTGAAAATCCCTGTGATAGATCGTTTCCAAGGCATCAACGTCGAAGTTGGTTGCACGATCAATCAGGTGATCCATAGCGGCGCGGATCGCCGCTGCCGTGTGCGTTTGATTTGTCATGGCACTGAATCCTGTGGATTGAGGATATGAATGATCTGCTTCCACGCCGGCCGCGGTGGCCTCCTGCCGACAAGGCATGCGCTGGATTCTCGTCATTCTCGATAGAGGCTGCAGTCGTGACGCCAAGTCTCGCAAGCGCTGCCCCTTGTTCGCAGTGGAATAACAAGGTGATTGTTGTCCTGTCAATGCCAATTGCAGTTGTAGCGTCGTGAACAAGCCCAAACGCTGGTACCTGTCCGACCCGGCACGTTTGACCCAACGAAAGGAGCGCTCACAATGTGTGCTCCTCTGTCCATTTCAGGCGTCCATCGCCACGGACGCGCACTCGACACCCGCGAACTGCGTCTCTGCAATGGAAGAATCCTTGAAGGAGTGGAATTGCTGCCAAGAGCCGGGACTGGGTGGTCTTGCATGGATCCTTGGCGAAGACTTGAAAATCCAATCCTTCGCATTCGCAGTCCTTCGTCAGTGCCAAGTCCTTGGCCCCTTTCCAGGCAATGCAAGCAAGCATTGGTCATGTGGCTCAGTCCTTGCCGTGCCACAAGTGCGGCAGGACAACCGATTCCTGCACAAAGCAATTGAGAGGCGGCAGGCTTCCAGAGCCTGTCGCGGGAATTCAAAACCGCAGTCTCTTCAACACCTCCAGTCGCGGCCAAGATACGAGCTAAGCGATTGCGGCGGGTCAGTGAACAATTCGCCGCTGTCAACTGGAGGCGAGGCCTTCCCATTGGCTACGACAATGGTGTTCTCGCAAATTGAGAGCGCGTCGCGAGGATCGTGGGTAACCATGAGCAATCCTGCATGCGACTCGTCACACCACGACTTTACCAGCTGGAGCATCTCCGACCTCAATGCCGGCCCCAATGCAGCGAACGGTTCGTCGAGCAGGATCCATGGACGACGCTGCACCAAGATCCTGGCCAGAGCCACACGGCTCTGCTGACCACCCGACAGTCTGCCCGGCAACTCATCGCCAAGAGACTTCAGCCCGACCCTCTCGAGGGCCGTGCTGACCCTGGCCTTTTCGTCCCTGTCCAGCCGCAAGTCGCATCGAACGCCAAGCCCTACATTCTGCCGGGCCGTCATGTGCGGAAAGAGATTGTTGTCCTGAAACACAATCGACAGCGGCCGCTGGCCTGGAACGACCCCGTCCATCGCATGGCCGGCGATCCTGATTTGCCCGGATTGCAGCTGCAGAAAGCCTGCAACCGATGCAAGCAACGACGATTTGCCGCCGCCAGAGGGGCCGATCATTGCTGTGCGGCTTGCAGCGGCCAGCTCAAAGCTGGCGCGCAGGCGGAAATCCCGCCGGGCTATGACGATGTCTTCAACTTGCAGAATTGATTCGTCCTCCGCGGTCGAATGTCCAAAAGACCAGGATGCTGAGCAGGACCAGCAGCAACGCAGCGCCGCTCGCCTGTTCCATTCGGTAGGCGCCCATCAAGCGGTACAGCATCAACGGCAGCGTTGGCGCGTCGGTGGAACCAAACAGCGCAATGACTCCCAGATCGCCCATCGACAACGCTGCGGTTATTCCCATCGCAAACCCCAGCGGCCGCATTGTCCGAGGAAGAATCAGCAGCCGCACGCGCGCCGCTCCGTTCAAGCCCAGGCTGTCCGCAAGCGACCCAAAGTTCACCTCTGCATCTCTCACCGCAGGAATGATGGCACGCAGCGCGAAGGGAAGGCTGGTTCCTGCATTGACCAAGGCGGTGACCGCCAGCGCCACCGAGATCGGATCGACCAGCGGAAACAGGATTATGTAGAGGCCCAACCCCACCACCATTGGAGATGCGGCAATCATGAGGAGCCCTGCGCCCTCTGCCAGCAGCGCCTGCCTCTGGCTTGTGCGGGAGACCGCGAGCGCTATCGGCAATGCCAGGGCGAGCATCAGCAAGACCGATGCAAGGGCAACCGCGAGCGATCGTGCCGCGGCAAAGTACACCGACGAAGGCAACCGAAACATCTCGCCAAAGCCCTCGATCAGCACTGTTCCCAATGGGAGCAGGAGAAACAGCGACACGGCGGTGATGACAAGCCCGTCAGCCAACCTGAGACCGGGACGCCGAGCGTCCCACCGTTCCGCGGGCCGGTCCAGTCCAGCGCCGAAACCTGTCGGCAAGGCAACTCTCCACGCAACGATGCCCGCGCAGATGCCGAGCATGAACTGGATGAGCGCCAGGCGCGCTGCGCGGCCCACGTCGAATTCAAACATGAAGGCTTGATATATCGCCAGCTCGATCGTCGTGGCACGGGGGCCGCCACCCATGATCAAGGCCACGGCGAAGCTGGAAAGGCAGACCAGGAAGACTACAACCAGTGCGCCCGGCAACACACTGCGCAGCATGGGCCTTTCGATGTGCGTGAAAACCTCCCGCGGCCCAAATCCGAGGGCCGCCGCAGTTCGAAGTCGTTCCGACGGCACGGCAAGCCAGCCCTGCAGGACAAAGCGAGTTGCCAGCGGCAGATTGAAGAACACATGCGCCAGAACGACTCCATGCAGTCCGTAGATTTCAGGCGCACGAATTCCGACCGCCCTCACAAGGGACCCCAGCAGCCCGGTTGATCCGAACACGGCAAGAATGCCCACGATGGCAACAATTGTCGGCAATATGAATGGAGCGCCAAGAAGGGTAATCAGCAGCGACCGCCCCGGGAAGTTCCGCCTGGCAACGGCTCGCGCAACCGGAACCGCCAACAGGCAACTGATTGCGGACGAAAGCGCCGCCTGGACAAACGTGAATCTGATTGCCGCCCAATCGGACGTGCCCAACGCCAACGAAGTGTCGGCGCGCAGCGACACGGCGACAAAGGTGCCAACACTGAGGAAGAGCACCAGTGCAAGCGATGCTGCACTGGCAACACGCGTCACTGCGAAAGCGCCTCAAGCCACTCTGCCAAGGCAACGTCCCGGACGCTGGCGGCATCGTCGGAAGAGTACAGGAGCGCCTTGGATGGCTGAACAAGCTCGCCGAACTCAACAGGCAGTCCCGAGGCGGGCATCTTGGCCGGATACATCCAGTTGGTTGTGGGAATGAGCCCCTGAAACACGTCTCCAGCCATGAATTCCAGGAACATGTCGGCAAGTTCCGGCTGATCGGAGGCTGCAAGTCTGGCGGCAACCTCGACCTGCATGTAGTGTCCTTCGGCAAAGGCGGCCGCCCGCTTTGTCCGGTCGCCCTCGGCAATCATGTGGTAGGCGGGAGAGGTTGTATAGGAAAGAACCATCTCGGCATGGCCGTCAAGGAACATGCCGTACGCCTCGGACCAGCCCGGCGTGACCGTCACGACATTGTCCGCAAGCTCCTGCCAGATGCTCTTGGCCCGCTCTCCATAGGCATGCTTCACCCATAGCAGCAGGCCAAGGCCGGGCGTGGAGGATCGCGGGTCCTGAATGACCACGCGGATGTCGGACCTTGCGAGAGCCTCCATCGAGCCGGGCGGCTCGGCAGTTCGGGTCTCGTCGTAGACAAACGCGAAAAAACCCCAGTCATAAGGCACGAACAGCGGATCGTCCCAGCGAACCGGCAAGTCCCATTCGTCATGGCGATTGTGCGGCGTCAGCAATCCGGTTGCAGCAGCCCTTGCAGTCAAGTTCGAATCAAGTCCAAGAACGATGTCTGCATCGGTGCGCTTGCCCTCGAGCTGGATGCGTGCCAGCAAGGCAGCGCCATCGCCGGCTGCAACGAATTGCAGGTCACAGCCGCAGGTCTCCTCGAACGCCGCTTCAACCGCCGGGCCGGGACCCCATTCGGCAACAAAGCTGTCATATGTATAGACTGTCAGAACTGATTGCTGCGCCCCAGCGGCGGCAGCGAATCCAATTGAGAGGCTCAAGGCCGACAGAAACAGTTTCATGCTGTCCTCCTAAGCGCCGGTCGGAGCCTGGTCACTAGGAGATGACCTTCCCTCCGCCGGCATTATCCGGTTCAGGTTCAACGGGTTTGCTGAATTTGCATCTCAGCCCACAGGGCACCCCGAGTCGTCGGCCACCCTATCACTCGGTTCCTGCGGGTTCAACAAGAACATTTTTCCTTCAGTCCGCGTCCCGGAACTGCTGCTCAAGAAGCCAATGTTTGCATTATCTGCATGACAATTCGCATTTTTTGCTGAACTTCAGCAAAATCGTACCAGTGTTTGCTTGCATCATATTGGAACATCAAGGTGGCATTTCGTAAGGATCTCCGCTTGAATCAAGGAATAACCAACAGGAGTATCAATTCATGAGGACATTCACCTCGATGTTGCTCGGCATCGTGGTCGCAGCCTTCGCTGCATCCGCGACTGCCGGGGAGCTCACGATCGCAACCGTGAACAACGGCCACATGATCGAAATGCAGAAGTTGACCGACAGGTTTGAAGCCGACCATCCTGGCATCACCGTAAACTGGGTCACTCTCGAAGAGGGCATCCTTCGGCAGCGTGTAACCACCGACATTACGACCAAGGGTGGACAGTTCGATGTCATGACCATCGGCATGTACGAAGCGCCGATCTGGGGAGAGCGTGGCTGGCTTGAAGAGCTCGTCTTCGACGACGAGTACAATGTCGACGACATTCTGCCTGCAATGCGCGGCGGACTTTCAGCAAACGGAAAGCTCTACGCAGCCCCGTTCTACGGCGAAAGCTCAATGATCATGTATCGCAAGGATCTGGTGGAAGCCGCTGGCATGACCATGCCCGACAATCCAACCTGGGGCCATGTAGCCGATGTCGCCGCAGCGCTTCACGACCCGGACGCCGGCACCTACGGCATCTGCCTGCGTGGAAAGCCAGGTTGGGGCGACAACATGGCCTTCATAACCACGATGGCCAATTCCTTTGGCGCACGCTGGTTTGACGAAAACTGGATGCCGCAACTCGACAGCGCCGCTTGGCACCATGCAGTGTCGTTCTATGTGGACCTGCTCAACAACTACGGCCCGCCGGGTTCGAGCGCCAACAGCTTCAACGAAATTCTTGCTCTGTTCAACGAGGGTCGTTGCGGAATGTGGATTGACGCGACCATCGCGGCGTCCTTCATCTCCGATCCCGGCCAGTCGAAAGTCGCTGATTCCGTGGCGTTTGCGCAGTCGCCCGTCGCCGTCACTTCACGCGGTGCAAACTGGCTCTGGGCATGGGCGCTGGCAGTCCCGGCCGGAACGCAGCAGGCGGAAGATGCCAAGAAGTTCATCCGTTGGGCAACATCGCAGGCCTACATCGAACTGGTCGCCGAGGTCAACGGCTGGGGTGCGGTTCCGACCGGCACTCGCCAAAGCACCTACGACAATTCGAACTTCCAGGACGCGGCAATATTTGCCGATGCGGAGCTGAAGGCCATTCTGTCCGCCAATCCGTCCAACAGCACCCAGGAACCCACTCCCTACACGGGTGTCCAGTTCGCAGCCATTCCCGAGTTTCAGGCCATTGGCATCGCCGTTGGTCAGCAAATGAGCGCCGCCCTGGCCGGCAATGTGTCGGTCGCCGAAGCGCTTGAAGCCTCGCAAATCGCTGCCGACCGCGAAATGCAGAAGGCCGGCTACTACTAGGTCGCCGATCTGAATGAACCATAGGCAAAATGAGCGGGGGCAGCCCAGTCTGCCCTCGCCTTCCGAACTGGTCCGACTGCCATGAACAAGAACCTTGTCAGACTGCTGCAGGCGCCAAGCGTCCTGATGCTTCTGCTATGGATGCTGGTTCCGCTGAGCATGACGATCTACTTTTCGACGACGCGCTACAATCTGCTCTATCCCGAACGCAGCGGTTTCGTCGGATTTTCGAACTACGAATTCTTTCTCACCGATCCGGCTTTCGTTCCGGCGGTCCTGAACACACTTCTTCTCGTCGGCTCAATTCTGGTCATCACGGTGTCCGTGGGACTGATTCTGGCGGTGCTGGTCGATCACAAGTTTCCCGGCCGCGGCATTGTCAGGGTGATGCTGATTTCCCCGTTCTTCATCATGCCCACGGTAAATGCGCTGCTGTGGAAGAACATGTTCATGAATCCGGTATACGGGCTGTTTGCCGTGGTCTCCGGCTTCCTTGGGCTTGAACCCATAGACTGGCTTGCCGATTTCCCCATGGCATCCATCATCGTGATGATCAGCTGGCAGTGGATTCCGTTCGCGCTGCTGATCTTTCTTACATCGCTTCAATCCCAGGATCAGGAACAGCTGGAAGCCGCCGAGCTCGACGGCGCCAATGCACTGCAACGGTTTTTCTATCTCACCTTGCCACACCTTTCCCGCTCCCTGGCGGTCGTGATCATGATTCAGACAATTTTCCATCTTTCGATTTTTGCCGAGATATTTGTGACCACCGGCGGAGGCCCCGGATATGACAGCACCAACCTTGCCTTCCTGATCTTCTCTCAGGCATTGCTTCAGTTCGACGCGGGCGTTGCTTCGGCTGGTGGCGTCTTCGCCATCATACTTGCCAACATTGTGGCGCTCTTTCTGATTCGGCTCATTGGCAAGAGCCTGGTAATTTAGGTGCGGTCATGATTGCCGGAAAAAGCAAGTCCCTGAACTATCTGCGCGTCGCGGCGGCCTGGACAGCCGCCTGCGTCATGTTCTTTCCGATCTTCTGGATGATTCTCACGAGCTTCAAGACCGAACTGCAGGCAATTTCGGTGCCGCCTCTGGTGGTGTTTGAGCCGACGCTGGAAAACTTCACGGTGGTTCAGGAACGCAGCGACTACATGCGGTATGCCATCAATTCGATCTTCACTTCGTTTGGCGGGACGCTGCTGGCCATGATCGTGGCCATTCCGGCAGCCTATGCAATGGCGTTCTTCGGCGGCCGCTTCACAAAGGACATCCTGATGTGGATGTTGTCGACGAAGATGCTGCCGGCCGTCGGTGTGTTGATGCCAATTTATCTGATTGCCCAGAAGGCGGGGCTGCTGGACACGCGCACGGCCCTGGTCATCATCTTTGCGATGATCAACCTCCCGATCATCGTGTGGATGTTGTTCAGCTATTTCCGAGAGATTCCGACCGAAATACTTGAAGCCTCACGCATAGACGGCGCCAGGCTGTTCCACGAGCTAAGGTACATCATCCTGCCGCTTACACGCGGCGGCATTGTGTCCACGGCGCTGCTCAGCATCGTTCTTTGCTGGAACGAGGCTTTCTGGTCGATCAACCTGACCGCGTCCGACGCCGGCACGCTGACTGCCCTCGTCGCCTCGTATTCCAGCCCGGAAGGTCTGTTCTGGGCCAAGCTGTCGGCAGTGTCGACCCTGTCCTGCGCTCCGATTGTCGTCTTTGGCTGGTTTTGCCAGAAGCAGCTGGTGCAAGGCCTTACCTTCGGCGCCGTCAAGTGAACTCGGTATGGGCGAACGCCCTGCCGACAGAACGCCTTTCTTCCATGCCGCTTCCACAATGTCGATAATTGTTCCCGAGATCGAAATTGTCGATCGCTCCGCAGGCAGCGTCAACTACCTCGAACATGGCTGGCCAACGGAACTGTGCCGCTGGCATGCACACGAGGAGTACGAACTTCACCTCATCACAATGACGCGAGGCAGAGCGTTTGTCGGTGACCACATCGGCGTGTTCGGGCCTGGAAGCCTTTACCTGACAGGCCCCCTGCTCCCTCACAACTGGGTCACAGACTTAACCGAATTCGAACCGGTGGAAGTGCGGGACATGCTGGTCCAGTTTTCCGACTCCAGCCTTGAGATGGCAACGCGTGCCTACCCCGAACTGGGAGAAATCCAGCCTCTGCTGACACAGGCTGCCAATGGCGTGGAATTTGTCGGCTTCGACTTCGAGGAGGCGGTCGCCGGCATGGCGCGCATGCGTGACAGCAGCGGACTCGATCGCCTGTTGGCCTGGCTGAAGTTCCTGAACCGCCTCAGCAGGTGGCATGCGATAAAGCCCCTGTCCGCCGTGCGGTTCAACTCGAGGGAAACGCAGAGGTTTCATGCGCCCATCGTCAGCGTGATTGACCACGTTGTCGCAAACTTTCGCGACGACCTGACGCTTGCTGCGTCGGCCAGAATGGCCTGCATGAGCCCGAGCAGCTTCTCGCGAAGGTTCAAGGCGGCGACCGGCAATCGATACACGGATTTCATAAACCAAGTGCGCGTTGGCCAAGCCTGCGTAATGCTTTACGAAACAAACGACCGCATCGCCAACATCTGCTTCGACGTCGGTTTCAACAACCTGTCCAACTTCAATCGGCAATTTGCGAAGATCAAGGGCATGACGCCGCGCGCCTATCGAGCAGAGGCTCGAAGGCAAATGGCACGTTAGCGAGTACCGGAAAGGACCGAGTTGCGATGCAGCAAGTTGTCAAGCATCTCAAAAGCACTTCATATGACCGGCGGAAAACCCGCATCGGTGTGGTGCATGTTGGCGTAGGCGCCTTCCACCGTGCTCATCAGGCAGTCTATTTCGACGACCTCATGGACAGGTCCGGCGACCACCGCTGGGCCATCGCCGGCGTCAATCTCCGCCCCGCACAATCCGATGACCTGCTGCGGCTGCGCAATCTGGATCACGGGTACGCCGTCAAGTCGTACGCACCGGACGGCAACCACGAGTACCGCCTGGTCCGGTCGCACCGTGAATTCGTGGACTGGGTTTTCAACCCGAACGACGCCGAAGGGCTGTTGGCCAGAGACAGTGTTGAACTCGTCACGATGACGGTGACCGAGGGCGGCTACTGTGTTGGAGACGACGGCAAGCTGAACCTGGACGATGCTGAAATACGCAATGAACTTGTCGGCCGCAGCCGAACGTCGGTCTACGCATATCTGCGCGCAGGCTTGGCGATGCGGCTTGCCGCGGGCGGGCGACCGCTTACCGTGCTTTGCTGCGACAACCTGCGCAGCAACGGCAGGTTCCTGTCCGACAACCTCACCCGCTATCTGCGGGCGATGGGCGATGTCGAGCTGCTGAGCTGGGTTGCGGATTCGGTCTCGTTTCCCTGTTCAATGGTCGATCGAATAACGCCAAGGCCCGACCCCGGTCATTCCGCCGAGGTGGCGGAGCGCTTTGGCATTGCCGGCGATTTCACGATCCATTGCGAGCAGTTCCTGCAGTGGGTGATAGACGATCGATTTGCCGGGGACCGGCCGCGCCTTGACGTTGCCGGAGCAAAGTTTGTCGACGACGTCCATCCCTACGAGGAAGCCAAGATACGCATCTTGAACGGCAGCCACGTGGCGACATGCTTTGCCGGGGTTCTGCGGGGACACCGAACGTTTGACGTTGTTCTGGCCGACCCCGAACTGCGCAGGCAGTTCGAAGCTCTGACCAGGAACGAAATCCTTCCTTCGCTTGAAACGCCTTCCCCGGTCGATCACCGAGACTACCTGGCAGGTGTCACCAGCCGCTTTTTGAATCGTGCCATCGCCGATCCTCTTTCCCGAATTGGCATGGACGGCGCCAGCAAATTCCCGATATTCCTTTTGCCCACGATCAGAGGCTGCTTTGACCGTGGAATTGTGCCGGAACAGGCCATAGCGGCAATTGCCAGCTGGTATGTGGTGCTGCGGCGATGTTTGTCCGGACAGATGGATTTTGACTACATCGACTCGAAAATGGACGCCATCCGGCCAACGCTCGCTGCTGGCGGGGAGCATGACTTTGCCCGCTCCCAGTATCTGTGGGGAGACACCGCTGTCAGGTACGATAAATTTGTGCCTATGCTGTGTTCCATGATTGCTCAGTTGGAATCAGAATTCCAGGCCGCTTGATACAGTTGCATCGTCGTGTCGGAGTTGACGGGCCCATTTCCCAAGCTGCACGAATTCCAGAAGAATGACTTGTCCGACCCTGGATTGAAATTCGCCACTCGCGCCCAAGGATTGTGGCCGGATCAGGTTCAGCCTTTCACCGGTGGCAGAAATCTCTCAGACCGATGTTCCGCATGTACCTTGGGTGAGGGCGTCGACCGCGACTTTGAAGGCATGCCGGACAAGCCAGACGAGCGATTTCGCTGGGAAGGATCGGCAAGGATGCAAAGTTTGGGCAAATTCTCCTGCGGCTTCCGAGCGATTCTGCTCCAAGGCAAGCCGAATTCTTGCAGACATCTCCAGGCGAAGACTTGGCCAGCAACGAACCCACGAACCGGCAGTCAAGCGGTTCAATCGCTTCGATGAACAATGTTGACAAATTTCGGCAACTTGGAATCATGCGGCACCGAAACACTTGAGTGGACAAATGAAGTGCAGGCGAATCCCCAGTCCCGAGTTCTTGGGCAGGCCCGGCATTGCCCGGCGGTCAACTTGCCGCTACAGGCTGTCCGGCCTTTGGCCCTCCACAATGGCTTCGAGGCGGTTGATTGCGCCATTGACCCCGGCGCGCATCGGCGCCATCTCTTGCACGGCGCGATACGCATCGAGCGCTCCCTGCGGGTTGCCGCTTGCCTCGAGGACGAGGGCCAGGCCGTTCATGGCGGCAAAGTGCCGGGGATTGAGCGCCAGCGTGGCTGCAATGTCGGCAACCGAGCTGTCCAGGTCGTCTCTCACGAAGTGAATGGTTGCCCTGACGTTCCAGGCTTCGGCGAACTCGGGGGATTCGGCGATGATTGTGTCCAGGATCCAAACGGCATGTTCGAGGTTGCCGGCGCCTGCCGTCGCCTTGGCAAGGGACAGAAGGTCGTTCTGGCGTTTTGAGCCGGCGTTCGACCATCTGTCGATCAGCAGGCTCTCGATGCGTGCCGATTCCGGTGCGCTGGCCGACTGCAGCGCCTGGAACAGCTGGTCTTCGGTCAGGCTTTCGTGGCCGGTCTGGGCAAGCGGCGCGGTCGGCAGCGCCAGAGCCAGGAGGACGGACAGGACCTTGACTGTTGCGACGAAATGCTTGAGCAGGTTCATGTGGCGCTCCGCACGCTTGAATTGGCCTGCGGGAACACCGAGGGCGTCCCCGTGAAGACTGCAATCGCGGCCGCCGTCGGGGTGTTGCGGCGGAAGCTGGATGTGCGCTTTCCGCACAGGGTCAGGCTGGTGGTTCCCGGTCACGGCACAATAATGGTGAACGGCGGCCGCGTCTACGAAGGATGCGAGGCGGCCGACTGCACGTTGACGGCTTCGCTCACGACCTTTCGGCGCTTGCTGAGCGGCGAGCTGGACCCGGTGGCGGCCTATGTTGCGGGCGACATCGGCGTCGAGGGCAGCGTTGCGGTTGCCATGGAACTTGCGGCTGGACTTTAGGATGGCATTCGAGCCTGCGCCCTACCATGCTTCCATTGTGGCGGCTCCGTTGCCGGCGGCTGCGTACTGGGTGCGGACATCCGACGGCGTTCGCATACGCGTCTGCTGCTGGCGTGGCGGCGAGCGCGGGACGGTGGTTCTGTTTCCCGGGCGCACGGAATACATCGAGAAGTACGCCGACGTGGCCGGCGAGCTGGCGCGCTGCGGGTTTGGCGTGGCGGCCGTGGACTGGCGCTGTCACGGGCTTTCGGACCGGCTTTCTCGCAACCGCCATGTCTGCCATGTGTCGGACTTCGACGAGTACCAGAGGGATGTTGCGGCCTTCATGTCGCTGCTCGCCGAGGTCGAGGCTCCGCGGCCTTGGTTTCTTTTGGCGCACTCGATGGGCGGCTGCATCGGCCTGCGGGCGCTGCTGAACGGGATGGACGTGTCGGCCGCCGTGTTCATCGCTCCCATGTGGCGGGTGCGCATGGGCCGCGTGATGCGCCATGCGACGTTCGTGGCGGCGCGAGCGGCGACCTGGCTTGGTCTGTCGAAGCGGTTCGTGGCCGGCGCCGACCATCGCAACCATGTGCATTACGGCAAGTCGCGCAAGATCGTGCTGACGTCGGACGTGGAGAGGTTCGAGAGCCTGCGGGCGCAGATCGAGCTGCGGCCCGAGCTGTCGCTGGGAGGACCGTCCTATGGCTGGGTGGACGCCGCGCTGCGGGAGTGCCGCGGCCTGCTGAGCGCCTCGCCGCCATCCTGTCCGGCGCTTGTCTTCATCGGCACGAAGGAGCGTGTTGTGGACCGCAAGGCGGTTCGGATTGTCTGTGCGAAGTGGCCGGCGGCGAAGGTCGAGGCTGTCGAGAACGCCCGGCACGAAATACTCATGGAGACCGAAGCCGTCCGCGACCGGGCGATTGCGCGGATTGCGGTGTTTTTCGAGAGTTGCCGCGAGGCCGGCGGCGAAGGAGAGGGAAGCCGAACATGATGCGAGCGATGATTCTGCAGGAGCTGGGCATGCCGCTGCGGCTGCGTGCGCTTCCGGTTCCCGAGCCGGGCGACGGCGAAGTTCTCCTCAGAGTTGCGGCGGCAGGCGTCAACTTCGCCGATCTGCTGATCATGGAGGGCAGATACCAGGAGAGACCGGCGCTGCCGGACGCCGTCTGAATGCCAAAAGGCGCAGTGCACACGCCCGCAATTGCCGGACAAAACCCAGTCGTTGGGCAGGGTTCCTTCACCCTGATTGACAGGTCAAATCAGCATCAACCCTTGAAATTCATGGTTGAGGGCTATAATCTCTCATTGCAAAGCAATTTGGAAAAACACGTGCAATTGGAGGCACACATGAGGATCCAACGGTCGAGTACCGCTCGCCAAACGGCATACGCTGGAACAACGGCCAAGAGGGCCGAACGCATCGACGCCGGTCTGCAGAGTCACATGTACCGTGTATACCGATACATGTCAGTTGCCATGCTGGTAACCGCCGCAGTTGCGTATCTTACAAGCACAAACGTCACTCTGTTGACCTTGATTCATGCCACGCCGCTGAAGTTGGTGGTCATGCTTGCGCCGCTGGGAATGGTGTTTTTTATCAGCGCTCGCGTCAACAAGATGAGCGTGTCAGCTGCACAAACTGCGTTTTGGATATTCGCGGTGCTTATGGGGCTGTCGATTTCGTTCATATTCATCGCCTACACAGGATTCTTGATATTTGAGGTATTCCTGACTACAGCCATCATGTTTGCCGCGCTCAGCCTGTACGGGTACACGACCAAAAGGGATTTGAGTGGCTACCACACCTTTCTCCTCATGGGAGTGATAGGAGTCGTTGTCGCTATGTTGGTCAATTTGATCCTTAATTCTCCTGCATTAATGTTGGCAATTTCGATTGTTGGCGTGCTCGTGTTTTCCGGCCTAACCGCCTACGACACGCAGCGCATAAAGAGCGAATACCTTGCGATGGCTCATCACGGCAATCAAGTCTGGCTCGAAAAGTCAGCTCTCCTTGGAGCGCTCGGCCTGTACCTCAACTACCTCAACATTTTCATGTTCATGTTGTTATTTTTCGGCAACCAGGAATGACGGCTTTGTCGTCATTCCGCCATTTGCAACCTGTCGGCATTCCATGAAATTGATCCCGCGACAGCGGGTAGCGGAATGAAAGAATGCAATGGACAAGCGGCGCAGTTCCCAATTGGAGCTGCGCCGCTTTCAGTCTTGGTGCCTGCCCCTTAGGCCGGTTGCAGTGTTGATCTGCAATCAACTGCTGGATGGAATTTCTGCATCAGCCGGCTTGCTGCAAGCCAGACGGATCGGCGCACCAACATTGGGCACTTCCGAACCGGGCAAACCAATGCTCCACCGCATCATGGAGCGGCCAATTAATGGGAAACGACAAATCGGGAGGAGGCAGATTTCCGCAAGACGCCGCGCTCACGCAATGACGGTTTCACTGTGCCCTGAGCAAGGCAACACCCCGCACAGGAAGGCTACTTGATTTTGCCTTCCTTGTATTCGACATGTTTCCGCACGACCGGGTCGAACTTGCGAATCACCATTTTGCCAGGCATCGTGCGCGTGTTCTTCTTCGTTACGTAAAAGTGACCTGTCTTCGCGGTCGAGTTTAGCCTGATCTTGATCTTTGCCGGCTTTGCCATTTCAGTTGTTCCAACATTCTGATTTCTGTGGGGACATTCGCCTTCGGAGCCTTGGCGGCACAAATATCCCTGAATGACCAAGTGTCAATCCGATGCACGTCGAATTCAGCATCCATCGGATCCGTCGAGCGGCAGTCGGTCCAGCACTTTGGGCCGAACAGCGAACACCGGAAACACGCACGGACAACCTGTAAGCCGGATTCTGTTCAGAAGATCTGATCTTCGTCGATGACCATCCATCTAGGCGCAGCGTTGCCTCTGCGCTCGTGCTGCCTACCCGAACCGCAAAGGGAAAGACCGCCCAGCGGTTCCTATTTGGCATTGCTCCCGGTGGGGCTTGCCCTGCCACCTCCGTTGCCGGCGGCGCGGTGAGCTCTTACCTCACCCTTTCACCCTTGCCTACACAGGCGGTTTGCTTTCTGTGGCGCTTTCCCTCAGGTTGCCCTGGCCGGGTGTTACCCGGCACCGTTGTCTCTTGGAGTCCGGACTTTCCTCATGGCGCAAGACGCCACGCGGCCATCCAGCTGTCCGTGCCTCTGGCATGATAGGTGTCCGGCGCCTTTAGTCAAGAAACGGGCAGGCAGCCTGTCCGCAGAGCCTGCAATCCAGCCACGACTGCCATGTCCTGCTCGTCCAGGTCGCCCTCGGCCCAAGGCCGAAACCGGGAGCGGACACTCCAAAGCAACGCGCGCCGCCACCGGCGATCGATTTCCGCTGGCGGCGAGTAGCCAAAGTCCTTCGCCGCCCGAACGAACTCCGGCCAGTTGGCAGCGCTTTCCACGGTGCGCCTTGGCCAAGCCGACAGACCAACTGACGCCAAACGCTTCCAGTCAAACCTTGGGCCCGGATCAAACTTCCGGCCCACAGCCATGTCCGAGTGGCCGAGAATGCCCGAAGCCGGAATCGACCATCTCCCGGCCAGCTCGCGCAGAAGCGACTCAAGGGATGACATTTGCCTTGCCGCAAACGGAGTGCATCCGTCATTGGCAAGTTCGATTCCCAATGATCTG
>MKWU01003600.1_pt1 | contig 20059 bp, 20 predicted proteins | sample 809101 | NCBI WGS metagenome assembly MKWU01 (sample SAMN05860141, study PRJNA318959) | sponge metagenome | host: Aplysina aerophoba | place: Slovenia: Piran, Adriatic Sea, Gulf of Piran | collected 2013-05-07
CGGAGTCGAGTGAGCCAGTGCCTTCGCCGCTGGGTCATTCGGTGGGTCGCTGGGAAGATGGCGACCTCGTCGTGACCACCACGCACATCAACTTCATGCATTTCGGGTCCGGAATTGCCTTGAGTGCCGACGTGGAACTCCTGGAGCGCTTCACGCTCAGTGCCGACGAGAGACGGCTCGACTACACGCTGACCGTCACCGACCCGGAGACGTTCACCGAGCCTCTGACCGGCCGCAGGAACTGGGTGTGGGTGCCCGGCGAAGCTGTCGAGCCCTGGGCCTGTTTCGTTGAACTGGAATAGGAGCGCCGCGCGCTAGCAAGCCCGTGGCAAAAGTCCCGCGAGCACCGAGACCGGCGAGGCGCCCGCCCGGCAAGGCGCGAGGAGGGAGAATATCGGGAAGGCAGTGGCCGGTGGTTCAAATCCTCTCACCATGACCAATAAAAACAATATCTTACGAACATTTCATGCCTTCTCAATCGTGCCTGAAAGTGTGCTGCAGCACACTTTCAGGGGTTGGTCTGCGGTGAGGGTCCCCGATTCCCTGTGAATCCAGCTCAACAACAGTCTCCGGAATCCCCGGATCGGTTACCCACGCGCGCCAGCGTAAGCTGACGCTACATGCCCAAATTATCCGACAAAATCAAGACAATGTGGGAAATCCGGCCCCGGCCATGCCGAAATAATCGGAAATACCTGCCGGAATAATCCGAGGTACAACACCCCACAAAAGAATCCGGCCGCGCTCTCAATGCGCGCCGCAGCAATGACCGTACGGACGCCCCGAGCCGCAGGCGCACGGCACCTGACCCTCCGCCGTCGAAGGGGATATCTCCGTCACGTTCGCCTCAGGCCTCTTCGCACCGCCCAGCGATCGCCCGAGCGAACTCAGCTCGCGCACCATGCCACAGATCAGCATCGGCGCCATTTCGTCCAGCAGGTCGAGCCCCTCCGGCTCCAGTCCGCTCGTCCCGTTCGCCGACTCATAGAGCCTCTGCATCACCAGCAATGCTTCCTGCACGTCCAGGTCGTCGCTCGATTCGATCCTCGCCCAGGCGGCGGGGCGCAACCGCATCGCGCGGGCGAAACCGAGGATCCAGGGTTTCCAGACCACGCCCCCGTCCCGCATGTCCTCCTCCAGCAGAGGAATGTACTGCTCCGGCTCCTCCTCAAGCGTCCGGCCCACGCCGTGGTAGTGACCGAGCAGGGCCGCCTCCAGTTCCATGCCCTCCCCGATATTGTCGAACCCGGTCTCAGGTCCCCACACGTGCACAAGCCACTCGGGCGCCGGCACGACCTCCGGCAGCACCTGCAGGCCGGCCACGAACCCGTCCATCTCCACCGCCGGCATCGCCGCGCCTTCCTCGGCCAGTTTTCGCAGCTTTCTCCCCAGTTGCTGGATGTCCTCTTCGGCCTCGATCCCCTCGCCGAGCACCGGTTCGAGCGTGTCGCTCCAGTGATACCGGCTCATGGTTTTTCGTTTTTCGTCGCCACGAACGCGCTCACGCCCTTGCCCCGGGCTTTCCGGACCGTATACCCGTATACGCCAAGATTAAACTTTCGGTCTCCGGCGAATCCCGCCAGCGCCTGTTCGATCTTCTGCGCCACGGGATCGACCCTGGCCGCCGCCTCCTGCGCCATCCATTTCCCAAAGGCCTCCTCGCCCAGTTCGTCTCCCACGTACCGGCGCAGGGCGCCGAGCTTTCTCAATTGCCCTTTGGTGAGCGTGCTTTCGTCGATGGCCATCGGTGTCGTCCTCCCTGTCAAGGCATCCATCGCCTGTTCTGAGCCCACATTTTACCCGGTGCGGCCGATGCATGGCCGCGCCGTCCGAAGTGCGCCATCCACGCGTACCGGCCGGTTCCCCGCCGAGAATCTGCCGGAAAGCGAATTTCGCTCCAAGTCGTTAATTTTCGGTGCTCTCGGCACCTATCAGACGCTTTCGACGGCCCTCAAATGGCCTGCAACCTTGCGATCGCCAAGATTCAACGACATGGTATTGGCCGCTTCGCGCAGGTAATCCGGGTGGTGGTGAGCGTAAACACGTTCGAGCATGTCCTGAGAGATTCCGAAGTAACCGGCAGCATCCCAATGGTTCATTCCGCGTTGCAGCATCGCCCAGGTGATCGCCGTGCGGCCCAAATCGTGGTGGGTGCAATGCTCGATGCCTGCCAGTGTGAGCGAACGCTTCCAGGCTCGCTTGACGTGGCCGACACGATTGACGAGGCTTGGACTTTGACTAACTCAAGAGCTTAGGAGACATGAATGAAAGACGGTTACCTTATAGTCGTTGATGACGGCACTTCAATTGAAGCAATCCCAGATGACGCTGGTTGTTTGAATTTTGACGTGGACAACATCGCCTTTTCTATTGGAAGTAATCAGATCAGTATTACTGGCCCAACTTCTAGTGTCCGCTCTATCGCAGCCAAACAAATCGTCGAACCCACCGACAGCACGATAACGACGAAGGCCATAGAAACCGCGCAAGGCAAGAACTGCATAACGTGCGAAGGAAAGCGATATTGCGCCAAGAACGGATGCATAAAGACTCCTTGCGGTTGGTTATGCGGATGAGTCCCTAGTCAAACCTTCACGGACTATCAGAAAACGCGCGGCTCGCCGCTTGTCCGATGCGCTATCATCGCTGAACTCTTACTCCAAACGTGCGCGAATCCCAGCGCGATTAGGCCGACCAACGAACACCCCCCAGTTTTCAGATGCAGACCCTCGTTTTTAGTGCTCCATCCAACTGAAAATTGCGGCCACCCGAAGGGCGCGTTCACAAGCGCGCATCTGCTTTGTTGTCGTCTCTTGACGTATGCCCAATCGTCAGCGAGCCGGCGCAGCCCATCTGCACGTTTGTGAACGCGCTGATCCGCAACTATCAGTTGGATGGAGCACTGGAGGCGGCGAATCATCTCGTATAGGAAGCTGACCGGGGGAAGCTACTTGGGTTTGTGGCCTCCCAATCGCATTGCGTGGTGGCCGTGGACGCCTGTGCGAGCGCGCATTATCGGGGCCGGCAGATTCTGAAGCTCGGGCATGACATCAGGTTGATCGAATATAGATCGCCGAGTTTGATCAATATCGATCAGATTCCCACCGCCCAACGAATTTCAGCAAGATGGTAACATTGCGGCACCCTAGCCCGCGACGAGAAGGCTTGGGGCCACGCATGGTTGACCGTCCATTCCCAGCGCGAAACGCGAACGGCTTCTACTCCAACTGAGTTCTCCGTACGGAGCGGTAACCAGCAACGAGACCTGCAGGTGTTCAGTCCATTACACTTTCTCGCAGCTGAAACTGCCGACCACCTGTGCGCACCTGCCACACCAAAACTCCAAACAGACGGAATTGCCCGCCCGGACAGACCATATCCAATCTCGGTGAATCGCTGATATGCAATTCATAGCTGACGGCCCTGACATCCCCGATGCACTCCTACAGGCTCACGAGGAAGGCCAAGTTGTGTTTTTCGGCGGCGCGGGTATCTCTTACCCGGCCGGATTGCCGAGCTTCAAGTGCCTAGTTGACAGGATGTATGAACATTTGAGGACAGCACCGAACGACATTGAACGCGAGGCATACGAGCGCCATCAGTTCGATGCAACGCTCGATTTGTTGGAACGTCGAATCCCGGGACAGCGAATCGCCGTTCGCAGGGCGTTGAAAGAGTCTTTGCAACCCGATTTACACCGCGAAGGAGCCACGGACATGCATGCTGCACTGCTCAAGCTGGCTCGCGACCGCAAAGGCGCTCTTCGCCTGCTAACCACTAATTTCGACCGAATTTTTGAGCATGTTGCAGAACAAAGCGAACAGTCATGGAATCCCTATGCCGCACCGATGCTCCCCGTACCCAAAACTGCTCGCTGGAACGGACTCGTCTATCTGCACGGGGTGCTACCCGATAGCGTAGAAGAGAGTGCCCTCAACCGGCTCGTCGTCACCAGTGGCGATTTTGGCTTGGCCTACCTGACCGAACGCTGGGCTGCGCGCTTTGTCACTGAATTGTTCCGCAACTACTTGGTCTGTTTTGTCGGTTACAGCATCGACGATCCCGTGCTGCGCTACATGATGGACGCGTTGGCCGCCGATCGAATGCTGGGCGAAGCAACACCGCAGGCCTACGCTTTCGGCGACACCGAGCCTGACCTACGACAAACAAACGCAATTAAATGGGAAGCCAAAAACGTCACCCCCATCCTGTACGAAGTACCGCAAGGTAGCAAAGACCATTCAGCGTTACATCGCACATTCAAAGCGTGGGCAGAGACCTACCAGGACGGGACCCTCGGCAAAGAGCGTATCGTGGTCGAGTACGCGCTTGCGCGCCCTTCAGCCAGCACGCGGCAGGATGACTTCGTCGGTCGAATGCTCTGGGCACTTTCCGATGAGTCGGGGCTACCAGCAAAGCGTTTCGCAGATTACGATCCCACACCGCCGCTTGAATGGCTGACGGCATTCGCGGATAACCGTTTTCGACACGACGACTTGAGCCGTTTCGGGATTTTCCCGCGCTCACAGGATCAGGAAGTCCGCTTCAGTCTCATCGACCGCCCCGCACCCTACCACCTCGCTCCGTGGATGACGCTAATTGGTAGCCGGCGCGGCAGCGCTTTGGACAACGTGATGTTCCAGATTGCACGTTGGCTCACAAGGCACCTCGACGACCCGACGTTGATTCGTTGGTTGTCGGAACGCGGAGGACAACTCCACGATCGCTGGTCGACATTGATCGAGACATCGCTCGACCGACTTGCCGACCTTGAGCGCGAGGCCAACACCAGCGAATTGGACCGCATCCGCGAGAAATCACCGAATGCCATCCCCGGGCCGCTCATGCGTACGCTGTGGCGCCTGCTGTTGACGGGCCGTGTGAAATCTTCCGCACGCGACCTCGATCTCTTGCACTGGAAACAGCGCTTCAGACGAGATGGCTTGACTGCGTCTTTGCGCATGGAGTTCCGCCAACTGTTTGCACCAAAGATTCGTCTGAGCAAACCATTCGAATGGGGCGAGCAGACCGAAGAACCTGGATCTCCCAAGCGCTTGGAACAGATCGTCGATTGGAAACTGGTGCTTGCCACAGACCAAGTGCACGCGACAACATCCAACCCCAATTGGTCCGATGGACGTTGGGAAGATACTTTGCCTGCGCTGTTCGACGACCTCCAACAATTGCTACACGACGCGCTGGGCCTCCTACGCGAGTTAGGCAGAGCCGATGACCGCCAGGACGGCTCGTTTGGGGTTCTGCCATCCATAACCCCACACTGGCAGAATAAAGGTTTACGTGACTGGGTGGCGCTGATCGAATTGCTGCGAGATTCCTGGCTGGCGGTGCGACGTGTCGAACCCCCGAGAGCAACTCGTCTCGCGCGGGAATGGTTCAACTTTCCCTATCCCACGTTCAAGCGTTTGGCATTCTTTGCTGCAAGTCAGGATGACTGTCTCACTTCCAAGCAATGGGTCGATTGGTTATCGTCCGACCGCTCGTGGTGGTTGTGGTCCCTAGAAACGCAACGCGAGGTCCTTCGGCTTTTCGCTTTGCAAGGTCGCCACCTTGCCGAATCGCAAAGTCAGCTCGAAACGGCAATTCTTGCTGGCCCTCCCCGCGAGATGTACAAGGACGATCTTGACCCTGAACGCTGGCAGGACCTAGTGGACCGTGCCGTGTGGCTACGCCTCGCGAAACTTGACGCATCCACGCTGACGCTGGGGAATGCGGCCCAGGGCCGCTTGGACGCCTTGTCAGAAGCCAACCCAAATTGGCGACTGCTTCCCCACGAACGCGAAGAGTTCTCCCGTTGGATGAGCGGCACGGGCTATCCGGATTACGAAGAAAGCCGGGTGATCGACACCGCCCCTCGCAAGCGTCACCAGTTGGTGAAGTGGCTGCGAAAACCGCCGCTAGGGAGACGCATGAATCATGAAGATACCTGGCAAGAGACTTGTCGCGACCGGTTCTTTCATAGCTTTTTCGCCCTCTGCGACCTTGCCCAGAAAAATTTCTGGCCGGAGAATCGATGGCGCGAGGCGTTGCAAGTATGGAGTCAGCAAGGTCGGGTGCAGCGCTCCTGGCACTATGCAGCACCGTTGGTGAAGACCATGCCCGATTCGGTAATACAGGAGATTGATCGTGGCGTCGCCTGGTGGTTGGAGGCTTCTTCAAAGTCCTCTGAACAGCACGAAGATATTCTGATGCTCCTCTGCCGGCGTGTATTGAAACTGGCGTCTGTGACCATATCCGCGGCAACGCAAGACTCCGAGCCAATGTCAGACCCCGTAACTGATGCCATCAATCACCCGGTCGGTCTGGTAACACAAGCACTGGTCAATTTGTGGTTTAAACGCGAGCCGAACGACAATGATCGTCTCCCCGAGGATATCGAAACCATCTTTACCCCGCTATGCGATGCGCGCACAGGTACGTTTCTCTACGCCAGGGTGGTATTGGCATCACGATTGATTGCCCTCTTTCGAATCGATCGGACTTGGACAGAGCGACACCTGCTGCCACTATTTTGCTGGGATGACAATCCTGACGAAGCCAGGGCCCTATGGCAAGGGTTCCTATGGTCCCCACGAATTTTTCCGCCGTTCCTGCTCTCGTTCAAATCCCGGTTGCTTGAAACCCCGAGCTACTATGACCACCTCGGCCAGCATAAGCGTCAATTCGCGGCATTTCTGACCTTTGCGGCCCTGGAACGACCGGACGGCTATACTCCGATGGACTTCCAGTCAGCTTTCCACGAATTGCCACACGAAGGACTTCAGGACGCCGCAAAGGCCCTTGCGCAGTCACTGGACGGCGCGGCACAACAACGCGAAGACTACTGGAAGAATCGGATTCAGCCATTCTGGCAAGAAGTCTGGCCGAAATCTATAGAGCTTGCTTCAAGCACTATCGCAGAGTCCCTGGCCTTGATGTCCATCGCCGCAGGCAAACAGTTTCCTTCGGCTCTGGACGACATCCACGGCTGGCTTCAACCAGTCGACTATCCGGATCACGTCATACGTTCACTTTGGGAATCCGATCACTGTCGGGACTTTCCCGACAAAGCGCTTCGCCTGTTAGGTGCGATCTTGCACGATCAGAAGTGGGCGCCCAGAGACTTGGGCAAATGCCTCGATAGTGTTGCCCATGCGTCCCCGGAATTGCGACAGTCCCATGACTACCAGAGACTAATGGAGTTTGGCAGACATAGAGGCGTTATTCCGTAGTTACAACTCAGCAAACTACGAACGCACGCCCACAACACGGCAGAATTACGCAACGCTCAATCTACAAGGCTTGCCATAGTTTATGCTTACGCCTGATCTTGGCCGATTCCGCGTGACGCGACGATACCGCCGGACCATCTAGCGTCGTACACTAGCTAATTGGGCGACAGAGAGAGATAAGTCGTGGCGACGGTTGCGTGTTTGGGGTGGGGATCACTAACGTGGGACCCACGCGAACTGCCCATTCGCAGATATTGGTTCGATGACGGACCGCTGATCCCTCTTGAATTCACGCATCAGTCCCAAGACGGCCGAATAACGCTTGTAATACTCGACGAAGCTCGCCCTGTACGCTCACTATGGGCAATTATGGATGCCCGAACCGAAGATGATGCCAAGGAAGATCTTCGCAGGCGTGAAAGAATATTCAAGAAAAACGCCACGAATCACGTCGGAAGTTGGCCAAGCGGGAACACTCCCCCAATTGCCGGGCTTGCGGACTGGGCGCGAGCCCGGCGCCTCGACGCCGTCGTCTGGACGGCCCTGCCGCCGTATCTCGAAATCGCTAAGGGATGCCCACCGACAGAAAATAAAGTAGTCGATTATGTGCGCGGGCTGACGGGTTCGACGCGAACCATCGCGGAACAATATGTCCGTCGCACACCCCGACAGATCGACACGGCGTTCCGCCGCCGGATGGAGGCAGAATTCAACTGGACTCCAATCTAAGGCGACGCGTAACAGCGAACCACTGCACCCTGTCAGATCACCGTGACCAACGCCGGGTTCCTCAACATCGAATTCACCGGGACCGCATTCGAGATTGGCAAAATACCGTGCAACGAAGACGATAACTTCCCAACGAGGACAATCAATTACGCAAATCGAATGTCGACGTTCCGATCACGGGTCCAGACGACCATATCCATAGACACGCCTTTGCACTTGACGCTTCCGCCACTTCAAAATCTGGTTTTCTTGATGAACAGTCAGATTTCCGAAGTCCCCTCCCGCGCGCTCCAACCATTGCTCTATGCTGGGCAAACCGTAGACCAGCCACCCGGATTCCAGGTGATACGTAACTTGATCCTCAAAGTGCTTGATGTACTGCGGTCGGCATTCGTCTTTCATACGCGTGAATCGATCCTGAAGGAAGGCAATATCGAGCTCTTTGAGCCTTTCCGATGCTTCGCCAACAAAGCCGGACCATTGGTTTCTCAGCCATTGCCAAATGGCAGGGCCGTACTTTTCTGCCAGTTCGATAAAGTCCTTCAGTGACACTTCTTCACCCCACCACTTTGGCCAAATCAGACCATCCCGAGTATAGCAGCCATTCCCGCTTTCTCCGCCGAGAAACAACTCGGGCGGTCGGCGGTGCCAGCCTCCTCCCGACCGCCGCCAATCGTCTAGATCAATGAGAATGCGAAGAAACAATTCGTACTGCTCGGTGGGATCTGTGGCCGCTTCCGCACCTTTGACAGCCCGCTCGGGCATGGTTTCCAGGATAGCGTCCAGCTCGCCAGGCTCCAAGACGGGAATGTCGATTTCGCTGGGCCATCTGGACCTCGCCTCGCGGGCGGCTTCTCCGTCCCCCTTATCCTCAGCCCCCTCGAATCGTCCTGATTTCCCCGCGCAGTCCAAAACTGCTGCACCGCGTAGTCGACGCTTTCTGCCGCATAGTAGTACAGCCGCCCCCTTCCTATTGCCCTCCAGTCGGGGGCGACCATGTCCACTTTGCGATCATCGAAGCCCACGTAGAGGATTCGCCGTAACAGCGTCTGATGGTAGCGAAGTTCGTACCACCCGGCGTAGTTGTTGTCCGTCCTAATCTCACCCCGCGTCCACTCCTGGTGGCAATCCGTGAAGTCGTCACCGTCTACTGTCCGCAACGTGAACTCAGGAACAAAATCATGATGGCAAAAGACGTTTCCGCCCACATCCCGGATAGACCACCGATCCGGCTCCCCGAGGCACCCCTATGCTTTCGCGAGCGCAGGCTGGTCCAACCCAAACCGCTCCCCCCACATCCGCTCAATCTCGTGCGGCTGTGCAGCTTCCGTGACGGGCGTGTTGGTGTCACAGACCCGCGTGTAATCGTGATGGGCACGAACCTTTTCGATCCGCTACACGACATAGTACGGCTTCTTCGCTTCGTCCTCGATCACCAGCACGTCGACCGGCGCCCCGGTGATTTCGATTTCCCGGAGCTGAAACGTCGGAAATCTGTACTCATAAAACTTGCCGGCGTTGCCACGGAAATGGTCCGCGATCTCCGCCTGGGTCCTGCGCCCCTCGCTGACATCGATCGGGCAAACTGAGAAGTCGTCATTGCAGACCCCAAACACGAGGAATCGTGGCCCATCGTGCTCGGCGTTCGCCAGGCAGAGGACATCGTGAATCAGATTCCCCCTGCTTGCTTGGTGCCGGAGTTTGAAATCCCAGTAGACCTCCTCGCTCCAGCGTCCGATCAGGTCCCGAACGATCCAACCAAGCGTACGGTCATCAATTTCCGCGGTCTACTCTTAACTTTTTCTCGCATTTAGAACTCAATTCCAGCCACTCCGCCCTGACACTCGGGGCACTTGCGTTCAAACACGTCGCTACCGTTGGCGCCGTAGACGTGGCCGCAATGAAGGCACTCCATTCGGTAGGCCACCTGGTTGTGGTCGGTACCGGCAAAGCCGCGGTGTCCCCCGCACTCCTGGTCGTTGCGATTTACGTAACCGATCTTGGTAGTGCGTGCACCGCCGTCCCTGAACTCTGTCATCGCCTATTTCCCGTCGCTTTACCGCTCGATACCGTTCTCTCGTCACCAGTGTTTTTCGGGGCGACAGCCCCACATCGAACGGACACTCCGACAGCAGTGCTCATTCCACATAACGGTCCGCCACGCCCAGCGCCCAAGCCATAGCACGACTTGCGCGGACTACCCAACCCAACTCGCGATCTGCGCTGCTTGACCTTACCCCTTACCCGAAATCAACATTCCCGCAACGTCCGGCGCAAGTCCGTCTCCCTTGTCCAGCAAACCTAGTCCCTCATTAATGAGATGTTCTACAAGTCGATACGGTTGCCCCTCGTCGGGAAACAACGCTTCGATTAGCGCTCTGAGGGTTCCGTCGGAGTCTACGCTTCCCACGTTCCATTTCGTTTCGGTCCCCTCGCTCGTACCCCGGCCTAGACCGCTGTCAATCGCATGCGCCATCGCGAACTTGGCAGCCTCGATTTCCGACGCAAACAGACCTTCGGCAACCAGAGCGGAAAGCACTTGCTCATTCGCACCAGTTACACCAATAGTCCTTTTGTCCATCGACCTCTCCACGGCATCGAAACATGCTAACGTTGCACAAGCTCAGTGTGTCGGGCAGAACGCCGTTGCAACACCCATTCCGCGCGAAGGCGACCCTTCAGCGCGCTGCGGGCCCGTTCACTAGGAAGCTCTTCCTCATACACGAGCAACACTACCTGGTCTGCCATCTTTGGTAATACCTTGATAATCTGTGCTCGATGTCCGCCATCAAGGCGCCCGAATGGCGAGTCGATCACAATCGGACCGCGCAGCCGGGCGTTGTTCTGAAGCGCTGCCACAAGAGAGAGAGCCACAATGTGCTCCGCACCAGCTGAGCGTACGGGGATTCTACCCCCACTCTCGTGCATGATTGTCAGTCCGTAATTGTCGTTAATCGTTAGACCCGCATAATCCGGCTCCATGATCAGCAGTTTGAAATAGCGGCTCGAATCGGCCTCCACTCGATCGCGAAGCTCTTGCCGGTAGACTTCTACCCCCTGCTTAAGGAGTTCATACATTTGGCTAGCGAGATCTCTGCGGCGCCGTACGGTTTCCAATTGGCCGCCCGCCAACCTATCCAAGCGCTTTTGGATCTTGTCTCGGTAGTTAGAATTATCGGTGAGTTTCTTGTTTGTCTGACGGATTCCGTCGTCCAAGGCAGCAATCTGTCCGACAAAAGACTCGTACTCACGCCTTAGACCTGTCAGGTCGTCTTCCGCGTCGCTGGTGAGCTGCTTCTGAATCTCCTCTATTTCGCCAGCCTTAGCGTACATCTCACGCCTCGAATCCTCGAGACTGGACCAAAGCAAACAAAGTGCCTCCGGATTGGAGGCTACAAGCTGCGCTTCCAGCGCATCCACACGTCGACGAACGGCGGCTAGTTCACGCTGCATCGACTCCAAATCGCCGACATCGCACTGCGACACCACTTCACGAATCTGTCTCTGCGCTTGTACTGAGATATCCTGCAAACATGTCGGACAACTTGAATCGGTTCCTTCACTGAGGTTCTGCAGCACCTGCAAACGACCAACCTCTTTTTGGAGTTCTCTTTCGCGTTTGCGGTCCCCAGCCACTGCTGCCTCCAACCTAGGCCGAAGTAGCGTAGACCAAGCATGCTCCATTGCCTTGGAGATGGCTTCCTTTTTCTCTTGAATAGCCGGCTCGAGCCTCTCCAATTCCTCTTCAAGCCTGTCTCGCTTGTCCAACAGCGATGCCATTCGCTCACGACGCCGCATTGCCTCCTCCGTCGCGGCCTTTCGTGCGCGTAGATCGTCGATTTCCTTTTCCTGGCGGAACAAATCCTTGGTCAGAACTTCGCGCTCCTCTACAAGCCTCTCCAGCTCATTGCCGAACTGCCGCGTCTTCTGGTCGCGTTGCGCGGCCTGAGCAACACGCCTCTCTGCACGATCCAACGCCGCTTTCATACTGTCCCGAGACTTAGTTAACGCAGGGAGACCAAGGATGCGTTCGATCGCCTGGCTAATCTTTGGTCCCATGTCAGTGTCGCTGTGAAGCAGATCCTCGTACTCTTGCAGCAATTCGCCATCGAACAGAAAAAACCTGGCGATTTCCTCAGGGAGGATTCTCTCAAGCTCCAGCGACGCATCTCTCGGGGACAGGATGTGTCCACCACGTTCTAGGTAATAGTCTGTGACATAGTCGTTGTCGTCCACCGGATCGCCTGCGCTGCCCTTAGGACGACAGGTGCGAATTAGCCGATAGTCAACGCCCGCGTAGCTCATTCTGAGCCGTACTTCAAATCCGTTAACGCCTTCGGTGCGCGCCTCCCAATTGACCATCTCATGAAGCGACATTGCCCGTCGGCCTCGTCCAAGGATTTTCCCAAATAGCGCAAACCGAAATGCGTTGAGGAGGGTAGTTTTGCCCCGCATGTTCTCTCCATAGAACACTGCCACCCCTTCCTCATCGGGCAGACAGAAGCTCTGTTCGCCCTTGAAGGGTCCAAAATCCTTGAGATGGACGGATTTCAGACGCAGCATCAGGTGTTCTCCGCCATATGCTCGGCAATCGCCTCGTCTACTTGCCGATCCAAGTTCTCAGTCTCAGACCCTTCCGCGTGCAAACTAAGAACTTTCAGCACAAAAGCGCGATCTATGTCGGGGAACCGCGCACGCCGTACTTCTTCGATCGTATCCGCTACCGCGGTGTCACGGTTGGGGCTTCCACGCTCAATCATCGATAGTCTCCAATTCTTGGGCATCCTCGTCGTCGGCTTCGAAGCCAAATCCCGTCACCCTAGCCACGTCGATTCCTGATGCTGCCGCCAGACGACGAAGGTCGGCCACTGCAGCAGGATTGATAGCATGGCTCCCAAACTCGATTGCTCTAGCGAGCTCGGCCTCGAGTATCGGCGCATCCACAGACGCCCCCCCATTACGTTCCGGCAACACGACGACATCATGGAGATGAGCGACCGTCTTGCCTGTTGACCGACGCAAAACTCGCCCCCGTCGCTGAACAAATTCCCGAGGATTTCTAGACGAGGCAAGAATCAACGCGTGTGAAGCTGACGGGATATCCACACCCTCGTCTAAGCACCGGATCGAAACGACGATCCCTCCGCGCTCACTAAACACTTCTAGCGTACGTCTTCGATCACCAAGCATTGCGCTATGGTACTCGTACACGTCTCCAGCGCAGGCAGACACTATCGATCGTTTTACCTCTGAAAGTTGTTGCTGGCTGTCGCAATACACGATCCAGTGTTGTCCCTTCTGATACTCTTCCGCGAGCACATTCGCCGCCAATGCTACCTTCGCGCGCGCCGATTTCACAATTTGAGCTCGCCGGATCAGGAGAAGTTTCAACCGGGTAGACAGTCCCTGTGCGTTTTCGTCCTGTTGTGCCTTCAACCGCGCATACAGCCTTCGCGCCTCTTTCGTCGCTGTCACCCAAGCTTCGCGCTCATCGTCCTCGAGCCGAACGGTATGTACATGGTAGGAATAGGGTGTCAAAGTGCCAGCCTCAATGGCATCTTCAAGCCCAAATGGAGGCGGAACGATTCCATCGAAATATTCCATCAGCGCCGCGGTCCCCTCCGGGTCGCCCGCCCGCTCCGGCGTCGCGCTGAGCCCGAGCCGGGCGCCACTATCCAGGGTTAAAAGTCGACGCGCCCGGTCCGCTCCCACTCGATGAACCTCGTCGGCAATCATAAAGAGGTGTTCACCGCCTACGCACAACCCGCGAAACTCATCCGTAGAGGTAGTTTGAAGCGTACCAAGGACGGCTCTTGGCCCGCCCTTGCCCGCTCGTGTCCAAGTCCGCAGGCGTCTTCCTTCGCGCCAGCGAGCATTTCCTCCACCGCAAATCATCAGCTGGAGTCCCACGGCCCCGAACACCTCGCGCAACTCCCCTTCCCACTGTCTCAAGAGAAGTTCGCTTGGCACGACCACCAGTGGCACCTCTCCCCTATCCAGCGCATCGGCTATCGCGCAAAGTGCCGTGAAAGTCTTTCCAGAACCTGTCGCGTGCTTAAGGATCCCCCGCCGGCCTTGTGCCTCCCACGCCTCCAATGCCGATACTTGGTGTTTGCGGGGCGTTCGCCCGCCCACTTTATGAGCCTCCGGCGACCACCGTGCCGCACGATCGATATCAACGCAAATCTCCTCTACTAACTCCGGCCAGCGCCTCGCATCGGCAAATGAAACGATCGCACTTCTGGCCGTTTCGGGCAGCGGTCGCACCTCAATCCCAGGCCACTTGTTGGCCCAAATGCGCTCGAAATATTCTGTTTCATCCTCCACACGCTGTCGTTCTCCGTCATCTCTCCAGCTCAGGAATACATCCACCGACTCAAGATTTCCCGCCGACGCCAGACCTGACCATGTCTCGTTCATCGAGCCCCTAAACGCGACACGATCGCCAAATTTGTCTGCCAATATGCCGACCTTGTCATGAAAGAGCCGTTTCGGCCTACCGCCAGCCTCTTTTCCGACCCAAGCGAGTTTGCAGTCGATGATCCCGTTTGCCACCAACGAGGCAAGAACAGTCGCAGGCTTCACTAACTGTTCCATCTCCATGAGTCGCCGGAACGAGTCCGCGATAGCTCGCGCCGCCTCCGTCTCTGCACGATTTGAGTAACCTTCGCGTAGCGCCTCATGATCTCTGCCTGAAAGAACAGGAGAACATAACAACCGCATCTTGCCACCCGCAGATGCGAACGTCCTAAGGCTCGGCCATGCCAAAGTGAAGATCGTGCTCGAAAAAAAGCCCACAGCGCGGTCATATCCGATCGATACCCTCATCGCAGGCAGGTAAAAATCATTCGCGATATCATCCTCAGGCTTGTGATAAGCCTGCCGGAATTCGTGATCCCTAAGCCGGTCCATTGTCAGCTTTGCATCAAGCGATTTCGAGTTATCTCAACCCGACGAACCAACGCATCTCCCAGTCGCTCCGGCGCACACGCCAGTACCGTTTCAGCAACTGTACTTCCGCCACCTGGACGCAGCCACCGCGTTTGTTCAGCAATCATCCCAGAAGTCGCCTTGATCAACGTCTCCGTCTTCACTTGAACGTTCCGAGACCATGCGAAGTTACAGTAGAGCCCGGCGTCCCACAGAACGAACACATCCTCCTCTACAGAGTACCCTGCTAAGAGAACGGTTCGACCACCGCCATAATCGAAGTTGCCCCGAGCACCACGTCGCTGCCCTGGCACCATTAACTGGATTTTGTGCTCGCCCAATGGCCGACCACCGGGTGGGCCGGTCGCGTTAAATATGTATAGGCGTATCAGTCGAGGCAACGGCGAAACAAGATCCGCCTCCAAGGGTTTTCGATTAGTTTCTCTAAATGACCGAACTCTGCTGTCGAGTGCGCTCAGGAACGTCAGATGCAGTTCCTCTTGAGAAACACGGTCTAACAGAAAATCCACGTCGCGGCTCATCCACTACGTCCCAATATGCACCAATCCAGTGCGCCGCTACATTTCCGCCGGTACACGGCCAGTCATCGAACCGTCGGATCGACAACGCGTAGTGAGCCACTAACTTGATCGTACTCTACAAGAACAGTAGTTCTTGTCCCATTTCCATTATCAAGCTCACTCTTGATCTTGTCTTCCACAATCCCCTTATGAATGGTGTACGCAAGCTTCACAAAAGCCTCTATACTCTTTATGAATTCATCCTCAGTACAGTCTTCTCTAAGAAGCAGCTTTACCCAACGCCCATCTTCCAATATTGTGTAGAATGCAAGTGCGACAGAATAGACTGACTTTTTCTTTCCCGAAGCCGTTACAACTGCTACTTCCAATTCCCGATTGTTCCCGAAAAGTTTGCCCCACCACATACTTGAAAACTTACGCAAAATACGATAGTGATCACGTCCGGCTTCATCCATAAAACCTTCGAAGTAGGGCTTGAGTAACAACAACGCGATCGCAGGAAACACAACCCATTCTATACCCATCTGCGGCCCCATTGTGGGTCGCTGGATCTTCTGAACGACGATAGAATCGCCGGCTAGGCTAGCGCTCAATTCATCTATGAAGTTCATTGGAACTCCTTCATCATGAATTACAGCTAGCTGTGAATTTTCGTCGATCACGTTTCGAAATACCAAATGCCCTAACGCCAAAAGCGCAGTTGGACTGTGATCAAACAGGCTTACGCAGTGGGTGTTGGGTTGATTTTACTTTGGGTATTTTCTCAACCGCGTCAGCGTTAGCCTTGAGGCGTCGCTTTTTTCCACCGTCTTTTTCAAGCCGAGGACCAGCGTCACCGTTCCATAAGATTCCAGGGCGCGGCACTCGATAGTAATTACCCGGGTCTTCCGGACTCGAGATGGTCTTTGCTGTCTCCTGCGGATCACGGATGAAGCGCCCCAGTGCCGCTTCGCAGTACTCCTGCATTAGCTCGATGCAGACCCAGCTCCGCTCTGTACGCTCACAGACCTCCCCTGTGACACAGCTCCCAGCGAACGGGTCAATCACCACGTCACCGCGTTCGGTCAGCATACGTATGAAGTACTCAGGTAGCTCTGCCGGGTAGCGTGCCGGGTGCGGCTTGAATCCGTTCCGCTCGCAGTAACGCAGATAAAAGCTGTTGCTTTCGGTATTCGGGATCGCAATGAGATTAGGTGGGATAGCCGCACCGTTATCGATGCTGAACTTCTCGCTGATATCGTGCCCTGAAGGGCGCTTTTTCGCGCGATAGCCCTTGGCCAACAATACCTGCATGCTTGGACTATATGGTTGCAGTACCCGCCGGTTACTGGCTTTCGGCCAAGGTGTCTTTGAGAGCCACCAAACTGTGTTGATAGCATCCTTTACCCGAATTCGGCGCACCGTTACCCATTCCGCTGGAGTCGGGAGCTTTGACGGGTTCCACCAGTAGAAATCCTGCGCCAGGTGGAAGCCAAATTCCTCGCACAGCATAATGAGTAGCTTAAAATGGTATAGGTTGCGGGTCGGATAACCCTTGTTCCACGCTCCGCCGATGTCGATCACCAAACTGCCGCTTTTCTTGAGCACGCGGTGGAATTCCGCCGCAAACGGCGTGAACCAATCTACATAGTTGTTGGCGTCCACATTCCCATAGTCCTTCTTTCGCACCAAACCGAAGGGCGGGCTGGTCACTATCAAGTCCACCGACTCCCTGTTGTAGCTTGCGAGTACCTCCCTGCTATCACCATGGACGATCTGTCCAATAGTCGTTTTATGGAAAGTATTGAAGGTGGGCTGCTCTTTCTTCGGCACTATCGGTTCCTACATCTCGAGTTTCTTCAGATCCATTGCGTGACGCGCCTCCCGTGTAAACACGTCAACAATCGCCACAGGACGCCGCTCTATAAGATCAAGATCACTCCCATCCACCATGACAATACAAAGATTGGTTTCGGCCATAATCTTGTTGGCGTACCGCCGCGCTTCGGCGCCAATCTCACCAGTCGATACCATCACGATAGCGTTGCTCTTCAGCAAATGCGTGAGTCCCACTTCCTTCGCTACGTCGTCGAGCGACACTCGCCTGGTGTTCTTGCACTGAATCTGCCAGCGAGAATAGACGAGCCGATCACTCTCGAAAATAAGGTCAACCTCGGCCCCACCGGTGGCGATGCCCCGCAGACGCGTCGCAACATAGGCGAGGTCGATCAGCCGCATGAGCTTAAACGCGAGTGCTTCTAGCGCGAGCCCTCTCACATGCCGTCCGTCGCTCACTAGCTCCTCGCGAATCTCCTTTAGGGGTTTTCGGAGCAAAGGCCGTAGATCGGGCTCCGTCTGCTGCTCAAGCTGCTCGACCAGTGGCACAATGATCTCGGCCACTAGCCTATCCGTGACGCCGACCAGAAAGGGCTTAGCACCCCGACCGGATTTCTTGGTGCTCCTCTTGAGTTCGATGTACCCTGAATCCCGAAGCGGATAAAGCACCTGCTTCGGTAGATTTTTTTCATTGAACTTCACGCCATACGTAGTGGCAGCCAAGCGCTCGATATCGTTGGACAAGTACGGACCGCTCCCGTCAAGATTTGCCAAGGCCTTTAGGTAAGCGCGCTGCTCCGCAGAGAAGCTTGCGAGCGCCTCAATTTCCTCGACATTTACGCCAAGTATTTCGTTTAGCCGAATCCGATTGATGCGGTAGCCTGAGACAAAGACACCGGCCTTTTCAAGCCACAAGCGCAGCGTGCTCATGTGTTTCGCGCCACGAGGAACCATTATTCCCCGCTCTTCAAGCCATCGGCGCAGCTGATTAAGGTCGACGACGTCGCCAGCAGCTTGCATGTCGAGTACGCACTGAACGACATTCATCCCCTGACAGTGTTTCAAGATGTGGCGACCGAATGCTTCGTAAAGCCGCTCTCGATCATTACGGACATCCAGGAGCGCCCGCCCGACCTCGGTTAGCGTCGTATCCTTTTCCCCAATAAGGCCGTACGCGCGCAACGACAGTTTCGTGTTGTTCGCGAGTTTTCGCTTGTTTTTCTCAGTGGTCTTGTGCTCTGCAAAGTAGCGGTCCCGTACCGCCTCCTCGAAACCCTTCCAGTCCGTACCATATTGATCCGAAAGCTCCAGAAGCTCCGCGAGCTCGATCTGCGAGGGAGAAAATTCGCTCCCGAAGGGAAGATCGCTGCGCGGCATGTACGGATCCTAGATCAAGCCTGTCGCTGCTCTGCACGCATCACAGTCAGACGCAACGGTAACTGCACGTCTTCGCTGCGATACCCGGCGAGGAATTCCGCGACAGCATGCCGCACCAACCAAGCCATGGAGACACGGTGCTTTTCGGCAATCGCAGCCAGTTCGGCATATTCATGCTCGTCCAACGCGACAGAGAAGCGAGTTTTCGCGGCCATGATGAGTAGCTTATTCTATGTTAAGCACATTGATTACGGTTGGTTCATAGTGGTGCATTCTGCATGCCTTGTCAATTCGATACTGCTATCCGATACTGCTATCCAACCAACTACAATCTCTCGTATTCAGAGATTCCCATCCCGGCGCCAATCGTCTCCACCTGCCCGTGCAACAGGACGCGCCATGCTTGACTGGAGTGGGCCATTGGCCTATGGATTCGAGAATCGCGGCGTCAACGTCGCCTATGCCATCCGCACCTTCCTCGATCCGAACCGGATCGTCGCGCAGGATCGGCGGCGGGATTACGGCGAGAACCGCTACCGTCTGCTCGGCATGATCGACGGGCGGGCGTATGCCGTCGTCTACACGATGCGGCTTTCGGCCATTCGCATCATTTCGGCCCGCAAGGCCAATCGGAAGGGGGTTGCGGACTATGAGCACAACGCGCGTCAGGATTGATCCCGACGATCCGTCCACCCTGCCCACAGGAAGGATCGATCCCGTAAGGGTGAACGCCACCACCGAGGCGGAGATTGCCTTGCAGCAGCAGGAGGACGAGGAAGAGGCCATGCAGCACATGGGCCGATACGCGCGCCGGGTTCGGCGCCGGCTGGGGCTTTCCCAGACCGAGCTGGCGCGGCGCATCGACGTGCCGCGTGAGACGATCCGTAACTGGGAGCAGGGGAAACGCTGCCCGACCGGTGCGGCACGCGCCCTGTTGCGGGTGCTCGACAAGGCACCGGAGACCGCGCTGCGCGTCCTGACCTGAAAGGCGGTCGAATCGTGGTTTACAACCGCTTACCATCAGTCAGCCGCGCCCGTTCAAGGCCCCACAACAGAAATCCGACCGCGCTCTCAATGCGAGCCGCAGCAAGAACGGTACGGGCGCCCCGAACCGCACGAGCACGGCACCTGACCCTCCGCCGTCGAAGGGGATACCTCCCTCATGTTCCCCTCACGCCTTTTCGCACCGCCCTGCGATAGCCTGAGCGAACTCAGTTCGCGCACCATGCCGCAGATCAGCATCGGCGCCATTTCGTCCAGCAGGTCGAACCCCTCCGGCTCCAGCCCGCTCGTCCCGTTTGCCGCCTCATAGAGCCGCTGATTCACCAGCAACGCCTCCAGCAGCGGCGGGTGCCCGGGGAGGGAGCCGGCCACGGCTCGGATCACCGGCACGAAGGAGGATGCAGCGATGACCCAACCCCTGGACAGGCGCGCTCC
>MKWU01003602.1_pt1 | contig 20030 bp, 15 predicted proteins | sample 809101 | NCBI WGS metagenome assembly MKWU01 (sample SAMN05860141, study PRJNA318959) | sponge metagenome | host: Aplysina aerophoba | place: Slovenia: Piran, Adriatic Sea, Gulf of Piran | collected 2013-05-07
CAGATGCCAGATGCCAGATGCCAGATGCCAGATGCCAGATGCCAGATGCCAGATGCCAGATGCCAAGTGTAGAGGTATAGAGGTGTAGAGGGCGGCTACCTGGCGACAGTTTCGCACCGGTCGGCTGTCAGGCTCTGGAAAAGTCAAATGGCAAGACGTCCCCTATAGTGTTTGTACCCGCCATTAGCATGTGCAGCCGTTCTACCCCCATGGCCACGCCAGCGCAGTCCGGGAGCCCGTGCTTGAGGGCGTGAAGCAGGTTCAAGTCGCAGGGAGGCACGGGCTTGCCGAGTTGCTGGCGCAGTGACTGGTCAGACGCGAATCTTGTTCTCTGCTCTTCGGCATCCGTCAGTTCGTGATAGCCGTTGGCCAGTTCAACGCCGCCGACAAACAGCTCAAAGCGGGCCGCCCGCCGGGGACCCGTGCGGCAGGGTGTCAGGCGCGCCAGAGCTGCCATGCTGGCAGGGTAGTCATACACGTACACACCCTCCAGCCCCTGGTCGCCCTTGCTGCCGAGGTGAGGCTCTATGCAGTGGCTGAAGAGCAGGTCAAGGCAGTCGTTGCGGGATAGTGCATCCAGTCCCTTGTCTATTTTGTCCTGAACCAGCATAAGCAGGTCAGTATGGCTGACATTGTGAGGATCTATATCCAGCGTTTGCTCGAACAGGCTCTGGTACGTGACCCGGCCGGTTTCCCGAAAACAGCAGATCGCACTGAGCAAGGCGGTGACCTCGCTCATCAATTGATGATGGTCTATACCCTTGCGATACCATTCGAGCATGGTGAACTCAGGGTTATGTCGCTGCCCTGCCTCGCCATTGCGGAATACCGGTCCCAGGAAATAGATGTCTCCACTGCCTGCTGCCAACAGGCGTTTCATTGCGAACTCCGGTGAAGTGTGCAAATACAGCACCTGACTTTCAGCGGCTTGGGCAGAAGGCTGGAAGCGGGTATGGAAACTGTCAATGTGCGGATCAACCGGCGCATGGTGAGACAGCAAAGGTGTTGTCACTTCCAGAACATCATGCTCATGAAACCAGGCGCGGATGTGCTGCAGGAGAGCACCACGCTGGCGTAGTGCTGCAAGAGAGGCTGAAGGCTTCCAGTCGGTCACCGTTTTTTTCCTGCTGTGGAATCTGGGGCTGCCTGGCGGCACGCGCGCCTGGCATCGGGACCCGGATATAGACCCGGATATAAATGGACCATTATTTCTGACGGCCGACGTACTCGCCGGTGCGTGTGTCTATTTTGAGTATCTCACCCTCATTGATGAACAAAGGAACCCTGATTGTGGCTCCTGTGCTCAGGATGGCGGGCTTGGTCGCACCGGTTGCTGTGTCGCCTTTCAGGCCGGGGTCTGTCTGGGTGACTTCCAGCAGTATGAAATTGGGAGGGGTGACGGAGATAGGGTTGCCGTTGTACAGCGTGACAGTGTAGATTTCCTCAGGCTTGAGCCAGCGCACTATGTCGTCGCCGACTGCAGTGCTGTCGGCTGCCAGCTGTTCAAAGGAGCCGTCGGTCATCATGAAGTGGTAAACTTCGCCTTCACTGAAGATATACTGCATCTCGTGGTCAACGACGTCGGCGGCTTCCAGGGCTTCGCCTGACTTGAAAGTGCGCTCCCATACTTTATTGGTGCGCAGATTACGCAGTTTGACGCGATTGAATGCCTGGCCTTTTCCGGGCTTGACGAATTCGTTTTCGACTATGCAGCAGGGGTCAGAACCCAGCATGACTTTCAGTCCGGCTTTGAACTGGTTGGTTGTGTAGCTCGCCATTCGGTGGTACCAGATATTGTGAAAGGCCCAGTATGATAACCCGTTCTGACCAACCTGTGCAGCAGGACAGACTTTCGGTTTTCCAGTTCGAGGAGGAGCCGTCGTGGCAGCAGGTCCTCCGGCAGGCAGTCACGTGTCCACGTGAGCTGCTGAGCCTGCTTGAGCTTCCTTGTGAACTGGCCGAGGGAGCCCGGGCGGGGGCGCGGCTGTTTCCCCTGCGGGTCCCGCGCCCCTATATCGCCAGAATAGAGAAGGGCAACCGCCAGGATCCCTTGTTATTGCAGGTTCTTCCCGTACAGGATGAACAAACGGAAACACCGGGTTTTGTTCCGGATCCGCTGGGAGAACAAGCCAGTAACAGTCAACGGGGTATAGTTCACAAGTACCACGGCCGCCTGCTGCTGCTGCCGGGGCAGGCCTGCGCCATTAACTGCCGATTCTGCTTTCGCCGGCATTTCCCTTATGAGGACAATACTCTCGACAGTGCGCAGTGGGCCGCAGCCCTTGACTATATTCGCCAGGATTCTTCTGTCAGGGAAGTGATTCTCAGCGGCGGTGACCCTCTTGTACAGAATGATCGACGGCTGGCCTGGATTGTGACGCAGCTGGCGGCCATAGGGCATGTTGAACGGGTGCGAGTGCACAGCCGTCTGCCTGTGACTGTGCCCCAACGTGTGACGCCAGCATTGGTATCTGCGCTGACAGATTCCCGACTGCAGGCGGTACTGGTTGTGCACTGCAACCACCCGCGTGAGCTGTGTCAGCGTGTTTGTGATGCAATGCGGGAACTGGTTGAGGCGGGGGTGACTGTGTTGAACCAAAGCACCTTGCTCCGGGGTGTGAACGATGATGCGGCAGTTCTGGTGGAGCTGAGTGAGGCGCTGTTCCGTTGCCGGATTCTTCCTTACTATCTGCATCTTCTGGACAGAGTCAGTGGCACAGCGCACTTCGAGGTGGATGAGACCAGAGCCAGGCAGCTGCTTGGCACTATGAGTAGCCGTTGCTCTGGCTTCCTGGTGCCGCGTCTGGCACGGGAAGAGCAAGGGGCACCATGCAAGAGTGTACTGCCTCCTCTGTATCCGGACCCTGATTGACCCCCTGTCTTTGAACAAGGTGTCGCCGGGCATCGGTGGTGTCTTTCCTCCTTCAGCGTGCTGGCCGCCACCTTTGGTCGTGTCCTCAGGTCAAATCGGTCATGCTTCCCCCTGGGTTCAAAGATATGTCTTTCAGGGGGGAGGCGTTGTTTGCCATTTATTGCTTTCTGGGGGATGCCCTCCGCCGTGTGGTGGGTGGGGAAGGGAAGGGTTCCGTGTCGTCGTTTGCAGCACCTTCTTGCCGGCCCTGGGGTGCTGCACCAGGAGGTGGTGTTTTCGACCCCCCATTTCTTTTGTTGGCCAGGGTGGAGGCACGACTCTGCTGGCGCAGCTCATCCAACTGTGTCTGTAGCATCCGGGTGCAATCATCCAGCTCATGTATACGCGCAGTCTGTGCGTCTGCCTGGTTGCTCTGTTTGCCAGTAAGCCAGTTCAGGAAACGGCGGCAGCCCTGCTGCATAACGTCAGGTATTGTATGTGTGAGCAGAGCGTGCGCTCCCCCCTCCGCAGCACTGCCGGTTGCGACACCGGTGTACCCCAGCAGGTTGTTTGCATAAGCACCAAACAGGAACACCAGAGCACCACCTGCCATGTTGGTGACCAGTATTTCTCCTGCGGCCTTGCAGAACCATCCCATCCCTACAGCAGCCTGGCGAATGCAGCGTCCTGTCAGGCGGATGCCCTCTGCGCACAACTTGCCGTAATCAGAGGAACCTGTCCCCTGGGTTCCGGCCCCTGGGGCGCTCGGTTTTACTGTTCGCGTACCAGAGGTCACAGCCGCGCCGTCAGGGTCAGGGCGGTTTGACTCGGGTGGATGCGATGATTGCGTGCGATTTCTTTCAACTGAGTTACTCATGGCTAACGCCTCCTTCATTGTCTCGTTGATCAAAAATCGGTTCGCCAGAAGATTCTGTACTCTGTGCGAATCGATCAGCCTCTCTACACCTATGACAACAGAAAACGCGAAGGGTTCCCGGCATCTGCCTGCCTGTAACCTGGTCTGGGATCCGGGGCGATCCAGAGCAGCCGTCGCAGAATCCGCCGGGGCAGACCGGGAGCGACAGGCGCATCGGCAAGCAGGGCACAGGAAGCCTGGGAGACGCATTGTCCAGACCGAAGTTCCTCCGGTTTCAAGCAAGTCCTGGAAGTGGTCGGTGTTGCTCCTGCCAAAGTGGATTTTTTCCTGGGGGGGGAGCGGGGTGGACCTTGTTATCTGGCAGCTCCAGACTCATGTGAAGTCCTGGCAAGAGTTTGTGTCGCTGCCGCCACAGTGAAGGGCCTGATAAAGACGGCCAAGTGGTATGCGGCTGATGCTCGAAAATGGAAGGCTGCAGGCTGCGACGACCTCTGATGAGGCGGTTCTTCTTGTGGATTGTGATATTGATTCTGGCAGTGGATGCCAGGCGGGCTGTCAACATGACCCGCGCAGCCTGAACGCATAAGTGTTGGTTATGTGTCAGGTTCCGGACAGATGTGCGGGTGTGCAGGTGTGCAGGTGTGCAGGATTTCAGCGCGGAAAAAGTACCAGGCTCAAACCGCAGGCAGCGACCACTGTGGCCACGGACAGCCTGCCGTACCAGCTGTCGGCTATCAGTGCGCTCTGGATAGTCAGTCGGAAGACCAGTGCGAGAGCGACCAGAGCTGCCACTATGCCACTTGTCATATACAGGGAGCTTTCCTCGGTACCGAACCGCCCAAGGCTATAGCCAGGGACAAGGTAGACCGGAGCCCAGAGCAGGGCGGAGAGCGCATTGATGAGGTAAAAGGCAGCGGTCGGCATCTTCAGCAAGCCCGCAACGGCGGGTATCACGGGCCGTACCGGTCCGATAAAGCGCCCCAGGGCAATGCTCAGAACACCGTAGCGCTCGAAAAAAATCTTGCCTCTGTCCAACAAGGAAGCGTAGCGGTCCAACGGCCAGCGGTGACACAGACATTGGCTGCGCTGTCCGATGATAAAACTGACCCCATCCCCCACAACGGCACCGGCCCAGCCCGCGAACAGAAGCGTCCAGAGGCCCATAGCCCCCTGGCCGGCAAGAACGGCGGCCGCAAACAGCAAGGCAACGCCGGGCAGCAACAGCCCCACTATGAAAAGGGACTCCAGCGCAGCTGTCACAGCAACGCTTAGCGCCAGCATGCTCTGGTGCGCATGGAGCCAAGCCGTCAACTCGGCAAGCACTCTAAACCTCCGGCCAAAGATTGTTCGGATTGCTCACTATCCACGCCCTCTTTTTTTATCGCATTATCGCAGTTCCCTTCCCCCGTTCCTTTGGCAAAAGAGGCGGAAGTCAACAGGATGCACAACAGATAAAGAAAGCTCGGTCATCGGACACAATGGCAGCTGAGCGGCACCTGAACTGGAACCTGAACTCGGCAAAAAAAAACCGACTTGAGTTGCACTGGCACGAGACTTGCCCAGCACCCAAAACGCATCGACTCCGGAGCCGTCCGAGAATAGCACCCGGAGGAGAAATAGCAAAAAATAAAATGGAAATTCGGTTTCAGATTCACTCAAAGGTAATATTGTTGGCTGTGCAGTGGCATGAAAATGTTCTCATAGCATTCCGCCAGTAGGTGATAAAGATTGAGAATCTGTGTCTGGTTTCATGCCGTATCCACAGGCAGATCCGGGGCTGTGGTGGGCTGGAATTACGGTCAATCCCGAATGCTCTGGGTACTCCAGGTAATGTGGACCCTATAACACTGTTGAAAATGGAAAAATGCTCAGCGCCAGTTTTATTTGTTGGTTTACTGATGTTCTGTCTTCTGCAGTCTCTTTGAGTTGAGTTTGTAATCTCAATAAAGATGAATTTTTTCTGATCTACCGGTTTTCTATTTGTAATCTTGTCTTCTGAATGTTCTTGAAAGTCATTTCGCAGATGGCGTCCTCGATTCAATGACGATCGATACAAGTGTGGCTCCGGAAGGCTAGCCGGAGGCGAACAACATCAATACAAAATGAACAGACTACTGACAATATCTGCGCCTCTGAAAGGAGAACATTCTTGCAGCGTTTTAGACGTCAGGTAGTTCGGCAGGTCTCATCTTCGCAGTCTGGCAAGTAGCCGGAGGCAATGGAGTTCGGCCTCAGGAAGAAGACTTCCCGGCAGGTGAAGCGCTTGCTGAGAAGATTCACAATTCCCGTTTGAGGGGCGCACAAACAGAAGGCGAAGGACTTTTGTTCGTCATTTTTCTCGCATCGCCCCAATTCCTTGAGCGACAGTTTTATAGAGAGATTTGTGGGGGGCTATCTTGTCAGTCGAGTGCTGGAGCAATTGCAGAAATCGTAGTGCGTGGGCAGCATGATGAAAAGCAGAGGAGGAAAAGCTGGGCATCTTGATCTGAAAGTGGGCCGCAGGATGTCACTGGCCTGGCAGAGATCGGTATTGCGCGATACTGGACGCTTTTGGCGGTGGAGCGGTTTTTTTTCCACACAAAAAAAACACAAAAACAACGGGGCGTACCCGTCCCTGGATTGTGTATCATAGCAGGCCTCGTCTCCACCTCGTCACAAAGTGAGGATATGATCCATGGACAAACTGGCCAATATACCCTACGCGCAGATTCGGGAAGGCGATACGGCCTTTTACAAAAGGACGCTGACTGAGCGGGATCTCATTTTGTTTGCCAGTGTATCGGGGGACTGTAACCCGATTCATCTGGACCGCGACTTTGCCAGTGAGTCCAGGTTCGGTGAACGGGTAGGGCACGGCATGTGGGTCGGCTCCTTGATTTCAGCCGCATTGGCTACAGTGATGCCGGGACCTGGCGGTATATACAGGAGTCAGGAGCTCAAGTTTCTTGTTCCGGTCAAGATCGGCGATGCCTTGACAGTCAAGTTGGAAGTGCTGTCCAAATGTGCCCGGACCCGGGGTGTCACTATAGCTACCATTGTTGTGAATCAACATGACCAATGCGTTGTGCGGGGCAAGGCGGTGGTGATTCCTGAAGAAGGCGCTGTCACAGTGGACAGCTTCCAGCTTCCGGAGGTGGCGATCAAAGCGGAGGAGGCCGTCCAGGGCTAAGGGGGTAGACAGCCTCCCGGTATGGTGTCAATCCATATGGCGTTGCAGCTGTTTCAACAGGCGGGTGCTGACCGCTGGCGTCAGCAGTGTTTCCACATCCTTTTCCACACTGACATGCGAGGCATCGCCCACGCGTTGCACCCGGATGCGGTGTGCTCCTTCCCGGGACAGGGTACCCTTGCTCTTCGACGGGGCGTTCGCACGCGATTTTTTCCTCTCCGCCTTGTCCCGTGTTGTGCCCTCGACAAGATCTGGCTGGATAAAAAATAGTCCCGCTGTACGATCTTTATCCAGAGGCGGCATGCCAGATTTCTCCAGGGCCAGCTCCACAGCCCTCCAGGTTTCAGCGAATCCGGCTCTGACCTTCAGGATTGGGTTGCCGTTGCCATCCTGTTCCAGTTTGGTCAGGCTCTTCAAGCCAGCGCTGTGAGCGGTGGCAGCATTGGCGTCCTGGTACTGTGCCAGAAAAGTCAGCATTTCCTTCAGGAGCTGACGCTCTGTGTTACGACTCTGCTCCTTGACGTCGTCCAGTGATGTCTGGCGGGGAAACAACGATTTGATCACAAGCACAAGTTCCCGAGGCTTGCGTCCCTGGCGCACTTCCAGACGGATTTTCTGCTTTCGTTTGATGAAAGTGCCTTGTTCCAGCCAGTCGGTAACCATGATGCCAGACTCTTTCTTGTTTTCGACAACGGCAAGTCTTTTCGTTTTCCAGAATTCAAGCAGCTGATCCCAAAAATTGGCGGCGGGGTTCGTGACCAGGAGCTCAGGTTCACCATTGTTCCCCGCGCTTGACCGGTAAATGGTGCCATCGTTGCGCAGTATCCAGACATCAGGGCGCAGCATGTCTTCGTGTGATCGTCTGCCGGAGGCCGGGGCCTGCTGTACTCCCGTTTGCGCTACGGGCGGGGGGGCAGCAGGCACGGCGTCCAGATGATCGGGAATTTTCAGTGGAGGGTATGACTGTTCCCGGGTGTAGTCGTCACTCCTGTCGCGGATGACGTTGCTACCGGACAGGCAGCCGCTGGAGAGCATCATGCTGCCCAGGAGTACAGCGCCACACAGACGCACTGCGCCTGTTGTGTTGTTCTGCGTTTCTTTACCTTGGCTCATCAAGCATCCTTGAATGTGGCTTGCTGGACTTGTGCAGATGCCAGCGGGCCCTGTGTGGTAGCAAGAGCTTCATCGACGCGGGCGTGCAGCTCAGTGCTCAGGGGCGTAAGAGGCAGACGGATGCCATTGTCTATCAGCTGCATGCGGTGAAGAGCGTATTTAACAGGAATAGGGTTTGTTTCTGCAAAAAGCACCTCATGCAGGGGGAGCAAGTGCTCGTTCAGAGCACGGGCCTGCTGTTCCTTTCCTTCCCGGGCCAGTGTACACAGCTTGTGCATCTGTGCGGGAGCGACATTGGCTGTCACTGAGATAACACCACTACCGCCCTTGAGCACCAGCTCGGCCGCTGTGGCATCGTCTCCTGAGAGAACGGCCATCCGGTCGCCCACACGCTCGAGAAGCACAAGGGCACGCTCCAGGCTGCCAGAGGCTTCCTTGATGGCGATAACCGTGTCCAGATCAGCCAGCCTTTCCACCGTTTCCGGTAGTATGTCTACGGCGGTGCGACCGGGCACGTTGTACAGAATCATCGGCAGCGGGACAGCCCGGGAGATGGACAGAAAATGCTGGTAAAGCCCTTCTTGAGTCGGCTTGTTGTAGGCGGGAGCCGCTACCAGACAGGCATCGGCCCCCAGGCTCCGGGCCTGGGCCGCCAGGTGAACGGCATCACGGGTTGCGCTGCTGCTGCAACCAACGATGACCGGAATGCGGCCGCCAACACCAGCCAGCACCTGTTCTATGATCTCACCTTGCTCTGTGACCGTCAGCGTTGCCGATTCGCCAGTGGTGCCACAGACCAGAATGGCGTCTGTCCTCTGTTCAAGATGAAACTGTACCAGCCGCTGCAAGCCGTCCCAATCAAGCTCTCCGTTGGCGAGCATGGGCGTCACCAGAGCTACAACGCTGCCTGAAATCATTTGTACACCTCTCGTTTCAAATTTGCTTCAAACTCCTGCACACTCGCCAGGGATGGTAGTCATGCCAGACCTGGACCACAAGCACCTCCGGCTGACAGAAAACAGTTATTCACCAGACATGTTCCCACCAGAAGCGGGACCGTGAAATGAGCCGGACAAACTGAGCGCAATGTCTGATCGATAACAGCATCCATTCGTGTCAGATGGAAGTAGGACAACAGTTTCCCGGCAGCGTTCCCGGTGGATAAAAAAATAAAATTTTTCGGGGAATGGCGGCTGGCACGCAAGCGAATAACTCAAGAAAGGGAGGAACGCGAAATTCATGAGTCGAACGGCGACTTCCAGGCTCGGCTTGTCTCATCAGAACGAACGCAGATGCTGCGGTCTGCTGCGGGTCCTGGTGCCGGGTGCCCAGACCCCGGACGGGGCCTGTCCACCTGAATGAATGAGGTCAGAAGTCGTCCTCTGCCGTTTCTCCTGTAATCAGGTAGTGGCGCCGCTGCAGGTAGGCATCACGTACAAAGGTGTACCTGTCGCCGAAAATCAGCTTGTCTTTCTGCAGCAGTGAGGCGCGACGGTTGACAATGCTGGTTCCGCGCAGGGCCCACTCGTCTGCTCGTGGTGCTTTTGACGTGAGGTCCAGCTGCATGTCGGGGAAAATGCCTATGGCCGAGCGCACTGTGTGGGGGCCCAGCACCGGGAGCATGAGGTAGGGACCCGGCGGTGCTTTCCAGCGGCCCAGTGTGAGACCAAAGTCCTGATAACGATGCTCCAGCCCCAGAGCAGAGCCCACATCAAGCAGCCCGAACATGCCTACAGTGCTGTTCACCACAAAGCGCGTCCCTGATACACCGGCATCGCGCAGCTTGAGTTGCAGCAAGGCGTGGGTGAGATTGCGGACTTCGCCCAGATTCTGGAAGAAGTTGCCGATCAGGCCCTGCACGGGTTTCGGGGTGGCGGCGTTGTAGCAGACCGCCAGTGGCCGCAGCAGCCAGGCATCCAGTTTTTCATTGAATGCGAAGGTGGCCCGGTTTATTTTTTCCAACGGGTCTGGGTTGTGCTCCTGGGTATCATGGGCTGCGGCCAGTGCAAGACTGCTTGTGAGAAGGGCGGCCATCAGGAAAGCACTACCTGCCAGGTGGCGGGGCAATAACCAAGACATAATCCATTTCAGCATTCTTTAAACGCCTGCCTTTATCTGCTCCGGGTTAACTGGGACTCCGTGCCAAGGCCGGGCGGGCTAATGACAGAGCCGACAGCGCAGGCAGGGAGAGAGGGGAAAATCGAATGTTGACTCCACGTTCTCACCAGAGCCTGGCCCTGCGTCAGCGGAGAAGAGTGGCAGAAAATCTGCCCAACACACGGTGTGCGAGCCTACCTTCTTTCCCTGTGCCCTGCAATATCAGACATCTGGAGCTGTTTTTTTATACGGGAAGACAACTTGCAAGGGGGTGCCAGGTTCCGTTACCATGCCGCAGCTGTGGCGCGGTGGAGCAAGTCCCCATAGTTCAACCGGATAGAACAGTCGCCTCCTAAGCGATCGATCCAGGTTCGAGTCCTGGTGGGGACGCCAGAGCACCTTTCCCGTACTTGGACGCCGCTCTGTGCTTGTGTGGATCCGCTCTGCGTTTGTGTGGGTATGGGTGATGGCATTCAGCAGGCTGCGCGCTCGGCAGAGGGTCAGTGCAACGCGCCAAACCCGGGAGCCCGTCGAGGCCTTGTCCCGCTCTTGAGGCTGGGACTCTCTGGAGTTACGGATAGCCACCATTGCAACAACAAGAAGCATTCCAGCGAATATTTCAGGACACTTTTCTTCCGCCCTTCCCATTCAGTCACTTGATATCGCCGCCTTGCAGGTCCGCTGCGCCTTTTCAGCCGCAGGGGCTCCCAGGTTCCGACCATTTCATGTGCCAATTTCGGGGCGGAAGGCGAATGGGTATTGAAAAAGACAAGCGTTCAGAAGGACGCAATCGCACTTTTTCGTGGGAGCCTGTTCGTGGGAGCCTGGCGATTGGTCGTACGGGTGACCGATATCCCTGAGCAACATCTTGCAAATTTCCGCGCTCTTGCAGCCAATGCAGGAGACGTGCGTTCAGGCATATCCCCTTTCCGCGCTCTGATCCATTGACCAGAGCCGCCCATGAATCTGAATCCGGGTACAGACATCCAAGGTAGGAGAAGAGTATGGAAAAAGAAGAAGCCGGCAATGAGAAAAGCAAGTCCAGCTGTTGTAAAAAATATCTGCTCCTGGCAGTGATCGCTGTTGTTGCAGGGGGACTGTACGGGACAGGACTCATTAATGACATAACACCCGATTTCTTTTTCAGACAGCAGCAAGACAATCCTTATCTGGCAGCTTTCGTCTTCTTTTTTTTCTATGTACTGGTCACCGGTCTGTCTCTTCCTGTCGCCGCACTTATGACCCTGCTGGCCGGGGCTCTCTTTGGGTTTGCCAAAGGTCTTGTGCTGGTGTCCTTTGCCAGTACTTTAGGGGCCAGTCTGTCCATGCTGATCGCGCGGACGCTGCTTCGAGACTGGGTGCAGGCCCGTTTTGAACGACAGCTCAAGAAAGTCAATGCCGGTATTGAAGAAGATGGCGCCTTTTATTTGTTCAGCCTGCGTCTTTTGCCTGTGATTCCTTTTTCTGTCGTGAATCTTGTCATGGGCCTGACAAAAATACGCTTGTGGACTTTCAGTTGGGTCAGCCAGCTGGGCATGCTTGCGGGTACAGCTGTGTATGTCAATGCAGGCAGCCAGCTGCAAAAGGTTGATGAGATTTCCGTCAACAGCCTTCTTACTCCGGCGTTGCTGATCTCCTTTGCCCTGATGGCGGCCGTTCCCTGGCTGGCACGTATACTGGTGCAGGCGTGGAAAGTGCGCGGTCTTTACAAAGGGTTCCAAAAACCGGCTTCATTTGACACCAACCTTGCTGTTATAGGTGCAGGCTCCGGTGGCCTGGTCAGTGCCTATATCGCGGCTGCGGTGAAGGCCCGGGTCACTCTTGTTGAAAAAGAAAAAATGGGCGGCGATTGCCTTAACACTGGCTGTGTTCCCAGCAAGGCACTGATTCGTTCGTCCCGCATCAGCAATACGATTGCACGCGCCAGGGAATTTGGCATCCGCATTGAGGGGAGCCAGGTCGATTTCCGGGCCGTGATGGAGAGGGTGCAGGATGTCGTCCGGCAGATCGAACCTCACGACTCGATTGAGCGTTACACCGGGCTGGGTGTGGACTGTGTGCAAGGAACGGCGCGCCTGGTCTCCCCCTGGCAAGTCAAGATAGGGGACCGTACGCTCAGCGCACGCAATATCATTATTGCCAGCGGCGGGCGGCCGGTGGTTCCCCCCATTCCCGGATTGGACGCCGTTACCAGCTACACGTCAGATACCATTTGGTCACTGCGGGAGAAACCCGGCACCTTGCTGGTGATCGGAGGGGGCCCTATAGGATGTGAGTTGGCACAGGCCTTTCATCGGCTGGGTGTGCAGGTCGTACAGATTGACAGGGCTGAGCGCCTGCTGTCACAGGAGGATGACGAGGTTTCCCGCTTGATCATGAGTCGCTTTGAGCAGGAAGGGATACGCGTGCTGCCCCAATGTGAAGCTGTCTCTTTTCACAGGGAAGACAGTGCCCAGTGGCTGGAAGCGCGACACCAGGGCGGATTGATCAGATTACACTTTGACGCGGTATTGCTGGCGGTTGGGCGCAAGGCCAACACGCAGGGCCTGGGGCTGGAAGAGCTTCAGATTGAGAAGAATCCGGATGGCACGCTTGCTGTCAATTCATGGCTACAGACCCGCTACCCCAACATATACGCCTGCGGTGATGTGGCTGGCCCCTGGCAATTCACCCATGCTGCTGCTCACCAGGCCTGGTATGCGACTGTCAATGCACTCTTTGGGCGGTTCAGGAAGTTCAGGGTGGACTATTCGGTGATTCCACGAGCGACTTTTGTGGATCCAGAAATTGCCAGAGTGGGGCTGAACGAAAAGGAAGCCAGAAGTCAGGGGATCAAGTATGAGGTGACGCGTTTTGCCATGGAGGAACTCGACAGAGCCCTGGCTGACGGAGAAACAGAAGGGTTTGTAAAGGTTCTGACCGTACCGGGGAAAGACAGGATTCTGGGTTGCACCATCGTGGGGCAGCATGCCGGTGAGTTGCTTACAGAGTACGTTACCGCCATGAAGCACGGGCTGGGACTCAACAAGATTCTGGGGACGATTCATGCCTACCCCACGTTGTCGGAGGCCAACAAGTATGTAGCCGGCGAGTGGAAAAAAGCCCATGTCCCCCAGAAGCTGATGGGCTGGCTTGAAAGGTTCCACTCCTGGCAGCGTTGATCGGGAAAACATCCGGGGATAGCGGTTGTCCTGGTCCTGGTCCTGGTCCCGGGTGCGGTGCAGATTGTCATGAGGCGTCATGTGAGAAGAATGATGGACTTACGCGCGACAGTCAGCGTGACAACGATCAATATGACTGGGTTGCAATAGAGTAGCGAAAGCGGGTAACGCCTTTGTGGTGTGGTGGCACTGGCAGATGATGTGCAGCCTGAAGGAGCGGGTTGAGTACGGTTCGGGGCTCTGGCGATACCTGGGTCTTTGCATCATTTGTCACTGTGCCTTGTTCCTGCCGCCAGCCGGGAATAGCTGAGTCCTGGAATGCCAGGGGAGACCAAGGTCCAGGTGCGCAGGACACTCTCGGGATCGTAGCATGTGTACATCAAAGCGGTTTTTCAGGAAAGGAGAGATGCCATGTACGCAGCCATTCAGAATGCAGTAAACACAGTTATTTTGTCCCCGATCCAGCGTGTGCGGGATGGCGTGAGAAACTACTCTGCCCAATTTGGTCGGTGGGTCAGTGCCCACAATCCAGCACGCCTTCTGGATACTGAGAGAAATCGGGCCATCGTGCGCGGCAACTATCATGATTTTGGATACCCCAGCGCCCGTATTACACTTCCCAATGGAGGGACCTCTACTTGTTCACTGAAGAAACCGTCCGTGGCAAATTTGGAGAGAGGCTGTACAGGTATCTGGCTGATGGGAAATAACGGCAACCCGTTGGTGAAGAGAACAGAATCTGAGCTTGTTGCAGACCGCTTTGCCGCCAGGCTTCTGAAATTCGTTATTCCTGCTGAGACAGCGCGTGATGAGGCAGCAACGGATGCAAGCGTGCCGGGATCTGCAGCAGAAGCAGGAGCAGAGGACAAGCGGTCCACTTGATATTGTGACAGCGACCCGGCCTGTCAGCGGTCGCTGAAAAACGTCAGGAAGGCAAGAGGGGCAGCCTGGCTGCCCCTCTTGCTGTGAGCGCTTGGCCGCATCGTTATTGTCAGGGGGCCAGAAGTTCTGTGAAAGCACGGTACCCGCACGGCAACTAGTGCCTCCAGCCATCCAGCCATCCAGCCATCCAGTCGCGAGAACATTACGCTCTTTCCGCCGAGTTCCGGTCAGCTTTCAGCCCTTTCTGACCTCAGCGAGTGTCAATTGCCGGTTCTATTTCGATTCAGTCTGTGTTCTTTCTCAGCTCGAACAACATTCTGTTGGGTGGCGACCGGAGTGGCTGACAAAGTTTCAGCCAGGGTCGGGCAACATTTTCTGACGTCCTGGCTTCGTGCCGGGAGGTGTCGGCATCGGACTACCGGGTGGCATTGCGGGGCTTTCTCCAGAGACTTATGTTCATTTAAGACGGTGGGGGCGGCAGTCTGGTCAGATTGCCGGCTTGCAAGCGTTTTCTTTACGTAGCACGTAGCTGATCTTTGGCAGGAATAGCGCCCGAGGTCGGGGCGATAAGCATTCTGACACAGCGGGCCGCCTCTTGATGCACTACCAATGGACTATCCAGCCGGACCGCAAGAGTGTTTTCAGCCTGTGCGGCGCGTTCCATGATTCGAGCAGAAGGGCTGCCCCGGTATGCAATGAGACGCTCATTTCCGGTATGACCACCGGATAGGGAGCCCGGCTTTCCCGGCTCCAGAAACCAGACAGCCGGGCATGCGCCGACAGTCGGAATGGGGTGTTGTCGTTGACGTATGGGAGACCAAGGTCCAGGTGCGCAGGACACTCTCTGGATCGTAGCATGTGTACATCAAAGCGGTTTTTCAGGGAAGGAGAGATGCCATGTACGCAGCCATTCAGAATGCAGTAAACACAATTATTTTTTCCCCGATCCAGCGTGTGAGGGATGGCGTGAGAAACTACTCTGCCCCACTGGGTAGGACTGTCGCGTACGTTGCGGACAGTGCAGCATCGCTTTTGGATACTGAGAAGAATCGAGCCATCATGCGCGGCAGCTATGTTGAAGTTAAGGGCCGCACCGTAGTGCGTGTACACAGGGAGACGTTTGTCAGGGACGGGCAGGAAGGCTCCAGGCTTGCCGGCGGCACGATGAGCTTTGATCTGGACGGAGGCTCCCGCACTTGCTCGCTGAGTAAGTCACTTATCCCGGTTGCGCTGGCGAGTCCGACGGGTATATGGCTGACCGGACAGGACGGTGAGCTGTTGGCGAAGAGAACACCGTTAACGGTTGCGCTAGACGATTTGTATGCCAAAGTTCTTGGATTCATTCTTCCTGCCGAGACAGCGCGTGATAAGGCGGCAATGGATGCGAGCGTGCCGGGATCTGAAGCAGAGGACACGCCGTCCACCTGATACTGTGACAGCGATCCGGCCTGGCAGCGGTCCCTGAAACGTCAAGAAGGCAGGAGGGGCAGCTTGGCTGCCCCTCCTGCTGTGAGTGCTTGGCCGAATCCTTCTTGTCAGGGGCCAGAAGTTCTGCGAAAGCACGTCACCCGGCACGGCAACTAATGCCTTCAGCTATCCAGCTATCCAGCTATCCAGCTATCCAGCTATCCAGCTATCCAGTGATCCAGTGATCCAGTGATCCAGTGATCCAGTGATCCAGTGATCCAGTGATCCAGTGATCCAGTGATCCAGTGATCCAGTCGCGAGAATATTGCGCTCTTTCCGCCAAGTTCCGGTCAGCTTTCAGCCCTGTCTGACCTCAGCGAGTGTCAATTCCCGGTTCTGTTTCGATTCAGTCTGATTTCTGTCCCAACTCGAACACATCACTGTCGAATGGTGGCCGGATCTGCTGACAAGATTTCAGTTGCGGACCGGGCACGACCTTCTGGCGTTTTTTCTTCACGCAAGCTGCGTGTAGGCATCAGACGGCATAGCAGGCCTTTGGCACCTTGCTCCGGAGCCTCTTGTTCATTTGAGATGGTGGACGGAACTCAGTGTAGTCAGATTTGGCTGGCGTGCAGGTTTTTTTCTACTGTGGATTATTTCTGTCAAGGACAGGGCCGGTGGCTTGGGGGGCAAGTATCCAGACACGGCAGAGAGACGAACCGGGCGCTCGTTGGATGCATAAGCCGTGGCTGTATGGCTGTATGGCTGTGTTTCCTTCTGGAGTGGCACAGCCCGTGCCGGGCCGTCTGCGAGCGTCCTGACACGAGTCGCGACTCTCAGTACCATGGCATCGAAAATGCCGGAAGCAAAGAGACTCTCCCTTTCGCCTGATTGACGTCTATCTACTGTTTCCAGGCTGCGTCCATGGCTTCCAGCCGCGCTTTGTGTATAGCCTCGCCGAGCGCTTTACCCTTGATACCCTGGCGTGCCAGGACGGCCGGCTTGACTGTCTGACAACTTTCCAGATCGCGTTGCAGTGTCAGGGATAAAGCAGAAGTGACACCCGCTTCCTGTTGCAACAGGGAGCAAGCAGTCAAGACTTGTTCGAACCGGTGAGGGCGGCGGAATCCATCGAGCATCTGAAGCAGACGCAAACGTTGATCAGCAGGCGGTGTGTCAGACGCCATCCAATGGGGGAGGGCCTTGGCGCACAGGCTGGCGACTGCGCTGAACTCTGTAGGCACTTTCAGACGCTGACACAGAGTCTGCACTGACGTGAGGGCGAGGCTGTCAGCTGTGACCCATGCACAAGCCAGCCGGACAGGAAGTCTGGTGTTTTCCTGCGCGGCGCGTTCCAGGGCCCGGGCAGAAAGGTTGCTCCGCTGGCTGAAGAGCCCGCTGATCTCCGGCATGATCACCGACAGGGCACCGAGCCTCTCCAGCTCCAGAAAATAGACAGCCGGACATGCGCTGGCCAGTGCGCCCTGGGTTTCCTGCCAGATCCGCTCGGGCACCAACCAGTCCGCCTCACCAGAGGCGACCATGGCGCGCACCAGGGCGCAGGTGCTGTCTGCAATGGTGAAGTCCCAGGGGGCCAGCCGCGCTGCGAAGCGGGCCAGTCTTAGTATGCGGACCGGGTCTTCGCAGAATGCCGGTGACACATGACGAAGAATGCGGCTCTCCAGATCTTTCTTTCCGTTACAGGGATCTATCAGAATGCCCTGGTCGTCACGCGCCATGGCATTGATCGTCAGATCCCGGCGCTGAAGGTCTTCTTCCAGGGTCACGGAGGGCGCGGTGTGAAAAACAAAGCCCTTGTAGCCACGGCCGGATTTGCGCTCGGTTCGGGCGAGGGCATATTCTTCCCGCGTCCGGGGGTGAAGGAATACGGGAAAATCCTGGCCAACGGCTTTGTAGCCGGCCCGATGCATACCATCGGGTGTGGCTCCGGTGACGACCCAGTCCCGGTCATGGACTGGCAGACCAAGAAGTTCATCCCGCACGGCACCACCTACCAGGTAGATCTTCATCCCAGTGTCACCCGGTTAATTTCTTCCAGGCTGGTCAGGCCTGCCAGCACCTTGATCAAGCCAGACTGACGTAAGCTCGGGAAGCCCTCTTTACGGGCCATCTGTGCAATCTGTATGGAGTTACCGGCTTCCATGACCAGTTCCTGCAGCTTGGGTGTAATTTTGACGACCTCATACAGGCCAATACGGCCCTTGTACCCTTGGCTGCACTTGTCACAGCCTTCATGCCGGGGGCTGTAGATTTCGGCAGTGGCGGCTTGCTCTGGGGTCATGCCCTGTTCCAGCAGGGTCTCTTCAGGCACCGTGCGCTTCTCCCGGCAGTGCTGGCATAGCATCCGGGCCAGCCGTTGGGCAATGATCAGACTGACCGATGAGGCCAGGTTGAAAGAAGCCACGCCCATGTTCAGCAGGCGGCTCAGGGTTTCTGCGGCGCTGTTCGTGTGCAGGGTCGAGAGTACCAGGTGGCCGGTCTGGGCGGCCTTGATCGCGATGTTGGCCGTTTCCAGGTCACGGATCTCTCCCAGCATGATGACGTCAGGGTCCTGACGCAGAAAGGCGCGCAGGGCATGTGAAAATTCCAGCCCTTGTCTGGAGTTGATGCTGACCTGGTTGATGCCCTCGAAGTTCATTTCAACCGGATCCTCCGCTGTGGAAATGTTACGGTCCGGTGTATTGAGGATGTGCAGTCCTGTGTAGAGAGACACGGTTTTTCCCGATCCGGTGGGGCCCGTCACAAGAATCATCCCCTGGGGCTGAGCCAGTGCCTGGAGATATAGCGCTTTTTGATCGTTCTCAAACCCCAGGGCATCGATGCCACGTCTGGCATTGGACGCGTCAAGAATACGCAGGACAACTTTTTCTCCCCAGAGCGTGGGCAGCGTACTGACCCTGAAATCAACAGCCTTACGCGAGGAGAGTTTCATTTTGATGCGACCGTCCTGAGGGCGCCGACGTTCGGAAATGTCCAGGGCGGCCATGATTTTCAGACGCGAGGTAATTTTTTGTGCCTGAACGGCAGGTGGATTGGCGACTGTCTGCAGTAAGCCATCGAGACGAAAACGGACTCTGAAAAGCTTTTCATAGGGCTCGAAATGAAGGTCGGAGGCCTCCATCTTTATGGCAGTCAGCAGCATCTTTTTGACGAAACGAACGACAGGTGCGTCGTCTTCCTCGTCAACATCAACAGGCTCTTCATCGTGGGAAGCATCAATCGTTTCCACGTCGAGGTCATCCAGGCCCTCCAGATCCCCATCATCCAGAGCTTCCAGCTGTTGGTCCTGAGTGTCCAGAAGTTTGTCTATGGCCTCAGTAAGACTGGCTTGTTCGACGAGAATGCTTTCAACGGAGAGCCCGCTGGCAAAACGGACATCTTCAATGACCTGGGGGAGAGTGGGGTCTGCTACCCCAATAAAAAGGCGCTTTCCCCGCTGGAACAGCGGCAGGCAATGATGTTGCCGTATCAGCTTGTCACTGAAGGCCGCACGGGGTATCTGCTCAAGATCCACGGCGGCCAGACTCAGTAACGGCATGCCAAACAATTCGGCACTGCTCTGGGCCAGTGCCTGGCTACTGACCAGCGCGTTTTCCGTCACATAGCGCGTCAGGGAAAGGTCCTGGGCCCGTGCTGTGTTGACAGCCTTCCGGGCTGTTTTCTGGTCGATCAGGCCGTCAGCCACCAGTTTTTTTGCCAGGCCGAAAAGTGTAGGGTCTGCCATAGTGCCTTTACTCTGAAAATTAAGTCCGTTGCAAAATGATACCCCCGGTCTGCAATTTTTCGCTATTCTTTCATTGTCTCACCGAGGTTGATCGGGCAGGCGGATGAGAATGTGCTGACAAGCTCTCTCTTTTGTTCGCAGGCTGTCCAGGGTGAGGGGAGAAGGAACTCTATTGAATAGCAGGAACGCATTATGAACATGAAAAAATTTTCCGGACAACGCGGTTTTACACTGATTGAACTGATGATTGTTGTGGCGATTGTCGGCATCCTGGCCGCTGTAGCCATTCCCGCCTACCAGGACTATACCAGGCGAACAAACGTAAGTGAGGGTATGAGTTTGGCCAGTGGCGTCAAAACGGCTGTTAGCGAAGTTTTTATCACAACAGGGGCCTGGCCCGATACTAATGCCGATGCTGGTGTGGCTGCGGCAGCATCATTAAGTGGTAATGCAGTGACATCCATTGCAGTCTCTACGGGGGTGAATGACACCGCCTGCCACAGCTTGGCTTCTCAGTGTGGACTTATTACTGTTGAGTACGGCACTGCGGCAGCTCCAGATGGCAGCAATAATTTGGTCCTGGTGGGTACAGATTCAGGTGGTTCTGTACAGTGGAACTGTAACAACGCTGGCACAACTTTACCGGCTGCCGTTCGTCCCGCCAGCTGCCGCTGACGGGCATGGGCGGCAACACTTGCCGCCCAGTATTCTCTCTTTGTGTTTTCCCC
>MKWU01003603.1_pt1 | contig 20018 bp, 14 predicted proteins | sample 809101 | NCBI WGS metagenome assembly MKWU01 (sample SAMN05860141, study PRJNA318959) | sponge metagenome | host: Aplysina aerophoba | place: Slovenia: Piran, Adriatic Sea, Gulf of Piran | collected 2013-05-07
CGAGTTCCGGCGCCAGCAGCCCAAGCATGGCCAGCGCTGAGCAGATCAAGGCGCTGCTGAAGTCGCATATGGACGGCGACGACGACCGTTTCTTCTCCGTCGCCATGCAGGTTGCTGCCCACGAGGCAAGGGTCGGTCACGGCAAACTCGCCGGAGAATTGCGGGCTTTGATCGATGATGCCAAGGAACGACGCGGCGCGAGTCCGCCTGTGCCGATTGGCCGCCCGCGCGGCGAGTTGGCAAATCTCCTGGAGGCATCTTATCCGAAGGCCCGGCTGGGCGGGATGATCCTGACTAAAGCGCTCGCCGATCAGATTAAGCGCGTCATTCGGGAGCAGCGTCATGCCGGACGAATCGTGGAGCACGGCTTGTCGCCGAGGCGCAAGCTGCTGTTGACTGGGCCTCCCGGCACGGGAAAGACAATGACCGCTTCCGTTTTGGCCGGCGAGCTTGGTCTTCCTCTCTTAGAGGTTCGGCTCGACGGGCTCATAACCAAGTACATGGGAGAGACCGCCGCCAAACTGCGGCAGGTATTCGACGCCACGAGCCGGACCCGCGGCGTCTACTTTTTTGACGAGTTCGACGCCATCGGTTCCCAACGTGGGATCGCCAATGACGTGGGAGAGATTCGCCGAGTGCTGAACAGTTTTCTTCAGATGATCGAGCAGGACCGTTCCCATAGTCTCGTCGTCGCGGCCACGAACCACCCTGCAATTCTCGACTCGGCGCTGTTTCGGCGGTTCGACGACGTCCTCCGCTACAAGCTTCCGGATGGGACGCAGGTCGTCAGCCTCCTGAAGGCTCGTCTTTCGAATGTTGTCACAAAGGGGGTTCGGTGGCAGCGTTTGGCCGAACAGGCAGCAGGCTTGAGCTATGCAGAGATCACACGCGCATCCGACGAGGCACTGAAGGATGCGCTGATCCATGAACGGTCGAAGGTTCGGGAGTCTGATATCCAAACGATGCTCAAGGAACGCAAGAGCGTCGCCGAGAGGATCGAGTAGGACTACGAGCAGCGCACGGAACGCGTACTCCCATGCCAGACGAATCTGACGCACTGCGCCGGCATTTCATCCTTGACGGCGTCACCGAAACCGAGCCCTATCGATATCCAGGATCGGGCGATCAACCCCCGAGGCCCCCAGAGCAGAATCGAGCCCGGCACAGCGCCGCGTTACAACGCCAAATAAACGAACTTAGGGGCGTGGCGGATTTGGCCCGTGAAGCGCAACAGGCGGCAGGGATGGAAGACGGACTGGGCTTGCAAGTAGAGTTCGAGAGCTTTCCGGATATCGAACTGGCCTTTGAGAGCCTGGCTCGAGACAATTGGGGAATTGAATTACTTAACGTCCGTCACGAGGACAATCGAACTAACGCCACCGTCTTCGTCCCCGACGGCAAGCTCGATCACTTCGAGCGCCTGATCCGTGAATACTTGGCGGAAAATCGAGATAAAGCTGGCCGTATTCGCGATAATCAGCGACTGATCGACGCAATCCGGGAAATCCGCGCGGCGAGTCTGCAGGCGCTCTGGACCGATTCGCTAGACGTGTTTCCAGCGCTTCAAGACGGCGCGGTTTGGTGGGAGGTTTGGCTGCCTGTCCGCCGAGACAGGAGCGCAACGGTTGCCGCGTTCCGCGAGCAAGCCGGTGCTTTGGAGATAGAGGTGACGCAGGGAGAGTTGAACTTCCCGGAACGCACCGTACTAATGGCCCGCGCTTCCGTGGAGCAGATGCAACAATCCATGGTCACACTCAACAGCATCGCGGAACTCCGGCGTCCGAAGGAAACCGCGGATTTCTTCGATTCGCTGGAACGCGAAGAACAGGCAGAGTGGCTCGCCGATTTCCTGGATCGAGCACGATTTGTAGACGACGGCGATGACACGCCCCATGCGTGCCTGCTCGACACCGGCGTCAACCGAGGTCACCCGATGCTTGCACCTGCTTTAGACGCCAACGACCTCCACACCGTCGAGCCCGGGTGGGGCACTAATGACGTTGTTGGCCACGGGACGGAAATGGCGGGGCTCGCTCTTACAGGTGACTTGAGTGAACTCCTCGCCGGTACCGATCCTGTGGAAATCGACCACCGTCTTGAGTCGGTCAAGTTGATTCCCCTGGGTGCCGTACGCCGTGCGGGGCCTCGTCACCATGGGTACATGACGGTGGAAGCCGTGGCTCGGCCGGAAGTCACCGCTCCGCGACGGCGAAGGGTCTTTGGAATGGCGGTCACGGCTCGGGATGATCGTGATCGGGGTCGTCCTTCCGCTTGGTCGGCGGCAATCGATTCACTTGCTGTGGACTTCGGTGACGACGGTGCTAATCCTCGTTTGCTGGTCGTATCCGCGGGGAACGTTAGTGACCCAACCGTGTGGCCAGACTACCCAGACTCCAACGATACCGACGGCGTGCACGATCCCGCGCAGGCGTGGAACGCACTCACGGTTGGTGCCTATACAAATCTCGTTCAGATTACGGGGCCGGATGCCGGTGGCTATTCGCCGATAGCTTCCGAGGGAGGCCTGAGCCCGTTCAGCACTACTTCGCTCACTTGGGAATCGCACTGGCCGCTAAAGCCGGATGTGGTATTTGAGGGAGGCAATGCCGCAGAGGACCAGATTAGCGCGGTGTCGTTGCCCAGCCTCAGTCTGCTAACCACTTATTACCTCCCAGCGAATCGGCTTTTCACTACAACCAATGCCACCAGCGCGGCGACCGCACTTGCGTCGCGATTCGCCGCGCAAGTTATGGCGATCTATCCAGAACTGTGGCCGGAAACCATTCGCGCCCTGATTGTGCATTCCGCAGAATGGACAAGCAGAATGGAACGACAATTCTTGCCAGCCAATCGCCCGCCCAGCAAACGGGACTACCGGCGCTTAGTCCAGCGATGTGGCTTCGGTGTTCCAGACATCGCCCGGGCACGGTGGTCCGTCGAGAATTCCCTCACCCTGGTGGTCGAGGAACGCCTACAACCCTTCAAGCGTGAAAGCAGCAGTACGCCGACCCTTCGAGACATGCATCTGCACGATTTGCCGTGGCCACGCGACGTGCTTGAGGATTTGGGAGAAACCCAGGTCGAAATGCGGGTCACGTTGTCCTACTTCATCGAGCCGCGGGCCCCGTTCGCGATACCGCTACGAGTCACATGGCCTGCGTTTCGACGTAAAGCGGCCGCTCGAATCAGTTGTCGAGTTCCGAAAGCGAATCAATCGGGCCGCGAGAGACGAGGGTGAAGGTAGCCCGGGCAATACTGGTGGTGACCCTTATTGGTTGCTAGGAAGCCAGGCTCGTCACCGTGGTTCGCTGCACTGCGACATCTGGCGAGGTACCGCAGCCGAGCTCGCAAGTCGCGGTGCCATCGGGGTCTACCCAACCGCAGGTTGGTGGAAAACTCGTCAAGCGTTGAAACGATACGACAAGGTGGCTCCGTATGCGCTGGTCGTTAGTATCAGGGCACCTGAGGTAGATGTCGATCTGTATACCGAAGTAGAGAATCGCATCGTGGTGGGAGTCGATGCCGGGTTCTGAGATAGCATTTCGCGAGCCTACACCATGGTTTTGGGCTGTGGGCCGAATTAAGGTGGACTGGCAGGTCGAAGCTGGCATGTTCTAAGTATTTAATCTTCGAGACTGTTAGGCCAAACGGCCGCAAGGATTTGCAAACATGGCATTTCAAACCCCAATCACAATTCGTCGTGCCGTCGAACATGTTCGCTGCAAAGAGTATGTCCTACCCGCCATTCAGCGCGAGCTTGTTTGGAACTCCGACCAGATCACGCGGCTCTTCGACTCGCTTATGCGCGACTATCCGATCAGCAGCTTTCTCTTCTGGAGGGTGGATCGTGATAGCTGTCGCAAATACAAGTTCTACGCCTTCCTTGACCGCTACCATGAGCGAGATGAGCACCATAACCAACCGTTGAAACTCACAGGAGTCGATGGCGTTACCGCCGTGCTCGATGGACAGCAGCGGCTTACGGCGCTTCACATTGGGCTGCGTGGTAGCTACACGTTTAAGACCAAGTATAAGCGGTGGAATGCTCCTAATGCGTTCCCACTCCGTCGGCTCTACTTGAACCTTCTCAGGCCGGCATCCGGTGAAGAGGTGGAACTCAAGTACGATTTTTGCTTCCTGACAGATGCTGAGGCACAAGTTTGCGATGATGTGCACTGGTTCCCAGTCGGAGATGTCCTTAACTTTGAGAGTTTACGTGACATCAATCGATATCTACGGGAGCACGATCTACTAGGTCCTGAACACCCTGAAGATTGTCTTTACATGCTATATGAAGCCATTTGCAAAAAGCCATTGATCAACTATTACCTGGAGGAAGATCAAGATCCTGACAAAGTGCTGAATATCTTCATTCGAATTAACAGTGGTGGAACTAAGCTGAGCTACTCTGACCTGCTGTTGAGCATTGCGACTGCGCAGTGGAAGCATATTGATGCTCGGCAGGCGATTCACGGGCTTGTCGATGACCTCAATCGGACCGGAGAGGGCTTCAGTTTCAATAAAGACTTCGTTCTTAAGTCATGTCTTGTGCTCGCTGACATCGGTGATATTGGGTTTAAAGTGAAGAATTTTACGCGCGCGAACACCGTAAAGATCGAGAGTGCTTGGCCGCAAATTTCCGATGCTTTGCGAGCTGCGGTTCGTCTCGCTTCGCGGTTCGGCTACAATGGACGGACGTTGACTGCGAGCAATGTGTTGGTGCCGATCGCTTATTACTTGTTGATACGGCAACTGACTGAAGGCTATTTGGAGCGTCGCGCCTACGCTGCCGACAGAGACGCTGTACAAGAATGGATTGCACGAGCACTGCTAAAAACTGGTACTTTTGGTAGTGGCTTGGATACGACACTTCGAACTGCACGTGCGACGATTCAAGAACACCGCGAAACATTCCCGGTGCAGCAATTGGATACGGCGTTCGCCAAAATTGGTAAGGCCCTTCGCTTCGAGGAAGAAGAGCTTGATGACCTCCTCGACCAGACCTATGGCAACACTCTTACCTTTTCGGTGCTAGCGTTGCTATATCCAGGCGTGGACCTAGCTAACCGTTTCCACGAAGATCATATTTTCCCACGGTCCAGATTCACTGAGAGGCGTCTACTGAACGCTGGCGTTTCTGAAGACGAAGTGCCGAAGTTCCGTGAGCGACGAGATCGAATCGCCAATCTGCAGTTGCTAGAAGGCATCATCAACGAAGAAAAATCCTCGAAGATGCCCGCCGAATGGTTACAAAGCCATTTCACGAGTAGCAAAGCAGTTGAAGAATGGAAGTTGCGAAACTACACTGATAATGTCCCAGAAGACATGAATGGATTTCTCAAATTTTACAGAGTGCGCCGGGAGGGAATGAAGCTGCGCCTCGCGCAACTTCTTGGCGTGACGCTTTCCAGGTGATCGCAAGTTCTCTGCGATGGAACTCCTTCCGACAAACTGCTCAGGTAACTAATGTCATGCGGCAATCGATCTTACCGAACATCATACATGCAAACTCAAATGTATTGCATAGACTCATATGCTGACTTACAGTCAGTTTTTCAACTGAACGGATTTCTTCTCCAAGCGAGTTACCGTTGTCGCTAACATGGGTCGGCGTAGGCTTTCGAGGGATATTCCGGCTCTTAGCGCGTTCATAACGCCTGCCGCTTCCAAATAATTGTCGACTTGTATGAATTGTCCTTTTCCCCACGGCAGATGCGTAAGGTCGTTTCGCATTAGATTTTCATTCTCCCTTACCGCAATTACCGGGATTGATTGCATTAAAGCTGCTATTGTCGGCAGACCTATGCACCCATCTGGGATTACGATGCATGAAATATCTTCCGCAGACAATACATCTGCTCGACCGAAAAGACTGACGTCAGAAACAATTGCCGGGCTTTTGTGTAATCCTTTCAAGACGCACTGAAGGAAGGATACCGAGATGGCTTCAGCAGCCATTCTAGGATCCACAATTCCAACAGTAAGATTCTCAACCTTTTTTGATTCTAGCATCGGGGCGTGCGCAGATGGCATATTAATGAAGGATGAGATCGTGTGCGTTAGCATCGCTTCAACCCCACCCCAAGGGTTAACCATTTCTCCACCAGCGAGAAAGTAATCCATATGATAAGATTGAGGAACTCTAATTACTGATGAAAGTGCGATTGCTTCAAAGTCCTTTTGACATCCATTAAGATAACTCAGACACTCCTCAAGGTTTTCTATCCGGCCTACAGCTCTGCCCGACTGAGAGTAATTACCGAACATTCGTATTGGATCGCTCAATCGTTTCACCTCTGAACAATGCAATCCGTAAGTTGACCTTGATGCACTCACCGTGTTAATCGCCGCATCAACAAAATACGAGTCAATATGCTCATCTACCAACACCAAAACTCGGTTCGAACGCACAGGCCGTAGTCCAATTCCGCCCATCAACAATCGTGAGATCACGCTTCCTTCCACATATAGCGCATTAGCAGGCATTTCGTTGATGTCGGACGCATTTACAACATTTGGATGTACGATGATGCGATCACAGGATTCCGCCAACAGCATAGCGATGGGCGAAGCATCGCCAGCGTGGCCACCGATTTCAGCGCCGATTCCCGTCGGAACAATTAGAGCCGCATTGAATGTGTCCACGGTTTCGAGTCTTCTAGCCCGAAACTCAAAAATATTCGACAGACGCTCACGCACATAGAAAGGTGCCCCTTCAACCACCCCGATTTCGCAATGTAAATGGTGCTCGTCTGACTGTGTTACTGCGTAGCGAATGGGGATCGCGCCGTTAGGCAAGTGAAAACTTACGCCATCAGAAACGTGCGCAACCAAATCGTCTGCCGACCAAGGGGCGGGAGTAACTATTTTTTTCTCCACTATCTGCACTATTAATACCTCACTGGGTTAGTGTCTCTGCAAAAAATGACTGTTCGCGATATCACCGCCAAACCATTGTGCGGTAAATTCAATCGCCTGACTTGGACTAAAGCTCTTGCACGAGAAAATGTTTACGTATGTCGTCGCAAGTAAGTCCAATGTGTGAACGACAATGCTGCTAGTGAGAATAAAGCATACTGCCGACGTACCCTTTGTGTGTGGTTCGACCTGCTGATCTTCCAGTGGTACGCCGATGTCATCCCAGAAGTGCACCACACACTTTTCCATGTGAATCAGTCGGCAAATGCTTGTAAAAAATTTATCGATTGACTCTCTGTTGAAGCGGGACGTATCGCAGTTCTTAAGGTCCAGAACGAGTTCGTATCCGTAAACTCGATCTGTTCTTTCAGTGCTCCCATTTCGATGTTTATTTTCACTCTTTAACACGTTGAGTTATCCTTGTAAGGCGCTTCGAGCAGTGTCAATGGCTTTTTCGAAAACAAATCCAGCTATGAATGCCCATACAACGCCAAGCAGTTTTTGGTCACCATTTGCTGATGTGATATCAGGCAGCAACTCGTCCAACAAAATTTCAGCTGCTATTTCACTGCCGACTATCGCGTAGAAAATTGTTCCTGAAACAAACCCCAATACTGCAGCAATAAATGCTCTCGACACTTCTCGTCGGCTGGTTGCGTGACCAACTTCAGTTTCGTCAGCATGTCGGAAAGCTAAGAGCACAGAAGTTATTGCTCCGCTTGCGCCGACAAATGCCCAATTAAACCATGCCATCGTCTCTTGGGTTCCTAAAATACCGATGGGAAGTAGACCAGCGAAGATCAAAAGTGGTATAGAAATGATACAAGCTAACTTAAGTCCCGCTAGCGTTACATTTCCGTTTGCCCAGTTCCACCTATAGTCAATAATGTATTCTTGTGTCGCCTGTATTGACGCGCGTAGTTCTGTTGCGGCGTCGTCAATGAATGCGCTGCGCTGTTGCCCCGTGTCATTGGTGCGGCTCTTGCTTGTGGTGATGGAGTCAGTAGCTTTGTCAATTGCATTGAGTACTGAGTGTCGCAGACTCTCAAATTGTTCTCTGTCTATTGAGTAGGCTGTGTCGGACGCATAGTCCTCCAAATCGTCAAGTTTGAGGCGCGCCTGGCTAATGAGTACATGTACGTTCATAAAATGGAGGAGAAGGTTTTGAAGAGGTAGAAGCTCCCACTCTACAATTTGGGTTGCCTTCAAACTCTTTATTCTATTGACCTCCTGATTTATGGAATTGACTTTCTCGTCATAATCTGTAGGCCGTATCGGCTTGTTTTTCGTCCCCACAGTTGGTTCGATTGTTCGAGCGGTTACCAACAATTGATTTATATAGCTTTCATCTTCCGCTCGAGAAAGAAATACCAACCATTTATGACTCAATAATCTAATGGCATGAATCGATAACAGAAAAACCAACAGAAACATATAGGCCAATGGATGGCTCTTATCGCTTGGCTCCCACAACACACATATAAGTCCAAATAGTGCACAAAAAGAGACTGTCCCAAAAGTGATCCACCATATAAAGGGGTGACGCGGTGTGGTGAGATCCGGAGGCGCACATAATGTTTTTCTCAATCCAGCTAACATTGCCTTGATCTAACGTCCGTGGTGTTGAGTTTCTTATGTCTGGTTGGAGGTCTAGTGCAAGGGAGGTTCGTCACAGTTGCAGTCGTGATACCTTCACACAGGAGCGATGTCGGACAAGAGTGGCTAAGTCTCAAGGGATTAAGCAAAACAGATTTGAAGCAATGAATCAATGGGCGGAGTAATCGCCACTATACAAGGAAGCGTCTAGGGGCATGCGTTGGTTTGGCACGGACCACGGTTTATTACGCATCGCGGCACTGTAGCGTAGCACCGATGGCCAGTAGCCAATTAACGTTGTCATCACGCCGCCCACCTCGCCGAAAGCACCTCCGCCTGCTGCAAAACCGTCTGCACAGCGGCATCCTGCAGGTCCGGCGGATACCCATGCTTGCGCAGAATCCGTTTCACCAACACCCGCATGCGCGCCCGCGCCGACTCCCGGTGCTGCCAATCAACCGACACATTACTCTTCAGGCTATTCAACAGCTCAAGCGCAATAACGCGAAGTAGCTCATTCCCCATGACCTCGACCGCGCTCTCGTTCTGCGCCAACGCGTCATAGAACGCGATTTCCTCCTGGGTGAGTCCTTCCTCCTCCCCGCGTTGGTGCGCCGCCTTGATCTCCTTGGCAAGCTCAATCAGCTCCTGTAAAACTTCCGCGGTCGTTATGGCATTCGTGTGGTACCGCGCGATCGCCTCCTCCAGCCGATCCGAGAACGCCCGAGTCTGAACAACGTTCACTCGGCTTCGTGAGCGAATCTCCCCATTGATCAGCTTGCGCAGCGCCTCCAGGGCGAGGTTCTTCTTCTCCATCCCCTGAACTTCGGCAAGGAAGTCGTCGGAGAGGATGGAGATGTCCGGTGTTTCCAGTCCGGCAGCTTTGAGAATATCGACGATTTCGGTCGAGACGACGGCGCGGCTGACGATCTGCTGCACGGCCAGGTCCCGCTCGGCGGAAGATTTGCCAGTTCCAGACCCGCTCTTGGCAAGTGCCGACCGGACGGTCTGAAAGAAACCCACCTCATCGCGGATTTCCCGCGCCTCGTCACTCGCCGCCGCCAGCGCGAACGCCTTGGAGAGCGCCAGCACGGCGTCCTTGAACCGGCGATGCGCCCGCTTCTTGCCCTCCTCGGTCGATTCCCTGGCCGCCTCGCGCTGCTGTATATCGAGGATCCACTCGATCGCGCCGGCTAGCGCCACCAGCCGTTCCTGCGGCGACCCGGCAAGCCCCTTCCGGTAGTCGAAACCGTGGAACATGCCGCACACGATTTCGTGCTTCTCCTGCATCACCGCGACGGCCTCTGCTTCGTCGATGCCCGCGTGTCGCTGGTCGTCGCGCGAATACTGGCCGAGGGCCGATTTCAGGTTCTGGGCGATGCCGATGTAGTCCACGATCAGGCCGGCGGGCTTGTCGCGGAACACGCGGTTCACTCGCGCGATCGCCTGCATGAGTCCGTGCCCGCGCATGGGTTTGTCGACATACATCGTGTGCATGCTCGGCGCGTCGAAGCCGGTCAGCCACATGTCCCGGACGATCACGAGCCTGAGCGGGTCGTCGGGGTCCTTCGCCCGCTTCGCGAGCAGTTCACGGCGCGCCTTGTTGCCGATGTGCTGTTGCCAATCGCTCGGGTCCGAGGCGGCGCCCGTCATGACAACCTTGATTTCGCCGCTTTCGTCGTCGTCGCTGTGCCACTTCGGGCGCAGCCTGACGATCTCGCCGTAGAGCGCGACGCAGATCCGGCGGCTCATGCAGACGATCATGGCCTTGCCTTCCATGCCGACGACGCGGTTCTCGAAGTGCTCCACGAGGTCCTTGGCGACCATGGTGAGGCGTTTCTCGGCCCCGACGACGGCCTCGACGTTGGCCCACTTGCGTTTGAGCCGCTCCTGCTCGCCGTCGACCTCGTCTTCGGTCAGCTCCTCAACCTCCTCGTCGAGCTTCGGCTTCTCGTCCCCGTCCAGCTCGATACGGGCCACGCGGCTTTCGTAGTAGATCGGAACCGTCGCGCCGTCCTCGACGCCCCGGTTGATGTCGTAAACATCGATGTACTCGCCGAACACGGCCGGCGTGTTCACATCTTCCTTCTCGATCGGCGTACCCGTGAAACCGATGAAGGAGGCGTTCGGCAGGCCGTCGCGAAGGTACTTGGCGAATCCGTAGGAGATTTCGCCGGTCTTGCGCGCCACCTTGGCGCGGAAGCCGTACTGGCTACGATGCGCCTCGTCGGCGATGACGACGACATTGCGCCGGTCGGTCAGGACCGGATACCCGGTTTCGCCACGCTCAGGGGCGAATTTCTGGATGGTGGTGAACACCACGCCGCCGGAAGGGCGCGTGAGCGCTTTCTGCAGGTCATCGCGGCTGTCGGCTTGAACCGGGGTCTGACGGAGCAGGTCGCGGCACATGGAAAAGGTGCCGAATAGCTGGTCATCGAGGTCGTTCCGGTCGGTGATAACGACGATGGTTGGGTTTTCCATCGCCGGGTGGGCAATGATCTGTCCGGCATAGAAAGCCATGAGCAGGCTCTTGCCGGAGCCCTGCGTGTGCCAAATGACGCCGATGCGGCGGTTGCCTTTGGGGCTTGCCGCCGCGGCTGTGCTCTCGACCGCATGGCGCACCGCATGGAACTGGTGATAGCCGGCCACGATCTTGCGAGTGTCCGAGCCAGTGTCCCCAAACACGGTGAAGTCGCGGATCAAGGTCAGAAAACGGGATTTCTCGAACACGCCCTCGATCAGCGTTTCCAGTTCCGGGACTCCCTTGGTCGCTACGGCAGAGCCGTCCGCGGTGCGCCAGGGCATGAAACGTTCGATGTCGGCGGTCAGGGAGCCGACGCGTGCGTTGAGCCCGTCCGAGGTCACGAGTATGGCGTTGGTGCGGAAAAGGGACGGGATTTGCTGCTTGTAGGTTTGAAGCTGGTTGAAGGCGCCTTGGAGCGTGGCGTGCTCGTCGCCGGGATTCTTCAGTTCGATTACGGCCAGAGGTATGCCGTTTAGGAACAGCACGGTGTCGGGGCGTCGGTTGTAGTCGTGCTCCACCACCGTGTACTGGTTGACCGCCAGCCAGTCGTTGGCGTCCACATCGTCGAAATCGATCAGCCGGGCGACATCGCCGCCAATGCTGCCGTCCTCGCGCGCGATCTCGACGGGAACCCCCTCGATCAGATAGCGGTGCAGGCGGCGGTTTTCCTCGACGAGCGAGGGCGTCTCGGACTGTTCGATCTTGCGCAGAACCTCGTCGAGCGTTTCGGATGGCAGGTGCGAGTTGAGACGATCGAGTGCGTCGCGGAGGCGGGCGGTCAGCAGAACTTGGTCGTAGCTGAGGCGCTCGGGTGTGGGGCCCTCCGGGGCGATGTCGGGGCCGTGCCGCGGGAAGTAGCCGAGAACAGACAGCCAATCGAGAGTAGCGGCCTCTACGTGGCTCTCAGAGAACTTCATCCCTGGGCGCCGTGATCTTCTTCGGCGTTTGATGCCTCCGAAGCCGAGTTGTTGACCTGTTCCGACTGCCATTGGCCATAGGAAACGTTGGAACCTTTAACCTTCCATGAAAGCCTGCCGTTATCCGGTCGCCCGAAAATCACGGCTGACGCAGCGCTGGGACTCGGGAATGCGACGTCCTCCGCAAACTGAAAATGATCCTTGGCTCCGGGCACCAATTTTTGCGACTTGATCAGTCGAGCGTGGAGTCGAGAATAGCTGTGATCGAATGCGCTTGACCACTCCCTTGCAGCGAGGGACCCGGCCCTTACAACGAATTCGCCATCTGCTTCGCGCGCTCTCGCTGCGAGGCCGTGCTTCCTGCTTTTGATCTGGAACTCAGGACCAAGAACATTTTTTTTGGGATCGATGCCCTTAGGCACGGCGGCCTTGTGTCGGGGCAGGAAGTTCAACCCAAGAAGGGGAAGGATCAGCAGGAGTTGATCGATGAAGAGCTTCATATCCGATTCGTCGGCTTCTGGGAGGGCGACTCGGGACGGGGAAGTCCCATTGACGAGAGCGGCGACGCCTGCCGAATTAGCCATGGAAATAAGCTCGGACTCAAGATAGCGCGCGTGTGCCTTGGTAATGTTTTGGTCCTTGCTAGTTACGACGCACGTGCGCTCCCAGAAGTCTTTGTTGCTATCCTTGCTGTGCTGGCGAAGGCGTTTGCTCACAATGTCGCTCTCGCCGATATAGACCTGCCGGCTGTCTGGATCCTCGGGATGCGGTCCGGTGAGGAAATAAATTCCCGTTCTCTCGAGTTCCGGACGTTTCAGAAAAACAGGCAGGCCGCTACGCGATCCAACGAGCACGTGCCCCGTCCAGTTCATGATCTCGGCTGTGACAAGGCCAGAAGCAGTTCCATCTACCAAGAAAAGGCGAACGGTTCGTCCAAACAACGAGTTCATATTACTGTCTCCATCGCCTTTTCAGCCTCACCTAAGCGGATTTCGCCGGACACTAGTTTTGGTAGGAGGAGGTCGCGGGTTTGCGCGAGGGCGCGGTTTTCAGAAACGTTCCTTCTGATGCGCTCGTCGATGGATCCAACTAGGCCATCGAAACCCGATACGATTTCCGATGCAGGTTCAACGACCGCGAGCGCTTCAAATTGTCTCTTGTTGATGGCGCCAAATACCGTTCCGGTGTGCTCGTATTGTTTTAACTCCCGCTGAATCTCTCTCATGGAATAGTAGGTGAACGAACGAGAACTGGACTTGTGGCGGAGAGCCGCAATTCCCCGTCCAGCGCAGCATTTCTCCCATGCCATGTTGATATCGCCCACTGGTGCTCGAACGCTCACGAGCGTGTCGTCACCCTCTGCAATTCTGGTCGGCTGAGTGCAGTACCTACGATTTTTCGGGTATCTAAACCTGAAATCTGTCCGGCCTTGGAAGAAAGGCAGTCCCTTTCCACTATCGTTATAGGTGCTACCTGGTGGGGATTGACCCATGGTTAGGTGGAAGCAGTCACCTACTGTACCAACCCGCCAACCGACAGGAACATCCTTGTCGCCGATTCTGTTGGGAAACAGATCCCAGAGCTCTACGGCGAGGTAGGGCTTGCGGCCTTCGGCCTTGGCGCGGGTGGGGCCGAAATCGACGAACCAGTCCTTGAAGATCGTTCGCGCCATTGCCTCCAGCGTCGCGTTCATTCGTCGGTTAAGCTCAAGTTTGTCGTCGAGTGAGCCCAACAGATCGACTATCTGATCCTGTTCCGCAACTTCGGGCAGGCCAAACTCAATACTGCGGGCCGATCCGACGTTGAAATGCTGCTGTACAGCCCCGACGAGATGATTCGCGATGTGCTGGCCTGCTACGGAGTTCACCACATAAGAGAGGAACCTTGCCCTCAGTCGGGGTCCACAGCGCGCAATTACGAGGTCAGAGCAGTTTGCATCGTCAAGCCAGTCTGGCACGATTGCGCAAGCACCGGGTTTTCCCGTCCTTACGATGAGGACATCGCCTGGGCGTAAGGCCGATTTCTTCAGTTCAGCGTGAAACTCAAGACCGATATATTTTAAGCCATCAGTCTTAACTCGGAAGGGCTCGACGTTCAGGGATCGCAGAAAAGGTACGCCTTCATCGATGTACTTGTCGGCCATCGGGCCGACATGACCGACTGTGATCTCCCGACAAACTTCCTCTAACCGGACTCGCGGCCACTCATCCACGTGTGTCAACCTCGTCCAGTTTTCTCTGGATCAATACTGTGAGTTTTTCGGCTTCAACAAACTGTTCGACCAAGGCCTCTTTTAGATCTGAGAATCGCTCCTTAAACGGCACATTGTCAGCTTCTGCTGCCGCTGTTCCGACATAGCGGCCAGGCGTTAAGATGTGGTTGAATTGCGTGATCTCCTCCACTGTTACGACTTTGCAGAACCCCGGCTCGTCCTCATAAGCGTCCGCGTCGGATTCGCCGCGCCAGGCGTGGTAAATGCTTGCGATCTCGTCGACGTCTTCGTCGGAAAACTCCTTGCGGGTTCGATCAACCATGTGCCCAAACTTGCGGACGTCAATGAATAGGACCTTACCGCGCCGGTCTCTCCATCCACCCCCTGGGTTCTTGTTGCGTGCGAGAAACCAGAGACACGCGGGAATCTGCGTCGAATAAAAGAGCTGGCCCGGCAGGGCGATCATGCAGTCCACCACGTCACCCTCGACCATGGCGCGGCGGATGTCCCCCTCGCCGGACTGAGCCGACGACATCGAGCCGTTGGCGAGCACCACGCCCGCGGTGCCGTTCGGGGCGAGGTGATGGTGGATGTGCTGGAGCCACGCGTAGTTGGCATTGCCCACCGGAGGCACGCCGAACTTCCAGCGCGCGTCTTCCCGGAGCCGGTTGCCGCCCCAGTCGGAGATGTTAAACGGCGGATTGGCGAGGATGAAGTCCGCCTTCAGGTCCGGCAGTTCGTCTTTGTGGAAGCTGCCCTCGTTGTTCCAGCGGATGTCGGCGTCGATGCCGCGCACCGCCAGGTTCATCTTGGCGAGCCGCCAGGTCGTGTAGTTGCTCTCCTGGCCGTAGATCGCGATGTCGCCGATGCGCCCGCCGTGCTCCTCGACGAACTTCTCCGACTGCACGAACATGCCGCCGGAGCCGCAGCAGGGATCGTAGACGCGGCCCTTGTAGGGTTCCAGCATCTCCACGAGCAGCCTGACGACGGAACGCGGCGTGTAGAACTCGCCGCCCCGCTTGCCCTCGGCGCCGGCGAAGCCGCCTAGGAAGTACTCGTAGACCCGACCGAGAATGTCGCGAGAGCGGTCGGCTTTCTCGGCCATGCCGATCCCGCTCACAAGATCGATAAGCTCGCCGAGCATGACTTTATTGAGCGCGGGGCGGGCGTAGTCCTTGGGTAGTACACCCTTGAGTGAGGCGTTCCGGGCCTCGATCGCCAGCATGGCGTCATCGATGTCCTTGCCGATGGTCGGCAGTTTGGCCCTGGCCCGCAGGTGCGACCAGCGGGCTTCTCTTGGGACCCAGAAGACGTTTTCGGCGAGGTATTCCTCCGGGTCCTCCGCGTCGGCCAGTTCCTCGTTGAGAAGCTCGGCCCGCTTCGCCTCAAAGGCGTCGGAGATGTACTTGAGGAAGATCAGGCCGAGCGCGACGTGCTTGTAGTCCGAGGGCTCCATGTTGCCGCGCAGCTTGTCCGCCGCTGCCCAGAGCTGGGCCTCGAAGCCGAGGTTGGCGTCGTTGCCGGTTGCCTTTTTCGCCATCTGGTCGTCAGTTCCATGCAAGGTGTGTTCAAAGGGACAGGTCGCAATGGTTGCCTGATACAGAGGCTTCGTCAATGCCGCGCGTTCTTCGGCAGCAACAAGGCAATAAACGCAGAGGCCAGCGTACCCCGGAAGCCACCCTCGACCATACGACAATCATCGACTGCACGAATCTTGCGAAACCCACCAGATTTCGGCCTCCACAATGCCTCCCAGGGCTCAACACAATGAGGTTCATGCGCAATTGGACACCGGCCTCGGCAGGCCTGGCGCGGTCGGCGGTATCTCCGTCAACAGCTTGGATGCAAATTATGAGACTCCTGACAAAAACGCAGCACGCGCAGCTACTCGCCAACGGCAGGAACCGTGATCGAGATCACCAACCGGTCGTAAAATTCTTCGACCCCTCTGGGGCGGCGACATGGTTGCTGACCGAGCTTGATCCCGAGGACGGCGACACGCTCTTCGGCTTGGCCGATCTCGGCTCCGGCAGCCCCGAATTAGGTTACTCAAGCCTCGCGGAGATTGGAGCGGTCCGGTGTCGCTTTGGCCTCGGAATAGAACGGGATCTTAATTTCGAGCCGAAGCATTCGTTGTCGGCCTACGCCGAGGCCGCGCGAACTGCGGGCCGAATCGTCGAGTTTGGACCCGAACTTGAGGCGGCAGCGAACCGTCGTTGCCTGAACGGATAGCGATTTATCATTCCCATTCCGTGAAAACTCGAAAATTCACCTTCTCCGCGGTGCAGCGGGAAGTGTTGAAACCTTAAGTCGTCAATGTAAAAGAGGTACATGACCCCATGCTGTCTAACTAATCTCGCGCACGGTGTAATTCATGCCCCGACCGTTAACGTGCCGAAAATATCCTGCTTCAACTCTTCGTATACGTTCATTCCCGACTTGATGAGCGGTGACAGGGTGTCCCGCATAAAGGCTTCGGTGGTGTTTCCGCAATGGGTGAGATCCAAGATATTTTTTCAAGCAACATAGATTTCGCCGCTCGCGGGCTTCAGGTCATCCCTTGGGCGGTCAGGCCGAGCCTCAAGGATGCGTTTTTCTTCGCAAGAAGCTCGTCAGTTTTGTTTTCAATGCCGACCGATGCCACGAGCGCGCACAGAACTTCTTCGTCGAATAGGTAGGATTCCAAGTTGCGCCTAGACAGGACGTGAAAACCGTTTTCCCGCGCGACAGCCACCTCTTGGTCGGACCGGACGTCACGGTCGATGAGTCGTGCCACCTCCAAATCGTCAACCAAGGACAACAGTGCTTGCGCGAGCCCGTGTCTGTTGCCTGCGACCTCACCGTCGTTGCCCATCGACAAATTGCGTCTGCGGGAACTCGGTCTCGAAAATGCGCTCATAAGAGAGACTACTCCAGACTGACATTCGAATCCATTCGGCCGGAAGTAAATTGCCTGCCGTCAGACTACGTCTTCATGTGGACGGTATTGTCTATGTTGTACTATTAGCTACCCGATGGCGCTATTCACTTGTTAGCTCTGAGCTCTTCCAACCACCAATGTTCTCCTTTAGATCTTCATCGATCATCCACATTGTTTTTTCCAAGTTGTACGCTCCTGCTCTCGATTCATTTAGTGATTTACTTCGTTTGATTTTCCATCCAAGCTGCCATTTTCCTTCGATTCTGTTTCCTACTTTCTGAAAAGATCCCTCCAAACGTACAGTTGCTTTTCTTCCATCTAGTCCCTGCATTTCCATCCTAAGTGTAATCTCCGTTTCAAGTCCGTAACTTTCCTCTGGAATTCCTTCCGGAACGGTGTTGAAATCAAATACTTCCTCAAACCATTTTTCTCCGTTCGCCAAGATACCCCCCCAGATAACATGACCGCTACATCCCATACCACAACCTTCCAATTCGGTCATTCGAGTATTCATATGCCCTATGATGGGGGTAACAACTGTCTTGATGACTTCATCAGTCCTGAGATATTCTCCACGTGAACTATTTGCCCATTCTAGTAGCGACTCAATCGAATCCTGCTCTACTACTTGTGGTTCTACATCTTCATCGCCTGAAGCCTTTGGCTGGCCAATAGCCGAATTATTGCTATCGCTTTTAGAAGATCCGCCGTTGCGTCGCACGTTATGGCTTCCGCTACTATCCGTCTTTTCCTTTCGAAGGTAACGCCAAGCAACGCCTAATGCCCAACCCACTGCGATATAGATCGCAGCTTCCGGAAGTAATGTTCCAACACCGCCTGCAAACAAGCCTGTAATCAGCTCTTTCATTTGTCTAAGTGTTAGAGTGGCATCGCATAATTTTTTCTCGTCTTACGACAAATACACATTTATTGATCCGTTATCGGAGACACGCCGTCCCACTTTGCAGGTCCAATTTACTTGCCCTCCCTTTGCTGCATTGTTTTCCCATTGAAGAGCTTGAATGTTATCGAAAGTATTGGTTCCACCCTGACTAAGGGGAATGATGTGATCAATTTCCCAACCAAACGGAGATTGCCGATCACCATACTTGTTCCACTGAATGATTGCGCCACACAGGTCTATTCTATGTACACTCGAGTCCCATCCAGCTACCGAGCGGGCGGAGTTCCACGCGTATTTTCGCGCGTCATCAGTCCAATTTGGCATTAAATTATCTCCCTAATAATCTCGTTAAATCTATAGCGATCATTCCCATTCGATGTGACTTCCTCAAATTATCATGGGAATGCAAGTCATATTGAAGATGAAATAGTCAACGCTAATTTGTCGAAGGGATGTACTTAGCCGTCTCAGAGAATGTAGCCTCAATAAATGTTCGGAATCTCACCGGGATTAATGATGATGCATTAGTTTGTGTCTCTCCACCATTTCGCACTCTCAATTGTACGGTACTTCTCTTCATCTTGCGCCGCTGGCTTATTGTCGATGGGCTCCAATAGGAGCCCATGGACCAATCACTAGCTCCAATCACGTGTCGCTGACGATGCTGTTCTCAAGAGGGTGTTTGCGGTCGGAGGCTGACGGGCGCATACACCCGGCCATCCATAATCTTGCGCGCGGTGAGAACAAATCGGGCTCGCCGAACCCTTAGGTCCGAACCTGCTTTCTCCGTTTCCAGACCTACTTCTATGGCGCCTGAAGGATGCTCAATCTGGACAGTGGTAGCGATGTCCACGTCATGTCGTCTTAGCCGTCTTGCAGGTATCCAAGGTACTCCGGTTGCAACGGTTGCCCGAACCGACACACAGCAGGCGACACAAATGGCACCGGATACCGCATGCGCCGTGTGAACGTGATGCGGCGTCAGGTAAGACGAATGGACTACGCCACCACGCCGTGGAGGCGCCAGAATCCCGACTTTAGGGACGACTGATCCAGCGACATCGCCAAGCCCCATCCGCCGACCAGCCTCAAGCCGTATCTTCTCAATCCGTCGCATAATCCCCGCATTTCCAGTGATCTCATCTGGATCGTACCCACTGATACCCAGATCCCCAGCAAGCATAATCACCATCGGCATCGCCACATCAACACAACTAACCGCCACCCCATCAATCTCTTCCTGCACGTCCCCGGTCGGAAACATCGCCCCACACTTGGACCCCACCACATCACTAAAACTGAGCACCACCGGCGCCCCAGTCCCCGGCACCCCGTCTATACGCTGATCCCCGGCATAGGTCGCCGTCCCTCCCGGCGTCTGCACAATAGCCTCAATGCGACTCCCCGTATTGACATCAAAGATCCGAACCCGCGTCTCGTCGGCATCCGCCGTCACCAACCCACGTTCAATCGCAAACGGCCCAACTCCGGCCAGCATATTCCCACACGAGGGCGCCGTATCGACGATGGCCTTGTCGAGCCACACCTGCGCAAACCGATAATCGACATCAATCCCCGGCCGTTGCGACGGACTAACCATCGCCACCTTGCTCGTCACCGTGGTGGCGCCTCCGAGCCCGTCGATCTGGCGCGGGTCGGGTGAGCCCATGGCCGCAAGCAGAACGCGGTCCCGGACCTCGGGGTCCGCCGGCAGATCCTCAAGCAGGAAAAACGGCCCGCGGGACGTCCCGGCGCGCATGAACATGCATGGAATCGCACGCTGCGTCATCGCAATTGTCCCGTCAGCCAAGGTTGGTCGACGTATTCTGCAATCAGGCCGCCGGGCAGTTCCACCAGCAGGAGGTTGGCGACGGCGGCGAGGGCCACGATCACGCAGGCCGTCAGTGCGAGCGTCAATCCCCAGGAACGCTGTGCCTTGCGTCGCAGGAATGTCAGGAAGAAGACGAGGGCCCCAGGCAGGAAGCCCAGCACACCCACCGCCGCGACTAGCACGCCGAACCAGCCGG
>MKWU01003605.1_pt1 | contig 20015 bp, 16 predicted proteins | sample 809101 | NCBI WGS metagenome assembly MKWU01 (sample SAMN05860141, study PRJNA318959) | sponge metagenome | host: Aplysina aerophoba | place: Slovenia: Piran, Adriatic Sea, Gulf of Piran | collected 2013-05-07
GAGATTGCCCTCCAACAGCCGAATGCCTCCATTTGCCGCAAAGGGCCTGTCGGCGGCGCGGACAATGGATTCGTTGAGGGAATCCCTGGCCGATGCCTCCCAACGAACGGCGCCATCCACAAGCCGCGGTTCCGTGGCATACTTTGCAAGCCCTCGCCCGTGCACCGTTTCGACGTCCTCGTGGAGCAAACCTTCCGACAGCAGCTCGGCAAAAACAAATCCGAGGCCGCCCGCGGCATGGAATTGATTCACGTCCGCCAGACCGTTTGGATAGACACGCGCCAGCAGCGGCACAACACCCGACAGATCGCTGAAATCCTCCAGCTCGATGCAGATGCCGGCCGCTCGGGCCATGGCGGTCATGTGAATGACCAGATTGGTGGACCCGCCCGTGGCCATCAGCCCGACCATGCCGTTCACGAAGGCCCTTTCGCTCAACAACCTGCCAATCGGACGATATCGATTGCCAAGCGCCGTCAAGGACAGAACGCGCCTGACACCGACTGCGGTCAACTCACGGCGCAGCGGCGTGCCGGGATTGACGAAGGAAGTTCCGGGGAGATGCAGACCCATGAATTCCATCAGCATCTGGTTGGAATTCGCGGTGCCGTAGAAGGTGCATGTGCCGGGACCATGATAGGCCGCCATTTCAGCCTTCATCAGCTCGTCGCGGCCAATCTTGCCGGCAGCGAAGTCCTGTCGCTTGCGGGCCTTTTCGTCGTTCGTCATGCCCGACGTCATTGGGCCCGCCGGCAGAAATATGCCGGGCAGATGCCCAAACTTGGCCGCGGCGATGACCAGTCCGGGAACAATCTTGTCGCAGACGCCCAGATAGGCAACGGCATCGTAGGTGTTGTGCGAAAGCGCGACGGCCGCCGCCAGGGCGATGACGTCTCTGGAAAACAGCGAAAGCTCCATGCCCGGCTGCCCCTGGGTTACACCGTCGCACATGGCGGGAACGCCGCCGGCAACCTGCGCCGTTGCACCGAAGCCGCTGGCGGCTTCCCTTATCAGCTGGGGATAGTCTTCATATGGCTGGTGTGCGGAAAGCATGTCGTTGTAGGCCGTCACAATGCCCAGATTTGGCGCCGCTCCCTCCGCAAGCCGGAGTTTGGAGCTGCCGGAAGCGGCATAGGCATGCGCCTGATTGCCGCAAGCGAGGTGTGCCCTTGCCGGACGGGTTTCCGCCATCCGCTCAATGGAGTCGAGGTAGCGAGCGCGCGCCGGGAGACTGCGCCGGACAATGCGCGATGTCACAGCCGCGACGGTTTCGTTGAGCGGTGAACTCATGGGTTAGACTCTGAATTGGCCATTTGAATTCCGGAATCTCCTGTTTTCAAGCCAATGAGGAAGCTGTTGCGGCGACTCCCGCCACGCTTCGTGAAGTTGCAGGACGCTGGAAACTCCGAATTCGCATGTGAATGTGAAGATTTCGAGACACGACTTGCAGAAAAGTTGGAGCACAAGTTTATTTCCGTCCCTCAATCGAATAAAGCTGCAGACGGTTGGGTCGCAGCCGACCCAAACTCGCCGATCGGTCGGCTCCGCGTCGGCCGACATGTCCTTCCGCGTTGCAGATTTCGCTGCCATCGCGGAATGCGAGAATTCGAAAGCCAGCGCCGCAAATTCGGCGCTGTCGTCACCAATCGCGCAGTTGAGGCGAAACGGGATATGGTCCAGGGTTCAAAGTCGCTCATCAGCATCGACGGTGGCTCCATCAAGCGGATTACCGCTCTTTCCTTGTGCGCCATAGTGATTGGACTGGTTTCAGCCTTGGCTGCAATTGCCTTTGTCGACGCGGTGGGCTTGCTAAACCGAATTCTTCTGATATCGCCCCGCGCCCGTGTCCAGTACGAGAGCATACCCTATCTCGTGGAAGCCGCAACTCTCCTGGTCCCGACTGCCGGCGGCCTTGTGGTTGGGCTTCTCCTGCTGCGCGTGTCGCCGGAACGTCGGCCGGTGGGGCCGGCCGAGGTGATCAAGTCGACGCAGTTGGGCACGCCTCTGCCGGATTTGCGAACCGGGCTTGTATCGACGGCGGCGGCGATTCTTTCGCTTGGGGCCGGGGCCTCGGTTGGCCAGTTCGGTCCTGTCGTCTACCTTGGCGCGCTTGTGGGAAACTTTGCCCGCAAGCTGCAGATCGACGTAAAGGCGTTGCCGACAATGGCGGTGGCGTGCGGCGTGGCGGCAGCCATGTCGGCGGCGTTCAACGCGCCCATCGCCGGCTTGGTGTTTGCCCACGAAGTGGTGCTTCGTCACTACTCGCTAAGGGCCTTTTCGCTGACCACAATTGCCGCCGCCATGGGCTATGTGGTGACCAACATCATATTCGACCGACCTGCCTTGTTCCTGGTGAGCTTTGAAGGCGTCGGTTTCGGGCACGAATTCGCGCTGTTCGCCCTGCTGGGGGCGCTGTCCGCGGTGATCGCCATGGCGCTGATGAAGCTCGTCATGTTCAGCGGCCGCATTGCCGCATCCCTGCCGGTGTTCCCGCCGCTGCGCACGGCCTGCGCAGGGCTGGCGGTCGGGCTGACGGCCCTCTGGCTGCCGGACGTGCTGGGAATTGGCTCGGCGGCGCTGAGATTCGCCACGATTGAAGGCGCCTTCGAGGCGAACGAGCTTCTCGTCCTCGTGGTCGCCAAGATCGTGCTGACGGCAATTTGCCTGGGCTTTGGATTCGCAGGGGGGATTTTCAGTCCATCGCTGTTGATCGGCATCATGTTCGGCGCGTTCTTCTGGAGCGTTCTGGACTCGACCCAGTCGATCGCCAATTCGGGAGTGGTCGCCTACGCCATATGCGGAATGATGGCAATTGCCAGTCCGGTGATGGGGGCGCCCCTCACGGTCATTCTCATAGTGTTCGAACTGACGCGCAACTACGACCTGACCATCGGAGCCATGGTTGCCGTTGTGGCCTCGAATCTCATTTCGTTTCGAATCTTCGGGCGGTCGCTTTTCGACGTTGTGTTGAAGAAGCAGGGCATCGATCTTTCGCAGGGGCGGGAATTCGCGCGGCTGGCGGCAGTTCGGGTGGTCGAATACGCCAACGACGACTTTCCCCGGGCGCAGGAGGACGTCACCGCAGGGGAGTTGCGCCACAGGCTGACGTCGGGAAAGTGGAACGAGGCTTTCGTTGAGAACAGCGAGGGGCAATTCCTGGGAAAGATTTATGGCAGGGATCTACACGCCGATTCGGCCTCGACATCACGCGACGTCCTGCACTCGGCGGGACTCGTGTACTCGGAGAAAACCACGATCTTTCAGGCCATGCAGTCGCTTGCCGACTTTGTTGGCGACGCTGTGCCAATTGTGGATTCGAAGACCGGGAAACTGCTCGGCGTTGTCACCGAGTCGGCAATCATCGTGGCGTATCTTGAACTTGTCCACGACATTCGGCGCGAAGAACATGCGCCTGTTTAGCGCATGGCTGCTTCTGCTGCTGGGCGCGGCGTCAGCCGTCGCGTCGTCGGAGCGGAAGCTCACGGTCGTGTCCTGGGGCGGCCCCTACGAGCAGGCTCAGCGACAGGCCATTCTGGATCCCTTCACGAAGGAAACCGGAATCGAGATATCGGTGCTGGAGTATGACGGCACGCCGGCCTCGATTGCGGCCCGTGCCGAGGCCGAAGGCTGGGATCTGATCGACATGACCGAGTTCGACGCAATTTCGGCATGCGACGACGGCTTGCTCCTGCCCTTGAACGGGGAGGAAATCGTGATTCCCAGCCCCGGAATCGGCGTGCAGGAGGATTTCGTGAAACGGGCGTTCCGCAAGTGCACGGTCGCGCAAAACGTCTATGCATCGGTAATTGCGTTCAACGTGGAGATGTTTCCGGGAGTGAAGCCGAGCCGTGTCGAGGACCTGTTCAACATCGAGGCGTTTCCGGGCAAGCGGGCGATTCAGCGCAGCCCCAACGACATACTGGAATGGGTGCTGCTGGCGGAGGGCGTTCCTCCAGGGCAGGTCTATGACCTGCTGAGCACGGACCGTGGCTTGCGGCTGGCCTTCAGGAGGCTTGACGAAATGCGCGAGCACATAGTGTGGTGGGACACCGTCGATGAACCGGCACGTCTTCTTGCCGAGCGAAAGGTGTCCATGGCAAGCGGTTTCAACGGCAGGTTTTTCGCTTCCGCCTACCAGGAGGGCCAACCCATCTCAATTATCTGGGACGGCCGCCTCATAGGCCACGAGGTTTGGGGAATAGCCTGGAACTCCGACCAGGTTGAGGAGGCCAAGCAGCTTCTGGCATATGCGACCTCTCCCGAGCGCCTGGCGGCGCTCAGCGAAATCATTCCATACGGGCCGACCCGTCGCTCCGCCATGATGCGGGTTGGATTGGGAGGCGAGGCCAACATTCCAATGCTTGATCACCTGCCGAATTCGCCGAAACACGGGCAACGCTCGCTGACGCTGGACAGCGGCTGGTACGCCAACACCGAGGCGCTGCGCAGCCGACGCTTCAATGCATGGCTCGAGGCGGGACAGGAGCAGGGAGCGGCGCCGCAGCAGTGATGCCGATGGCCGCCAGTCGGGGCGTCCCGTTTGGCCGCAACTCCGCAGCGTCGTCAGGAAACCAGTTCGCGGGCAATCCGACCTGCGATTTCGTGGACTGACAGGACGTCGGGACGCGTGGTCGCAAACGTGCCGGCCGTTACCCTGATTGCCGTCCTTCCATCCACGACGGTCGGAGTCAGATAGACATGCCCGTCGTCGTTGATGCGCGCGGCAAGTTCCACCGTCAGGCGTTCGGCATGCTCGAAACTGTCGGCAAGGCGGAATCCGAACAGGGCCAGCTCGCTGCGAAAGGCCACGTCGAACAATGGGTCCGCAGCAAACAGCCTCTCAAGCTCGCCTATCCAGTCGACATGGTCGCGGATCAGTGATCTCAGTCCGGCCAACCCATGCGCCCGCATCGCAAACCACAGCTTCAACGCCCGAAAGCGTCTGCCAAGCGGAATCGTGAACTCGTTCAAATTGGTGATCTCTTCAAGGCCGGCTGTCTTCAGGTAGTCGGGCCGCAATCCCACCGTGGCCGCCTGCTGCTGAGGATCGGCACAAAACTGGATGGAGCAGTCGAACTGCACTCCGAGCCACTTGTGCGGATTGAAGACGACCGAATCGGCGTGCTCGATGCCCTTCCAGATGGTCCTGAACTCCTTGCAGATCATGGCCGACCCTGCCCAGGCCGCATCAACGTGGGAATAGAGATTGAACTCCCGTGCGATCTCGAGAATCTCGGACAGCCTGTCGCACGCGCCGGTTGCCGTGCCGCCAATGCACCCGACCACGCCAACGGGAAGAAAGCCTCTGTCGAGGTCCTGCCTTATGCAGGCGTGCAAGCTCTCGGGGTCCAGAGAGCGGTCTTTCCGTGTGCCGGGCTTGACCAGGTTTTCCTGGCCGATGCCGGCGAGTCGCGCCGCCTTGTCGACCGACGAGTGATTCTCGGGAGACGCGTAGAGGCGCAGTTGCGGAGCGTTGTGCAGCCCGCTCTCGTTGCCTTTCCACGACAGCGCCCGCTCCCGCATCGTAAGCACGGCGCAAAGTGTCGCCGTTGTGGCCGAATCCTGAATCAGCCCGGTGAACCTGGACGGCAGTCCGACGGCCTGTCGCAGCCAGTCGGTCATGCGCTGTTCCAGTTCCGTGGCGGCAGGCGAGGTCTGCCAAAGCATGCAGTTGCACGCCAGGGAGGTTGCGAGTTGCTCCGCGATCATGGACGGAAAGGAAGCGTTGGCAGCGAAATAGGCGAAGAACCGTGGATGTTGCCAGTGTGTCAAGCCCTGTGGAATGAGCAGGTCGAAGTCGCTGAAAATGTCTTCCCAGGCTTCCGCATGTTCGGGAGGAGCCGTCGGCAGCGCATTCAGCAGCTCGCCGGGCCTGGCCTGCGAGCGGACCGGCATTGCAGGCAGGCGTTCATGGTAGTCGCGGGCCCAGCGGGCAACGTGTTCGGACCACTTCAGAAAGTCGCTTGTGTCCATGAAAGCCACCGAATTCGCCTGATCGAGTCCCGCACCGCCCGCGAGGCTGCCAAGGGCGGCCTCGTTCCGCCGCCGGACGCCGGGCGCATTGCCGAAACCCTATACTGCATGCGGCATCCGCAAGCGAACAGGAGAAGCGGGGCGCGCCGGGGCATCCTTGGAGCGGAAGACGGAAGCAATGCTGGCCGCGGGGCGGTTTCTCGTTGCAATGCGTTCCGGTTTGCGGCATCTGTCTGTCCATGATGTCCACTGCACTCAATCGAGAATTCTGCATTGGCGGCTGACAATCGCTTGTCGGCCCGGCGTCATACTTCCGCGCAGAGCAGTTTCCGGGACCGTCGGCAAGGCGAGCCAACAGGTAGCGGCATGAAGATTGCCCTTTGGAATTCCAGGACAGGCCGCAAGGAGGAGTTCGAGCCCCTCCGGCCGGACCGCGTCCGCATGTATGTGTGCGGACCGACGGTCTACGACAGGGCCCACATTGGAAATGCCCGTCCTGCGGTGGTCTTTGACCTCCTGTTCAAGCTTCTGCGGCATTGTTTCGGCGAAGCGCAGGTTGTCTACGTTCGCAACATCACGGACATTGACGACAAGATCAACAACCGGGCGCGGGAGCTGGCGGACGGGTCAGGCGACTCGCTGCGAGCCACGATCCGCCGGGTGACCGACGAAACCATTGGGTGGTTCCATGAAGACATGGGCGCCCTTGGGGTCATGCTGCCAACCCACGAACCGCGCGCCACCGACTATGTTTCGGAAATGATCGAAATGATCAAGGCGCTGATTGCAGCCGGCCATGCCTACGTGGCGGACGGCCACGTGCTGTTCGACACTCCGAGCTATCCGCAGTACGGCTCGCTGTCGAGACGGTCCCTCAAGGACATGCAGGCGGGAGCCAGAGTCGAGGTGGCGCCCTACAAGGCCAACGAGCTCGACTTTGTGCTGTGGAAGCCTTCGGACAGCACGCTGCCAGGCTGGGACAGCCCGTGGGGGCGAGGCAGGCCGGGCTGGCACATTGAATGTTCCGCAATGAGCCTGAAACTGCTCGGAGAGAGCTTCGACATTCATGGAGGAGGGTCCGACCTGCTGTTTCCGCACCACGAAAACGAGGCGGCCCAAAGCTTCTGCGCACACCCCGACGCGTCGTTTGCCAGGCTCTGGATGCACAACGGAATGGTGCGGGTGAACGGACAGAAGATGTCCAAGAGCCTGGGGAACTTCCTGACGGTCAGCGAGCTGCTTGATCGGGGCATGGCAGGCGAGACAATGCGCTTCATACTGCTCGGAACGCACTACCGTCAGCAGCTGGACTGGACCGCCAGACGCGTGGAGGAGGCTCGTTCGGTGCTGGGCGAGTGGCGCCGCATCACCCGCGACGTCGCTGCGGACGACGCCGGCTGCCACCGAGATGTGCTGGACATGCTGGCGGACGATCTCAATACGCCGGGTGCGATGTCGGCGCTGCATCGACTGGCGGCACAGGGTTGCAGCGCCGAACTGGCGGCTTCCGCAAAGTTCATGGGTCTTCTCAACAGCGCTCTCCCCGACGGACTGGCAGGCCGAGTCTCTGAAATCCTGAAAGTGCGGGACCAGATGCGGAGTTGCCGGAATTTCGCCGTCTCGGACACAATACGTGACAGCCTGCAGGATGCGGGAATAGTTGTTCAGGACACTGCCGGCCGCTCGAAGTGCCACTTCGAGCCAATGGGCAGGTACGACGGGCAGCTTGCGAAAGTCGAGAAGGTCTTGGAGGAACTGGAAGTCATGGCGGCAAGCGAGGCGCGCGGCGGATGAACAAGGAGCGGCTTTACATATACGACACGACGCTGCGCGACGGCGCCCAGACTTTGGGCGTGCAGTTCGGCGTCACCGAGAAGCGTGCGTTGTCCGACCTGCTCGACGACTTGAAGGTGGACTACATCGAGGGCGGATTCCCGGGGGCCAACGACACCGACGAAGAGTTCTTTTCCAGCCTTCCGGTCACACGGCATGCGAAGATGACGGCGTTTGGCATGACAAAGCGCGTTGGCCGCTCGGCCGCCAACGATCCTGTTCTGTCGCAGGTTCTGGCGGCCAACACGCCGTCGGTGTGCCTTGTCGGCAAGGCCCATGACTTTCACGTCCGGGAGGCCTTGCAGGTCACGCTTGAGGAAAATCTGGAGAGCATTGGCGATTCAATTGCTCGGGTGGTGGCTGCCGGCAGGGAGGCCATATTCGATGCCGAGCACTTCTTCGACGGCTATCGCGACAACCCCGAATACGCTCTGGCCTGCGTGCACGCGGCCTATGCACAGGGAGCCAGATGGATTGTCCTTTGCGACACCAATGGCGGGACGCTGCCCGGAGAAATCGAAGCCTCCACACGCGCCGTGATCGATTCCGGCATCCCCGGCGCCGATGTCGGGATACATACGCACAATGACACGGAAAACGCCGTTGCCGGTTCGCTGGCGGCGGTTGACGCAGGCGCCAGGCAGGTGCAGGGGACGCTCAACGGCCTCGGCGAGCGCTGTGGAAACGCCAATCTCATCACGTTGATGGCCACATTGGCGCTCAAGGAGCCCTACCGTTCGAGATTTGTGCTTCAGTCGTCGTCAAGCGACATCTCCAAGCTTACCAGTGCATCCCGCATGCTCGACGAGATCCTGGATCGAAGACCCAACAAGCACGCTGCCTATGTCGGGGATTCGGCGTTCGCCCACAAGGGCGGACTTCACGCATCCGCGGTGAATCGAAATGCCGCGACGTATGAACATGTGGAACCGGAGAGGGTTGGCAACAGCCGCAACATTCCGGTGTCGAACCAGGCCGGTCGTGCCAGCATCGATCCGTGGTTTGCCAGACTCGGAATAGAGGACGATTCCATACATCAGAACTGCAAGCGCGACATTCTGGCCGAGGTCAAGCGTCGAGAAAAGCTCGGCTATACCTACGACGTGGCACAGGCTTCCTTCATCCTGTTGGTCAAGCGCATGACGGGAAAGCTCCCGGAGTATTTCTCCATCAAGCGCTATCGCGTGATTGTCGAACGGGACGGTTCCCTGACTTCGGGGCCAGTCACCTCCTCGGAAGCCGTTGTGGTCATGACGATCGGAGACGACCGAATGCTGTCGGCTTCGGAGGGACTCAACGACGGCCGCGACAGCGGCCCCGTTCACGCGATTTCGAAGGCTCTGAAGCGAGACCTTGGACCGTACCAGAAATACATCGACGACATGAACCTGATCGACTTCAAGGTCAGGATCTACGGCACGGGCACCGAGGCGGTCACCCGCGTCATAATTGACTGTGCGGATTCGTCCGGCACGCAATGGTCCACAGTCGGGGTTTCCCCGAACATCATCGATGCGTCGTTCGAAGCGCTGGTTGACGCGATAGTTTGGAAACTGAATCGCGAAGGCGCAGTTCCCGTCAAGGGACTGTCGGAGGCCGCTCCGCAGGACGCCTCCTGACAACTGGCAGCGTCTCCGAAGGACACCCGGTCAGGCGCCGGGCGACGACCGGCGTCCAGGTCCGGCGCCCAGCCGCGAATGCCAAAGCAACGCCATTGAAGCGAGCAACAGGAACGGCACCATTGCCCAAATGACGGTGTTCCAACCGGTTTCCGGCGTGCCTCCGGTGCAGTTCATCAGCGTTCCCGAAGCCAGCGAGCCTACGGTCACCAACCCGAACACCATCATGTCGTTCATGCCCTGGGCTCGCCCTCGCTCATGCGGCTCATGCGCCTCGACCAGCATGTTCGTGGCGCCGATGAAGCTGAAGTTCCAGCCAATTCCAAGCAGAATCAGGGACGCATAGAAATTGGGCAGTTCGACTCCTGAAAGTCCGGCAACGCCGGCCAGCGCCAGGAGGAAGAGACCGGCGGCAACGATCGCCGCAGCGCCGAATCGCGATATCAGGTGGCCGGTGAAAAAGGCAGGACCGAACATGGCGAGGACATGCAGCGACACAATGTCGGCGGCGTGGTTGGCGGTGAACCCGCACCCCACCACGGCCAGAGGAGCCGATGTCATCACCAGGTTCATCAGCGCGTAGGAGACCATCGCGCAAACCACGGCAATCAGAATGCGAGGCTGAGCGATGAGTTCCCGATATGAGCGCGCCGGAAGGCTGTTCCTGTCCTTCGGCTTTGGAACCGGAATGTCCAGGAACCAGATCAGGACCATGGCGAGGGCATTCAACCCGAAGATGGCCAGGTAGGAACCAAGAAACGGAATGGCAAACTGGTTGTGAGTCAGTTTTACAAGCTGCGGTCCTATCACTGCAGCCAGCAGTCCGCCTGCCAGAACGTAGGATATTGCCCGCGGTCGGAACGCAGCGCTGGCCGTGTCTGCAGCTGCAAATCGGATCATGCCGTTTGCCGACATGTAGATGCCCGATGCGTAGGCAGCCAGGAGGAAGTACAGGAAGGATCCCTCGAGCAGGGCAAACGAACCGATGCAGCCCCCAGCAACGCCTCCAAGGCAGCCAATCCAAAACCCCACGCGTCGGCCAAACCTCTGCATCAAGTTGCTCAGCCAGGGCGCTGTGGTCATCGACCCGAAGACCATGACCGAAATCGGCAGCGTGGCCCAGCAAACGTTTGGCGCCAGGGACTGCCCGGCAAGTCCCGCCACGATGAACACAATGGGCATTTGCGCGCCTGCCGTTGCCTGAAGCAGCACGAGCACAATCACGTTGTGCCTTTCCTGTGAAATGGCGGGATGCTTCATGGAACCGTTGGCATGACAAGGAACAGGACTGGCAATTGACCATCCCGCCCGAATATGGGATCTGCCATAGCATGAGACAGGTCAATTGCAATCATCTACGCCAAAAACCGCCATGCACTTGCCCCTGACCGCGCAAGTCGTAGCCTTTGCGGCAGCCAGCCAATGATTCGTTCGGAATCCGGCCCGAATTCGCGCATGCCGCCGACAGCGTTTCCCTGGGCAGTTCATGGCTGCCACCGACACTTGAACGAGTTTGAGAATGTTGCCTGAAACCGATTCCGCGCACCGGCTTGATCTGCAGGCCGCTGTGGATGCCTTGGTGACGATCGAGCCCAGATTTGCTCCGGTTGCCCGCCGGGCGGCTCCGCTTTCCATACGCATGCGCAAGGCCGGATTTGCGACGCTTGCCGACATCATTGTGAGCCAGCAACTGTCGGTGGGCGCTGCCGATGCCATTGCAGGGCGGCTGCTGGACCAGAGCATTGTCAGTCGTCAGGACTACCTGGATGCCTCCGACGAGGTGCTGAGGCAGTGCGGCCTGTCGCACCAGAAAATCGGGTACATCAGGGCTCTTGCACTAGGCGGCGTTGACTTCGACGCACTGGAGAGCCTGCCCGATCGATCGGTGGTTGAGATCCTGACAGGCATCCGCGGCATTGGCCCATGGACCGCGAAAATCTATCTGATATTCTGCCTTGGCCGGCTGGACGTGATACCGGCGGGAGATCTTGCGGTGCGCGAGGCGGCCCGGGACCTCCTTCTGCTGGAGGATCGACCAACCGAACGGCAGCTTCTGGTCATTGCCGAGGCCTGGACACCTTGGAGAACCGTTGCGGCGTGCCTACTTTGGGAGTGTTATCGAATGAAGAAGAAAAGGGTAGGAATTCGATGAAGCAGTCCATGACGGCCGAAAGAAGAGAGGCATTGTCGGGAACCACCGGGAGCATGGTGGTCTTCCTGCACGGATACGGCGCCAACGGAGCCGACCTGTTGGGTCTTGCCGACCATCTGGCCGAGACGATGCCCGACACGCTGTTTGTCTCACCCAACGCGCCGCATGCCTGTAGGTCATATCCGGGTGGGTACCAGTGGTTTCCGCTGCCGCCGTACGATGCTGCCACGCCGGTGCAATTCGGACTTGCACTGCAGGAGTCCATTCATCACTTGGAACTGTTGCTGAAGGCCGAAGCGGAGGATGCCGGAGTGGGATTGAACGATGTCGTTCTCTTCGGATTCTCGCAGGGCGCCATGATGGCCCTGGAAATGGCGCCGCGCATCAATCCCCGTTTGGCTGCGGTGGTCGGATTCGCCGGCGCCCTGTTCAATGACGTCCCGACGGATCCGGCGACGAGTTCCCGACCGCCCATAATGCTCGGGCACGACAAGGATGACCCGATTGTGCCCTACGCGGCGCTGGATGAAGCCGCCACGGCGCTGGAAAAGGCTGGTTTCAGGGTCTACACATACACTTCGAGCGGTTTCGAGCACGAACTTTCGCCGATTGGAATTGGCGCGGCGCTGCATTTCATGGTACGCGAGCTTGGGTGAATTGCCCTGGTTTGAAGGTACGAAGGAGACTCTTAAGTTGACGACATGGCAACAGGTGCTGAAGTTCTGGTTCGAGGAACTAACGCCCGAACAGCATTTCAGGCAGGACGACGCTCTGGATGCAGAGATACGTGATCGCTTCGGATCTCTCTGGGAGCAGGCGCGCGTCGGCCGCAAGGACGCATGGCTGGAGGAGTGCCGGTCTTCACTGGCCCTGATAGTTGTTCTGGACCAGTTTCCCCGAAACATGTTTCGAGGTGACGGCAGATCGTTTGCATCCGACGACAAGGCGATTGAAGCGGCGGGCCTGTCCATTGGCAGGAAATTTGACGTCCAGTCTCCCAGCGAGAGGCGCATAAACTTTTACTTGCCGTACATGCATTCCGAGGTTCTGGAAGAACAGGACAAATGCATCGACCTGATCAGGACTGGGCTTGGCGAAAAGGGCGCGGAAAACCTGATTCACGCCAAGGCGCACAGGAACATCATCGCAAGATTCGGGCGTTTCCCGTTTCGCAACGATGCTCTCAACCGGCAATCGAGCGCCGCGGAAGTGGAATGGCTGGCCAACGTTGGCTACATGGGCGAGGTTGAGGCCACCAGGAAGCTCGAATCCGATTGACGGCCGCAGTCAGGCCCGCCATGGAGGCAGGCGGCGCTTCAGCCTGATCTGCCGTCGCCCGTTCCGTGCAGGGCCATTGGCTTGCACCGAACAGCCAGTCCACGTTGACAGGGCTGCGGCTGGAAACCGGATTGGATGACGCGCCGTTGCAGCCGGCTGCGCGTCCGTGCCTGTCCCTTCTCCTTGCGGCCTCCGCATTGGGAGTGGGGGAATCGAGCCGGTTTGAAGCCCAGGCAAACTTGCCAAATTGGAGAAGGCGCCAAATGGTTACCGAGAACTTTGACATGACAGTCGTCGGGGCAGGGCCCGGCGGATATGTTGCAGCCATCAGGGGAGCGCAGCTCGGACTCAAGGTGGCAATTGTCGAGCGTGAACACCTTGGGGGCATTTGCCTCAACTGGGGCTGCGTCCCAACCAAGGCCTTGCTAAGATCCGCGGAGGTCTTTCACCTGGTCGAAAGAGCCTCCGAGTTCGGAGTCGCTGCATCTGCGCCGAGTCCTGACCTTGACGCAATGGTCGACAGATCCCGCAAGGTGGCGAACCAGCTGGCCTCCGGGGTCAAGTACCTGCTGCAAAAGAATGGCGTCTCGACCATCATGGGAGCGGCCAGACTGGAGGCTCCCGATCTCGTGCGCGTGTCGACGAACGAGGGCGACCGCGATCTTCGCAGTTCAAATGTCGTCATTGCCACAGGCGCCCGGGCGCGGGAGCTGCCTGAGCTTCCGGCCGACGGAAACCTTGTCTGGAACTACAGGCACGCATTGAAGCCGCCCAGAATGCCTCGCAACCTGCTGGTTGTCGGTTCCGGCGCAATTGGCATCGAATTCGCCAGCTTCTTCAATTCCCTCGGGGCCAAGACCACGGTTGTGGAGGTGCTTGACCGAATCTTGCCGGTTGAAGATCAGGAAATCTCCGAATTTGCCAAGCGCCAGTTTGTCAAACAGGGAATGCGCATTCTCGAGTCCGCCAGGCTTTCGTCGATCAAGATCAACGCCGGCAGCGTGGACGCAACGATCGACACCGGAAAGGACCAGGTCAAGGAAAGCTTCGACACGGTGGTTTCCGCAGTCGGAATCGTTGGCAATGTTGAAGGACTTGGCCTTGAGGAGGCAGGTGTCGAGGTGGACAGAACACACATTCAGGTGGACGAACTCTGCGGAACGGCCGTTGCCGGAATTCATGCCATTGGCGACGTGGCAGGGCCGCCGTGGCTGGCGCACAAGGCCAGCCATGAAGGCACAATGGTCGCCGAGAAGATCAGCGGCAGGGAAGTGCATCCCGTGCGGCAGGAGGCGATTCCAGGGTGCACCTACTGCATGCCGCAAGTCGCCTCGGTCGGCCTGACCGAACAGCAGGCGCTCGACAGCGGCCTCGAAGTTCGGGTTGGGCGTTTTCCGTACATTGGCAATGGCAAGGCGATCGCGCTGGGCGAACCGGAGGGTCTGATCAAGACGATATTCGATTCCTCAACCGGGGAGTTGCTCGGCGCCCACATGATCGGGGCCGAGGTCACCGAACTCATTCAGGGCTTCGTCGTTGCCCGCCAGCTTGAGACCACAGAGGAAGACCTCATGCATTCGGTGTTTCCACATCCGACCCTGTCGGAGATGATGCATGAAAGCGTCCTGAGCGCGTATGGCCGTGCCATCCACTTCTGAAACCGCCAGGCTTGGGCGAAGGCCGGGGCCGATGGTTGCCGCCGGACGCGAGCGAGGCTGGCTAGGCCTTCCGAGCCGAGCATGCCTCGGCGATCTCTGCAAATGAAATGGGATTCAGCGAAGCGCCCCCTATCAATCCCCCATCCACGTTTGGGAGAGCCAGGATTTCCCTGGCGTTCCGTGGGTTGAGCGACCCGCCATAGAGTATCCTGACGTCCGCCGCCTCGTTCTCGCCCAACACGCGCGTGCACTGCTTGCGAAGAAAGCCATGAACCTCCTCTATGTCCACTGGGGAAGCTGCCATTCCAGTTCCAATGGCCCAAACCGGTTCGTAGGCCAACGTCAACAATTCGGGCCTTGAGCGGTCGGCCGGCAAGCTGTGCGACAATTGTGCATCCAGTACTTCAAGCGTCCTCCCTTCGCTGTGCTGATCCAGACTCTCGCCAATGCACAGAATGACGCTCAAGCCCACACGCCATGCTGCCCGGACCTTGCGGGCGATGAGATCATCGGTCTCGCCATGGCCCTGACGCCGTTCGGAATGACCAACGATGACGTGCGTGGCGCCGCACTGCAACAGTTGGACGGCTGATACGTCTCCGGTGAAGGCGCCTTCGAGTTCGTGGTGACAATCCTGACCGCCGACCAGTATCCCTGAATTGCGAAAGGCCTCGACGGTGGATTGCAGAAGTGTTGCCGGAGGACAGACAAGCGTGTCGCACGGAGCCGCGCGCAGTCTGCGGCGAGACTGATGGAAAGATTCCACCAGCGAATCGTCACCGTTCATCTTCCAGTTTGCAGCGATGAGCTTGCGTCTCATGGACAAAACTCCAGCCTGTTTGCCCGTCAATTGCTGTCAAATGCGGTCGGAATGCCGGCGCAGGGTCAATTGCGACCGCTTCGGCATACATCCATGCATCCTACGGAATGCGCCGGCAGGAACCGTGTCCCAATCGCCAAGGCAACAGGAACCTACAACCTGTCGGGCCGAGAGTCGCCAGTTCCAAGCATGGTCACATTAGACCAGAACGGATGGAATTTGAATACCTTGGCAAGCGCAGGAATGTCGCCACAGTCGAATGCGGACGACCGACCGCGGGGTCGAACTGCCGCACATGCGCAAGGACGCTCAGCCGCGTTCGAAGCCCAATCACGCTTTCACGTTCGGAGTCGCAGCGATGGTCGATGATGCCGAATGGCGCTGCGCCTTGCGCCAGGTGGAACGTCGGCTGCCGTCTCCTGGGCTTCCGTGCGGTCGTGCCCGGGACAGGAACAACTTGATGATCGGTTCCGCAAGAGGCCTTGGTTGTGGCGCCGCAACTGTTCTCCCCGGAAGCGGAACAGGAGGAGAGGTTGCCAGGTTTGGTTTGATTCAGGCGCCGAAATTCTCTTCAATTGCTGCTTGCAAACTGACAGTGCTTCGCGTTTGACTCCTCCAACAATTTCGTGGCATTCGATTCGGCATGCAGGTAGGACTTCGACACTTCTCACCCGAAACCATCGATTGGTTGATTGGCGCCGCCAAGCGGCAGGACATGACACGCAGCGAGCTGGCCCGTGAGCTGTGCGAGCGTGAGGGATGGCACAACCCCCTTGGAAAGCCCTGCCTCGGTTCGGCCCGCAAATGCCTGCGCAAGCTCGCCGCCAAGTTGGGGATCGAGCTCCCTGCTCCCCGCTCCATATCTGGATATTCGACCATTCTCGACCTGACGCCGGTGCCCGACATCGAACTCGCCGCATCGCTGGCTGACATCGGTCCAGTCTCGCTGACCATTGCCTCCACCGCCGAGGCCAAGCTGCAGTATCAGGCGCTGATGAACTCCTATCATCCCGAGGGATGGACGCGTCCGCCAGGCGGCCAGATCCGCTACTTGGCCACCATCCCGCGGCATGGCGTCATTGGCGGCATCGGATTCGTAGATGCCAGCTGGCATCAAGCGGCGCGTGACGAATGGATCGGCTGGTCACAGGAAGCGCGTGTCAACAACATTGGCCTGATCCTCAACAACCATCGCTTTCTGATCCTGCCGGGGCTGCGCGTGCGCAACCTCGCCTCGCACATTCTGGGAGCCGCCTGCCGCCGCGTGGCCGACGACTGGAACGAAGTCTACGGCCGGCGGCCGCTTCTCGCCTACACCTATGTCGGGCCACGCTGGCGCGGTACCTGCTACGGCGCCGCCGGATGGAAGCGCTGCGAGCGGCAGACTTCGGGCAGGACAGGCACGATTCGTTCCATTTGGATGCGGCCACTTGACGAAGATTGGAAGCGGCGGCTGTACAAGGTTCCCAGGCGCCGGCTCGGCAACATGCCCGAACGCAGGTTTGCGGAGGATGCGGACTGGGCCGATTTCGAGTTTGGAAGGTGCAGTCATCCCGACAGCCGCATCCGCGTCCGCATCGTGGCGATGGGACGCGTCTGGGGCGAGCGGCCAAACGCTTCGATACCGAACCTTTTTCCCGACAGTGCGAGCCGCCAGGCTGCCTATCGGCTCCTGTCGAACCCGAGAGTGAAGATTGAGCACGTCTTGGAGAGTCATTGCGAGGCAACGGTGGCCCGTTGCCGTCTCGAGCGCGTGGTTCTTGCCGTTCAGGACACGACGGCGCTCAACTGCGGCACGCTTGACAACATCGGCGGCGGAGCGCAGGAGCTTCTGGCTCATGTCGGTCTTGCGGTCGCCGAGAGCGGCCGGCCGCTTGGCCTGTACAGCCTGGAGGCCGACTTCCGGCGCAAGCCGGGCAAGGACAGCGAGCGCTGGCAGCGCTGCATGGAGCGGGCCGGCGAGCTTGCCGAGGCCTGTCCGGACACGCGGGTGGTGTCGGTGTGCGACCGGGAGGACGACTTCTGGGACTTGACGACGATCGCCGAGGCCTCGCAGGCCGACCTTCTGGTGCAGGCCTCGCGCTCGACGCGGCGGCGGGTGTCGCTGCCTGGCGGCAGGAGCGAGTGCCTGTGGGAGCATGTGAAGACGCTGCCGGTTCTGGCGCGCCGCAAGTTGAAGATCGCCGCCCGCGGCGGTCGCGATGCGCGGCGGGCCCGCACGGCGACGATCGAGTTCCGCGCCGCCCGTCTGGACATCGTGCCTCCCGAGGGCAAGGGGACGCAGCCGCGCCGGATGCTGGTTGTTTCGGCCCGCGAACGCACTGCCTCCGGCAGGAAGCCGCTGCACTGGCTGCTGATGGCGACCGTCGGCGAGGCCGATGCGAAGACCGCCCAGCGCCTGGTCGGCTGGTACCAGAAGCGCTGGGTCAGTGAGGAATATTTCAGAGCGTTGAAGAGCGGCACGCACATCAAGAACCGCAAGCTCAACGAGGCCGACGAACTGCGCAAGTGCCTCGCCTTCGACGCCATCACCGCCTGGCGGGTTGGCGAACTGGAGTGGCAAGCCCGAAACAATCCCGACGAACCGGCTCGCAACGTGGACTCCTAGGACGAGACCGTCGTGCTCGACATGATGCTGCGGAGCCATGGCATCCGACTTGCAAGGGGACCTCCCACGGTCAGCAGCTTCGTCTTCGAACTCGGCCGGATGGCCGGGTTCGGGAAACCGTGGCAGGGCTGCGCAAGGTTGCAAAATGGCGATGCGCTTCCACAGGGGCAGGAAGGCATTGACGCGGCAATTTGGGTGATGATAGCGTGAACAGAACAGGCGGCAGCAAAGCTTGAAGCGAGCCAATTGAGCCAGAATGATGAACCCGCGGCTTCCACTCCACGGCAAACTGGATCAATGTCCCGACAAAACTTCGTCGTGCCATGGACAAATGCCTCAAAGAGGATCAAGCGCGCACCCCAAGTCGAAAGCATGATCGCGGCCCGAAGATCAGTCGCCGAGGCCGCAGCGGGAAGCGACCGGTCCAACCGGCTGTCTTCCCTTTCAACCTCTTGAAGACTCAAGTGAAACGACACCCGTCTGCAAGCGCTCGTGAGGGTTGCCAGGGCATTGACGTTTCCGTGCAAGCAAGGCAATGACGACCAATCCTGATTGCCATTGCAGTCTGCCTCAACGGCCCTTGACGTCAACGGCCTGAATGCCAACTCCGCTATGAGCGTGTCCGCAAATGTTCGAAACCGGATTCATGCGCGCGACGAATCCGGGAGCCTGCTACCCGACAGTCTCCGCCAAGATCGATTGCCACTGACAGGCAAGCCAACTGAGAGGGAGTTCAGCAATACTCGGACCCGACGCGTTTGCGGCGTTGAGTGTCCGGAAGCGACCGTGCATGTAGCCGAAAGCAACCCCATGCAAGCCCTTGAGGCATCGAGGCACGTTCCAGGAGCCGAAATTGATGCGGCTCTCGATGCGTCCGAAGACCGGTTTCCTGGCGCGCGACCGATTGAGCGCGGGCAGCGGCAAGCCGGCTAGGACTCCTTGAACTTGATTGATTCTCCGCAGCCGCACGAATCGACCACATTCGGATTCTCAAAATGAAATCCCGACTCAAGCAGCGATGTGCGGTAGTCGATGCGTGTCCCGAAGAGGAACATCTGCGCCATAGGCTCGATGATAACCCTGGCGCCATCCTGCTCGATGACTTCGTCGTGGCGCCCGACCTGGTCAACGAAGTCCATTGTATACTCCATGCCGGCGCACCCACCCTTCTTGACGCCGATCTTGAGCCCGTAGTTGCCGGACTTCCGCATGAGACCGGCAATCCGGTCGACCGCGCTGTCGGTGAGTGTAAGAGCCTGCTTGCCTGGTATCGAGAACACCTGTCTGGCTCCTTTCAAAATTCCCTGTTGGGTTGTTGTGGGCAGTTCAATCCTTCTGGCCAAGTGACGACCAGTCCGGCTACTTGATGCAACTCCAAACCGCCGTCCGGGAACGGGACCGAATCCTGATCCTGCTGAAGGGAACTGCGGCCGGCACAGCTTGCGGTCGAATTTCTGCCTTCGATTCGACCAGTCACTTTCAATTCAGAGCGTCCAATCACGTGTCTCTGCCACCATGGGTCGTTCACGCTAAATGAATCCGAGCTCAAGTCGGGCTTCCTCTGACAACATCTCCATTCCCCATGGTGGGTCCCAGGTCATTTCCACGTTGACCGTGCGAACGCCCTGCAGGGGCGCAATCGCGTCGGCCAGCCAACCTGGCATGTCCTCGGCAACCGGGCAGCCTGCGGTGGTTAGCGTCATCACAACGTTGACGTCGTTGTCGTTGTTGATGTCGATGGTATAGACCAAGCCCAGATCGTAGATGTTGACCGGGATTTCAGGGTCGTAGACCGAACGGCAGGCAGCGACGACTGTTTCGTACAACGGATGGTCGACGCTCGATGGCCTGATCAAAGGACGTCCTTCGACATGACCGAATTCGCCTGGGATCATTTGTTCTTCCTTAGCCGAGCGCCCGAATGTATTTAATATGGTAGGCAATTCAGTTTACTCAAGTTGGGACGGGCACGCAATTTCCTGTGCGCACCCAATCGAAGCGACTTTTGGCGACCTGTGCCTTCAACCGTCATCGACATGACCGAATTTACGATACATGCCCGCGACGGACTTGC
>MKWU01003606.1_pt1 | contig 20010 bp, 17 predicted proteins | sample 809101 | NCBI WGS metagenome assembly MKWU01 (sample SAMN05860141, study PRJNA318959) | sponge metagenome | host: Aplysina aerophoba | place: Slovenia: Piran, Adriatic Sea, Gulf of Piran | collected 2013-05-07
TTGTTCTCGATAAAATGACCGCCGTCGTCGATTCGCTCGAACAAATCTATCCGCGCATACAAAAGGAAGTGAATACCGCACGCACCGAAGTCGATACCCGGCGCAGATTCGGCTGGATGTTCATCGGCCTGTTCCTCGTGCTGGCGGGCGTTATCTGGCTGTACCGCCGGGCGCTTCCGGAAGACTGAACCGATTGAATTCCTCAGCCGGCCAGGATGCCTCTGCAGCGTCGGCCTTCGCTTCCCGCGCGCCTGCGCACCCACTAACCGGGGTGCCGGCCCGTCCACTAGCCGGGGTGCCGGCCCGTCCACCAGCCGGGGCGCCGACGCACCCACTGACCTGAGCGCCTGCGCACCCACTAACCGGGGGCAGACCATGCAAACGCGTCTGATGCTGTGTATCCCGATCGCCTTTCTCCTGCTCGCCGTCTCCGCCAGCGGCGGCGCTGCAGGACCCATCCGGCCCGTGCCCGACGGCAAGGGAACGGCCACGCTGGCGCAGGCGGTCCTCCGCCTTCCGGTCGTCGCCAGCATGCTGCACACCGGCGCCCACCCCGATGACGAGAACAGCGCCCTGGTCGCCTATGTCAGCCGCGGGCTGCATGCCCGGACCGCCTACCTTTCGCTCAATCGCGGTGAAGGTGGCCAGAACCTGATCGGACCCGAACTGTACGACGCCATCGGCGTGATCCGGACGGAAGAACTGTTGAGCGCTCGCCGTTTCGACGGGGCGGAGCAGTTTTTCACCCGGGCATACGATTTCGGGTTCTCAAAGTCCGCCGAGGAAACCCTGGACTACTGGAACGGGGATGAAATGCTCCTGTCGGACGTGGTGCGCGTCATACGCCGTTTTCGTCCTGACGTGATCGTATCCGTCTTCGCCGATTCGCCCCGCGACGGCCACGGCCATCACCAGGCATCGGGGAGAATCACGCGGGAAGCATTTCACGCCGCGGCCGACCCGAATCGATTCCCGGAACAACTGCTGGAAGGATTGCGTCCCTGGCAGGCCCGAAAGCTGTATATCAACAACACCCGGGCGTCCTTCGACAGCATCGATTCCCTCGTGGTCGACGTGGGAACCTACAGCCCCGTGCTGGATCGGTCGTACCGCGAACTCGGCCTGGCGGGCCGCAGCATGCACCGCTCCCAGGACATGGGGACCCTGCAGCCCAAGGGCCCGGCCACCACCATGATCAAGCTGGTGGCGCGCGCGGGCATGGCGGATGCGGACGGAGACGCCCACCTGTTCGACGGCCTGGACACTACGTTCATGAGGCTCTATGCCATGGCCGGTCCGGATGCCGGAAAGGTTCCTGGATTCACCGGTCGGCTCGATCGTCTGGACGCGCTGGCCCGCGAGGCCGTGGACGCGTACCGTCCGCTGGATCCGCTCGTCCTGCTGGATCCCGTGCTGGAAGGCCTGCGGACCATCCGGTCGCTTCGGGAAGATCTTGTTGAAAGCGCTCCGCCGGCCGGCGTGCTCGACGACCTCCTGTTTCTTCTCGACCGGAAGGAACAGGACTTCTCCGATGTCGCGGTCCTTTCCCTCGGCATGGCCTTCGAAGTGCTGACCGGCGACGACCGGGTGGTTCCGGGCGATACGCTCGGAGTGAGCCTGGCGTTGCTGAACCGCAGCGCGAAACCCGTCCGGGTCACCCACATCGGACTGGACGTCCCGGATGGATGGACCGTGGAATCCGGTCCTGTTTCGGCCGGACCGGGGACGGACATCGGCTACAATGAAAGCCTTAAGGGGGATTGGCGGGTTTTCGTTCCTCCCGACGCCCGTCTCACCCGGCCCTACTGGCATCGCCGCTCCCTGAACGATCGGCGGGTCATGGTTGACGACCCGGCCTTGATCGGGCTCCCCTGGCGTCCGCAGCCCGTGACCGGACGGGCAAATGTGCTCGTGGACGGCGTAGAGATCGAAATCCGCCAACCTGCCCAGTACCGCTATGCCGACCGGGCCTTCGGTGAGATCCGACGCGAACTGAAGGTGGTTCCCGCGTTGACGGTCGCCCTGGAACCGCGGATCGTGGTCGCCGGGACCGGACAGGAGCGTCCCCTGCGCTTCAGCGTATCCGTGATCAGCAACGAAAACGGCGGGGTCGCGGGCGGGTTGTCCCTCGAGGTCCCGGAAGACTGGGAAGTAACGCCCCGGGAAGCGGCCTTGTCGTTCTCCGGGAAGGGACAGACCGCGACGTTCAACTTCAGGATAATCCCTGCCGGCGACGCGCCGGAGGGCGCCCACGAGGTCCGGGCGGTGGCAAGGGCCGGTGGGAACGAGTACCGGGAGGGATACGATGAAATAGCCTATCCCCATACCGAACCCAGGCACCTGTACCGCCAGGCGGCGTCCACCGTACAGGTCACCCCGGTCAAGTTGACTGAAGGGCTGAAGGTCGGCTACATCATGGGCTCCGGCGACCAGGTGCCGCTCGTGCTGGAGCAGATGGGCGTGCAGGTGCGACTGCTGACCCGGGAGGATCTCTCCGCGGCGGATCTGGGGGCCTACGACCTGATCATCGCCGGGATCCGCGCCTACGAAGTCCGGCCGGATCTCGTCGCCGTAAACCGGCGCCTGCTGGATTACGTGGAGGCCGGGGGCGTCTATATCGTCCAGTACAACAAATACGCCTTCAACCGGGACCAGTACGGCCCCTACCCATTCCGGATAAATCGTCCCCACGACCGGGTCACACGGGAAGACGCGCCGGTAAACATCCTGGTACCGGATCATCCCGTTTTCAACCGGCCCAACCGGATAACTGAAGCGGATTTCGCGGGATGGGTGCAGGAACGCGGCCTGTATTTCCTGGGAGAATGGGATCCCCGTTACAAGCCGCTCATGGCTTCGCAGGACCCGGGAGAGACGCCCAGGGCCGGCGGTCTCGTCGAAGCCCGCTACGGCAAGGGACGCTATATCTACACAGGTTACGCCTGGTTCCGCCAATTGCCCGCGGGCGTTCCCGGAGCGGTGAGACTGTTTGCCAACCTGATCAGTCTGGCGAAGCCGACCGCCGAAAACGGGAACCCGTAAGCCGTTGTGCTAGATGGGTATCTCGGTGCGCCATTCGGGAAAGCGCTCGTCAATCCCCCGGATGAGATCGTTGTAGGCAACGCGGAACTGCTGCGTAGCCGGACCGATGGAACCGTTCCCGATGTCGTAGTTGTCGATCGAAACCACCGGCGTAACCTCTGCGCCGGTACCGCACAGAAACACCTCGTCTGACGTATAAAGCTCCGTACGGTCGACTTCTCTTTCCACGACCGGCATCTCGAGGATGTCACGCCCGATCTTCAAAATCGTATCCCGGGTGACGCTTACCAGGATATCGGCCGTGACCGGCGGAGTGATTAGGACGCCGTCCTGGATCATCACCAGGCAGGCCCCCGGCGCCTCGCAGACCTTGCCGCGGTTGTTCAGCATGATCGCTTCGTCGAAACCCTTGAGCGTGGCGTCCGTCCACGCGATGGCGCTGTTGCGGTAGTTGGCCCAGCACTTGATGCGGGCCGGGAGCGTATTGTCCGAAATACGCGTCCAGGAACTTACCGAACACCGCGCGCCGTCTTTTCTGCGCAGGTTGGAACCGTAGGGAAAGGTGTGGACGTAGACGTGAGCCGGACCCGCCATTTTGTTGAGATATACGTCGGGGGAGAAATACACGGTCGGGAATATGTAGACGTCCTCCCGGTAACCGTGGACCCGGCACAGCTCGAGGGAGCCGTTCCAGACTTCCTCCAGCGTGTACGGCGTTTCCATCCGCATCAGTTTGATCGACCGGTACAGGCGTTTCAGATGATCTTCGAATCGGAAGACGAAGAGTTTCTCGCGGTCGTCGTTCCAGTAGGCCCGAATCCCCTCGAAGATAGCGTGGGCGAAAATGTGACCCTGCGTGACGTGCACCGTACCCTGGTCCCACGGGATCCGCTCCCCGTCCAACCAGATGTACTTCGAATGTTCCTCACCCCACATCGTCTTCTTCTTGCCCATGCCCGCGCTCCTTCAATTGGTTGATACGTGATCCCGGCCTATCGATACTTACAGTCCGGGCGGTCCGGGCGATTCCGCCTACGCCAGATCCGGTTCCCGCCAGTCCGGGCGGTCCGGGCGGTCCGGGCGGTACGGGACTTCGTCCGTCTGCAGCTCCTCCAGACGCGCGCGCCATTCGTATGCTTCCCAACTGAGTACCTCCACCCTGCGGCACGACATGCACCACTGGAGGAACAGCGGTTCGTCATCCCTCGAAACCGTGCGTATCGCTACCCAGAACTCCACGCCGTGCGGACAGCCCGCCTGGGTCCGCTGGAACTCGGGCAGGATGTGATGGACCTTGTCTTCTGCCGGCGTCAGGCCGACAATGGTTTCTTCATAGGGCCGGATGGGCATACTTTGCGATCCAGGCGAGAGACGAAGCGAACCTGGCAAGAGATCAGAAACAGACTTGAAATCCAGTGTACTTAATAGACCGAACCCGCGTTCTTGTCAAGAGATATCCCATGGGAACCAGCGGTCCCGTTCCGTGACGCATTGCGCGCTTTCGAGGTCTCGATAAACCGTGGAACGACGCCACTGCGCGACGCCTCGCCCGGCGCCGGTCCCACCGGATTCGTCTTGACCGTCCGCGCCGTGCCGGGTTATTCTAACCGGCGTAAGCAAGTCCCTCTCCCGTGCTTATTCAAAACTGCAATCCAGGAGTGATCATGGTCCACCATTTCGAACCTTCCCGATATTACACCAACATGGGTACTCATGTACCCGTCCTGCGCGTGAAGGACGGGGATACCGTCGTCACGTCGACGGTCGACGCCCGGGGAAAGGACCGTACCGACACGCCCGTTACGCCCCCGGGCAACCCGCAGACGGGGCCCTTTCACGTCGACGGCGCCGAACCCGGGGACACGCTCGCAGTGCACCTGGACAAGCTGACGCCCAACCGCCGATTCGGCTGGACGCGGCCGCTCGTGGCGCCTAACGTGCTCGATCCCGATTACGTGCGCGAGACCGCGGGGGAAATCGACAGTCGGGATGATTTGTGCCGCTGGGAAGTGGACCCGGACCATCGGACCGTCACGCTGGTCGAACCGGACGACACCCGACTCGGCCGGCTGGCTCTGCCCATGGCGCCCATGACGGGATGCTTCGGCGTGGCGCCGGACAGGGGCCAGGCGATCTCAACGGCCACTTCCGCCAGCCACGGCGGCAACATGGACTACAGGGGGTTCGTGGAAGGCGTCACCGCGTATTTCCCCGTGTTCGCGTCCGGTGCGCTGTTTCACATCGGCGACGGCCACGCCGTGCAGGGAGACGGCGAGATCGTCGGCACAGGCGTCGAGATCTCCTTCGACGTACAGTTCACCTTCCGGGTGTTAAAGGGCAAGCGAAGCGCCTGGCCCCGCGGCGAGAACGCGGAGTACCTGTTCACGGCGGGCAACGCCCGGCCCCTCGACCAGTGCGTTCAGCACGCGACCACCGAAATGTTGCGATGGCTGCAGGCCGACTACGGCCTCGACCCCCGGGCCGCCCACACGCTGCTCGGTCAATGCGTCGAGTACGACATGGGCAACGTCTTCGATCCGGCGTATACCATGGTGTGCAAGATCAGGAAAGACCTGCTCCGCGGACTGGGAATCGACACCCGGTCGGTGCATGACGAACTGGCGGGGACCTGATCGGCAGATACACAAGGGACCTGACTGGCAGATACGAAGGAGTCCTGACCGGCAGGTACAAAGAAGCCGACCGGCAGGTTCAGAAGAAACCTGGCCGGCAGGCACAATGGGCATTCCAAATCATACTGAACGGAGCTTGTCATGCATAGACTCGAGGGACAGGTGGCCTGGGTCACCGGCGCGGGTACCGGCATCGGACGGGGAATCGCGATGGCCCTGGCGCGGGAAGGGGCGGACGTGATACTCTCCAGCAGGCGGCGCGAGCCGCTTGCAGAGGTTGCCGGGCAGGTGGAGGCCGCGGGACGGCGCGCGGCCGTGGCCCCCATGGACGTGACCGACAGGGACCAGGTCCGCGAAGCGGTCGCCGCGGCGGAGGAACGGCTGGGCCCCGTGTCGGTCCTGGTGAACAACGCCGGCGTCAATACGCCCCTTCGCACCGCCACCGAGATGGCGGTGGAGGACTGGGACCTGGTGGTGGACATCAACCTGACGGGCGCGTTCAACTGTTTTCGCGCGGTTTACGAACAGATGAAGGCCCGCGGCGAAGGCAACATAATCAACGTGGCGTCCATGGCCGGACGCCAGGTTTCCCTCCTCGGCGGGGCCGCTTACTGCGCGTCCAAGCACGGCATGGTGTCGCTGACCCATTCGATCAACCTGGAAGCCGCCGAATTCGGTCTCCGAGCCTGCGCCATCCTGCCCGGCGAAGTGAAAACACCCATCCTGAAAAACCGTCCCCGGCCCGTATCGGAAAAGCGTCTGACCTTGATGCTCACGCCCGAGGACATCGCGGATACGGTCGTATTCGTCCTTTGCCAGCCCGCCCACGTGGTCATACCCGAGATGTGGGTCATGCCCGCCTACCAGGTATCGGCGCAGCCCCTTCCATGACACCCTTCCTGAGCGCGGCATCGGGTCTCTCCCAGGTTCATGGAAGGCCTGTTTGCGATTGACAGCGACCCGGCGTTGGCGTAATTTCGAAAGGGCACTGAAGCCGGCCGGGATCTCGATCGCGATGGCGGGGTGAGTTCTCGCCGTATCCGATGCCTCGGCCGGTTTTGAGACCGCGTCCGGCCTGTAGCCGCGTCCGGACCTGTAGCCGCGTCGACCTTTCCCTTGCCATCCACACCTTATACCATGAACGGTCCGACAGAATCCGTCATCCTGCTGGTTGAAGGTTCCTCCCGCGGCCGGGACGAAAAACACTACGGCCTGACTCAGCGCGGTTACCAGGTGATCGCCGTGGAGAGCAGCGACCATGCGCTCAATGTCCTTGCCGCGGAATCCCCGGATGTCATCATATCGGACCTCAGCGCACCGGGCATAGACGGTCTGCGCCTGATGGGCGTCGCACTCGGCAGGAATCCGGAGGTCGGCGTAATCCTGATGACGGAACCCGGTTCCATGGGCCTGGCCGTCGCCGCCATGAAGGAGGGAGCCTACGACGTACTGGAAACACCCGTGTACGTTGAAAAGCTCGCGGCAGAAATCGAAAAGATCCTGGACCGGCAGCGCATCGTTCAGGAAAACCGGAAACTCCTGCACCAGTTGGACAACCGGTATGGGTTCGAGAACATCGTGGGACGGTCCGCGTCCATGCAGCGCATACGAGAGCAGATTCTGCAGATCGCGGATACCCAGTCCACGGTGTTGATCTTCGGTGAGAGCGGCACTGGCAAGGAACTGGTGGCCCATGCCCTGCACCACGGCAGTTCCCGCCGGAACAAGTCCTTCGTGCCCGTATTCTGCAACGCCCTCTCGGAAGGGGTGATCGAAAGCGAACTGTTCGGCCACGAAAGAGGCGCTTTCACGAATGCGGTCAAGACTTACAAGGGACGGTTTGAACTGGCTGACGGCGGCTCGCTTTTTCTCGACGAGGTGGGTGAACTTGCGCCGTCCACGCAGGTGAAGCTGCTGAGGGTCCTGCAGGAACGCAAGTTCCAGCGGGTGGGCAGCGGGAACTGGCTCAGGACGGACACGCGGGTCATCGCGGCGACGAACCGGGACCTGGAAGCCGAAATCGAAAACGGGCGCTTCCGGGAAGACCTCTATTACCGACTGAGAGTCGTGACCATCTCTCTTCCTCCCCTGCGAGAGCGTAAAGAAGACCTGCCCCTGCTGATCGATCACTGCATTCGACGCTTCAGCGAACGGGAGAACAAACCTATCGAGCGTATCGACCCGCAGGCCCTGGAATTGCTGTCGACCTACCACTGGCCGGGAAACGTGCGGCAACTGGAGAACTGCATCGAGGGCATGATCGTCATGGGCACCGGGAAAACGCTGACCGTGGAGGACGTCCCGGAATTCATACGGCATACCCGGCCGGAATCGCCTTCGGTCCATTTGAACGACGATCCGGAGCGCCGGGACGGTATCTCGCCGGATTTCATCCGCTACCTGGCCGGTAAAATCGCCGAACAGCGCAACGTGCCCGTGCGAAGCCTCACCGACGGAGCCCTGGCCGTACTTTCCGCGATCGACTGGTCGGAGGACGGCGGATCGCTGCGCCGCTGTCTGGAAACCATGGTATTGCTCTCAGACGGGGCCGCCCTGGACGTGGAGGACATCCCGGCGGAGTTTCTGCCCGTCCGGTCCGGCCGTCCCGAGGTGGGTGGAGAGGACGCGGACGGGGTGGACATCAGGGTGGGCATGTCGATGAAGGAAAGCGAACGGCGGCTGATCGCCGCGACCCTGGCCGCATGCGGCAGGAACAAGGCGCGGACCGCGCGGGTACTGCAGATCGGCCAGCGCACCCTCTTTCGGAAAATAAAGGCCTATCACCTGGAGTAGCGTTTGCCGATGAGTCCCGCATTGGAAGGTCGGACGATACTTGTCGTCGACGGCGAAGAAGACAGCCGGCGCCACGCGGCGCGCATCCTGCGGGATGGGGGGTACGACGTGCAGGAGACCGGCGCCGCGGCCGAGGCGCTGAGCGCGATGAGGAAGGACCCGCCGGATGCCGTCCTCATCGATCTCGCCCTGAGCGACGCCGATCCGGAACGATTGATACGCACCATTTCGGGGAAATACCCCGATATCGATATCGTTCTCACCACGCGGCAGCGCAAGGCGCCCGGCCAGTACCGCCGGCTCGACGTCAGCGACTATATCGAGAAACCGGCCGATGCCGGGGAACTGTTGACCAAGATGCGCATGCTGGACCTGCGCCGTGAGTTTCACCGGCGGTTCCAGCTCGTGGGCAGGGACGAGCGCTTCATCGCCGCCATGGAATCGGTGCTCCAGGTGGCGCCCACGGGGATCCAGGTCCTGCTCACCGGAGAAAGCGGCACCGGCAAGGAGGGATTCGCCCGGGCGATACACCACTACAGCGATCGACGGGACGGGCCCTTCATTCCTATAAACTGCGGCGCCATTGCCGAAGGCGTGTTGGAAAGCGAGCTGTTCGGCCACGAAAAAGGCGCGTTTACAGACGCCAAGGGCCAGCGTAAGGGATACTTCGAACAGGCCGACGGCGGCACGCTGCTTCTCGACGAAATCGGCGATATGCCCCGTTCCACACAGGTGAAGCTGCTGCGCGTCCTGGAGCAGCAGGAGTTCATCCGGGTCGGCGGCTCGACACCGGTGAAGACCGACGTCCGCCTGGTCGCCTCGACCAATCGGGATCTCGCGGAGGACATCAGGGACGGGACGTTTCGCCAGGATCTATACTACCGGCTCAACGCGGTGAACATCCACTTGCCCGCGCTGCGTGAACGCCGCGAGGACATTCCCAGGCTGATTCACCACTTCATCCTCGCGGCGCAGGAAAAGCACGGCGTGTCACCTCCCGTCTTCACGGAGCAAGCCCTGGCGACCCTCAAGGACTACGAATGGCCGGGCAACATCCGGGAACTGCGGCACCTGGTCGAGTCCCTCGTGGTCACGTCGGGCAAATCCAGGATCGAAGCGGAAGACCTGCCGGACGCGATCTACACGCCGCCCATGGATAACCGCGCCCTGCCCGTCCCGCAGCACCGGAACCCGGAAGACATGGACCGGGAGATGTTCTACAAGATCCTCTGGCAGATCCTGACCGCCATCCACGAGCTCCCCGCCAAGATCTCCGCGGCCATTGGCGGCCGAGGCCCCGAAGTACTTCCCGATCGATTTCAACTGCCGCCCCCGGGAGAAGCGGACCAGGACGACGGACCGCCCCCGGGGGAAGCGGGACCGGGCTTCGAACGGCCGGCCGAGGTGGTGTCGGGCGATGACGAACTGGACCGGCTGCGCTCGATGGAAGACTGGGAGCGGGAGGCCATCCGGCGGGCGCTAGAGCGCAATGGCGGACACAGGGGCCGGGCCGCCCGGGAACTCGGCATCAGCGAGCGGTCAATCTATCGTAAGATCCGGGACTACGGCCTGGACGAATTCGCCTGATCCTTTCAAGCGATGCGCCCGGCGAAAATGCTTGACAAATCGCCCGTGAAGCACCGAATTTGACTGGAAGCATTTTAACTTCATTACCGCGAAAGGAGCAGCGAGAGTGGGAAACCCAACAGCGATCACAGACGATCAATTCGAGACCGAAGTAATCAATAGCAGCACGCCCGTACTGGTCGATTTCTGGGCGGAATGGTGCGGGCCCTGCAAGGCCGTCGCCCCCACGCTTGTCGAGCTGGCGGGCGACTATGACGGACGCTTGAAAATCGTCAAGGTCGACGTGGACGAAAACCGGGAAGCAGCCACCCGTTTCGGTATCCGGAGTATTCCGAGCCTGTTGATATTCAAGGACGGCGCCGAAGTGGACCGGATTATCGGCGCGCTCCCCAAGCAGCAACTCGCCGAAAAGATCGACGGTCATCTGTAGAAGCCGACGGGCTCGGACAGGCGCAGCCAATTTTAGGCGGTGCGCGAACAGGCGCGGACGGACGCACTCATGTGCAGGCGGTGCGCGACCGGGCGCGAACAGGCGCAGTCCGATAAACGTGGAACGGGTATACGAGATTGCCGGGAAGGCCGATCAATGCTCTCCCGGCTTTTTGTATATGATCCGGCCTGAAGGATCGAACAGCAGTCGGAGACCAGGGACATGCAGGGCGTCGTACGCAGACTGAAAGAAGGTTTGGCCAGAACGCGGGACGGACTGGTACGAAGGATCGACCAGGCCGTGGGACGGTATGACCGCATCGACGAAGACCTGCTGGAGGAAATCGAATCCATCCTGCTGCAGACCGACGTGGGCATGGAAACGACCTTGCGGATCATCGACGGACTGCGCGACCGCGCGGTCGACCGGCGGACACGGAATCCCGGTGACCTCATGAGGCTGCTCCGCGAGGAAATGGCGGATATACTGAGCGATCCGGCGCCTGCTGAATCAGTCCGCAGTCCCCATGTCATCATGGTCGTGGGCGTCAACGGGTCGGGCAAGACGACGACCGCGGGGAAGATGGCGGCGCGTTATGTCCGGGAAGGGAAGAAGGTTCTGCTGGCCGCGGCGGATACTTTCCGCGCGGCGGCCATAGATCAGCTGGAAGTCTGGGCGCGCCGGGCGGAGGCGGACCTCATCCGTCACCAGCACGGTTCCGATCCGTCGGCCGTGGCCTTCGACGCGATGCAGGCCGCCCTGTCCCGGAATGCGGACGTCCTCATCATCGACACGGCGGGCAGGTTGCACACCAAGGACAATCTGATGGAAGAACTGAAGAAGATCAAGCGCACCCTCGGCAGGCAATTGGACGGCGCACCGCACGAGGTGCTGCTCGTTCTCGACGGAACGACGGGGCAGAATGCGCTGTCCCAGGCCCGCGTCTTCAGCGAAGCCCTGGGCGGACTGACGGGCATCGCGCTTACGAAGCTGGACGGGACCGCCCGGGGCGGCATCGTGTTCGCCATCGGCGAGCAACTGGCCGTTCCCGTCAAACTCATCGGCGTGGGTGAAAGCATCGAGGATCTGCAGGATTTCGACGCCCCAGCCTTCGTGGAAGCCCTCTTCGACTGATACCTTCGCCTAACACATTCGACTGATACCTTCGACTGACACATTCGACTGACACATTGGAGTATCGCATGCCCCAGCTGGCCATAAACGGAGCGGCGCCGGTACGGACAAAACCTTTTCCCGCCTGGCCCATGAACCTCGACGAGAGCGCCCAGGCCGCCGCCGAAACCGTGCGCTCGGGCCGGTGGGGAAGCATCCAGGGCGAGCAGGTGCGCAGCTTGGAACAGCGCTTCGCCGCTTTCCAGCAGGCCGCGCACGGCATCGCCGTCAGCAACGGAACCACGGCGCTCTGCCTCGCGCTGCAGGCGGTCGGCATCGAACCCGGCGACGAAGTCATCGTACCGGCCTATACGTTTATCGCATCAGCCAGTTCGATCGTGATGTCGAACGCCGTGCCCGTGTTCGTCGACATTGATCCACATACCTACAATCTGGATCCCGACCGGGTCGAACAGGCGGTCACCTCGCTGACCCGGGCCGTGGTAGCGGTGCATTTCGCGGGTTTGCCAGCGGATATGGACCGGCTGGGCGAGATCGCCGGCCGACACGGCCTGGCGGTGATCGAGGACGCTGCCCAGGCCCACGGCGCACGCTGGGGAGGACGGGGCGTGGGCGGCATCGGCGCGATCGGCGCCTTCAGCTTCCAGTCCTCCAAGAACCTCAACGCCGGCGAGGGGGGCATCATGCTCACCGACGACGACGATCTGGCGGAGGCGGCGCGGTCCCTCGCCGACTGCGGGCACGTCGCACCGGGCCCCCGGTACAACCACTACCGCATGGCCGGCAACAACCGGATGACCGAGATCCAGGGCGCCGTGCTCCTGGCCCAGATGGCGCACCTGGAGGCCCAGACCGACCTGCGGCACGCGAACGGCGACTACCTGACCGAACGCCTCGGTGCGGTCCCCGGCATCGTCCCGGTGTCCCGTCCCGCGAAGTGCGACCGGCACGCGCGCCACATCTACATGTTCAAGTACAGCGCGGACGCCTTCGGAGGGATCTCGAAAACACGGTTCATCGAGGCCCTGCGCGCCGAGGGGATACCCGCCAGTCCCGGATATTCCATCCCGTTATACAAACAGCCGGTGTTCAGGAACCGGAACTATGGTATCTACCAGAGTCCGGCGCTGTCGGACGTCGACTACGATGCGTTACATATGCCGGTTACGGAAAGGGCGTGCAGCGCTGAGGCGGTCTGGTTCACGCAGTCTGTGTTGCTGGGCAGCCGGGACGACATGGACGACATCGTCCGGGCGGTCGCGAAGATCGGGAATCACCGTGACGAATTGGGGGAAACTGGTTAGCGCGCGGCGCTTGTTGCAGTGCGGGGCACCTGTGTCGCGAGCCTGTTTCAGCGAAGGCCGCCTGAGTCGCGAGGCACTTGTTGCAGTGCGGCCGCTTTAACGGTGAAGGCCACCCGTTCCAGCAGATTCCTTCACCGTGGAGAGCAAGTGGGCGGGCTTTCCGCCGGACCGCCGAAACTCGATCAATTCGGCCATGATGCTGACCGCGATTTCTTCGGGCGTATCGGCGCCTATTTCCATGCCGATCGGCGCGTGTACCCTTTCCAGCAGGTGCCGGGGCACGCCTTTCTCTTCCAGATTCTTCCACATCAGGGCGATCTTGCGCCGGCTGCCGATCATACCGATGTACGCGGCGCCGGTCCACACCGCCTGCTCGATGACGGGCTGGTCCCACTGGTGACCGCGGGTGACCGCGACCAGGTAGGATGAACCGTCTATGGGCAGCTTGCCGACGACCTCGTCGAAGGCGTCCACGACCACCTCGTCGGCCTCGGGAAACCGTTCATGGTTCGCGAAGGCCGGACGGTCGTCTACCACGATGATGCGGAATCCCACGGTATCCGCCAACCGGGCTATGGCTTTGGCGACGTGGCCGCCACCGAAAAGGAAAAGCTGCGGCGCCGGCCATATGGACTCTATGAAGACCCGGGTCTCCGCGCCTTCGTGTTCCAGCGTTACTACCCGAAGCAGGTTCTCGGTGATTTCGATGTCCGTGTCCAGCCTGATCCGGTCGTCCAGGACGGGGTCTCCCAGGGATCCGACGGACTCGCCCCCGGCCGTAACGAGCAGTTTGCCGCCTTCGGTGCCGGCCGGCCCCGATACCAGCGTGGCCAGCAGTCCGATGCCCCGCGTTTCGTGAAGACCGCGGATCGCTTCGAAGACCTCCTGCATCGGTCCCGTCTTGACCGGCTCCGTAAATATCTCCACGTTGCCGCCGCAGTTCAGGCCCTCGTCACCTGCGTGCTTCTCGGTCAGAATGAAACGCTGCAGCCGGGGGGAAGCCAGCTCCATCACCTCCCGGGCCTCGGCCCAGACATCGGCTTCCAGGCATCCGCCACCCACCGTTCCGGTGAACGTACCGTCACGCTTGACGAGCATTTTCGCCTTCTTGCTCATCGGCAGCGATCCCTTGCTCGATACGATGGTGGAAAGGGCCGCCTTTTCACCCCGGGACAGGACTTCCACGACCTCGTCGAATACCTCTTTCATAGGCCTTTCCCCGCTTGAGCGTCAAACCCGTTCAACGGGCGACTCCTCGAAACCGGTCTCTTCGTCCACCCACCGGAACATCCTGATTTCGCTTACGGCGTCTCGCTTGACGGCAAGCACCAGGTAGCCGGGTTCCGGGTCCATCCAGCCGGTCAGGGCTTCCATCCGGTCCTTCTCCGAGAAATACGCCGGGGCGTCCGGATGGGAATGATAGAACGCAAGGACCTGCGCACCCGGCGGATCGAACTTCCCAAAGAACAGCCGCTCCATGTCCGTCCGGCTGAACGCGTAGGCGGTCCGGGCGTCCCTGGGATGTTGCACCGGATCTTTCGCGTGCAACTCGTTTTGAATGTTCGTGCACCGGTGCACCCGCCAGGATTCCGGTTCGTTCGTCCCGGTCAGGAACCCGCAGCACTCCCGGGGATACTCCGCCACGGCATGGGCGACCATATCGTCGTAGACCGTCCGGGGAACCCGCGGCATCAGGAGCGTTCCGGAACGGTGACGGGCGCCGGCAGGCGCTCGATCTCGGCCTCCACGGCCGTCCTGATCCCGTCGAAGGCCGCTTTCTCCACAGTACCCGCCGGATCGAGGAAGATCGGTTCGCCGGCGTCTCCCGCCGCGCAAACCGCCGGCGACAGGGGGATTTCGCCCAGGAGAGGAAGGCCCCGTTCTTCGCTCAGCGCCTTGCCCCCGCCCCGGCCGAAAACATAGGTCCGATCGCCCATTCCCGGATTCGCGTAGTAACTCATGTTTTCAACAATTCCCAGCACGGGAACCCGCAAGCGCTCGAACATGGTGATAGACTTGCGCACGTCCGACAGCGCGACCTGCTGGGGCGTCGTGACGATGACGGCACCGGTGAGTTGAACAGACTGGGCCAGGGTCAGCGAAGCGTCGCCGGTTCCGGGCGGCAGGTCGACCACCAGACTGTCCAGTTCGCCCCAGGCTACGTTGCCGAGAAACCCCTTCACCATCTTTCCGACCAGGGGGCCCCGATAGATCACGGCGTCCGACGGACCCGCGACGAAGCCGACGGAGACCACCCGGATACCATGCTTCAAAATAGGTTGAATTCTGCCTGAAGGATCTTTCTCGAGGGACCCGGAGACGCCCATCATCTGGGGCACGTTCGGGCCATACACGTCCGCGTCGAGCAGACCGACCGCCTGGCCTGTTTCCACGAGAGCGAGGGCCAGATTGACGCTTACCGTCGACTTGCCTACGCCACCCTTGCCGCTGGCCACGGCGATAACACGGCGTATGCCGGTCAGGGGCGCACTGGGTTTTTCGGATTCCGAAGCCAAAGTGTTCGATCCGCGGTTACTGGATGCCTGGTTCCGTTCACTCGCCTTTCAGGCTTAGACGTGAAAGGACTCGCCGCAACCGCAGGTACCCTTGGCATTCGGATTGCTGACCTTGAATCCCGCGCCCATCAGACCTTCTACGTAATCCAGTTCCGCGCCCATCAGGTAGATGGCGCTCTTGCTGTCGACGTAAACCCTGATGCCGTTCTGCTCGATGATCTGGTCGTTCTCGGTCGACTGCTTGTCGAAGGCGAGACGGTACTGAAAACCGGAACAGCCTCCTCCAGCGATCATCACGCGCAGCCCGATATCCGGATTGCCCTGATCCTCGATCATGGTTTTAATCTTGTCGGCGGCGATATCCGTCACGGTGACCATGAAGACAACCCCCTTGCAGAGACCGAAAGTGGTGCGATTTGCCAAAACCTGCATCAACCGGAATGCCACACTGCTTGCTGTCAGGTAAATAACCACACTCCCACTGCAAAGTCAACCTCTTTATCGAAGGCGTTCCGGCTCCCGTTCCAGCGCTTGCGAAACGACGCGACACCGCATGACGAGGCATGCGGTCAAGGCGCCCCCCCGCGCAGAAGGAGCATTTTGCCGCGGTCCTCGACGGCGCCGGCGGCCATATGGTAGAAATACACTCCGCTGGGCGAAGCGCGGCCGTCATCGTCCCTGCCGTTCCAAGTCCGGGCGTAACGGCCGGGTCCGTACATCCGATCCGTCAGGATCCGCACGCGCCTTCCGAGCAAATTGTAGATCGTCAGGGTTACCCGGGCCGGCTCCGTCAATTCGAAGCGTAAATCCGTACTGTTGGCGAAAGGGTTCGGTGCGTTCGGGTAGAGGATCGCCGCCGGCCCGCCGGACGGGCCTGGCACGGGGTCGACGCGCAACTCCGCGGGGTCCGCCGTCAGCGTCCGTCCCGGGCGGCGCGCGGGGCGGGCCGGCCACGGGACCGCGACGCACCTCCGCGAGTCCCGCAGTCAGCGTCCGTCCCGGGCGGCCCACGGGCCGCAGCCGGTACGCGTAGGCGTTGCCCGGTGATACGGCCGTATCATTGTAAAAATAGGCATTCGAGGCGGGACGATCGTCTCCGGACCGGTTCACCGGCACGGAGTCCAGCAATTCATACGATCCATCCGGGAAGTCTCTTCGTTCGATCCGGTAGGAAAGCAGGTTGATCTCCAACCCCGCGATCCAGGAAAGGAACACGCCGCTCGGTCCGCTATCGGCGGTGAACGACCGCACGGTCCCCCTCGACTCGGACATCAGGGCATCGGCCGCCTGAACGATGCCGTACCCGTTGAGCGTATCCGGCGACGCGGCCTGACCGGCCGTCTGGCGGAGTACCCTTTGTACCTTGTCCGGCGTCCAGTGCGGATAGGCTTCCAGCAGCAACGCGGCTACGCCGGCCACAAGAGGCGCGGAGAAAGATGTGCCATTGACGCGTACGTATCCGTCGATGGTGAACGGATCCACCGTGTAGACGCCTTCCCCCATGGCCATAACGTCCGGTTTGATGCGGCCGTCGTAGGTGGGGCCGATGGAGGAGAACTTGGCGCGCCTGCCCGAGGCATCGACAGCCCCAACGGAAATCACCCCTTCCGCGTCGGCGGGCGCCGCCATCTTTTCATAGAGGGCGCCACCCTCGTTCCCCATGCTGTTCACGACCACGATGCCACGGTCCGACGCCATGGATGCCGCCCGGGTGATCATGGCGGTTTCGCCGTCCATGTCTTCATATGAATACCAGTCGAAGTATCCGAGCGAGCTGCTGATCACGTCCGCGCCCAGACTGTCGGCCCATTCCATGGCGGCCACCCAGAAGTCTTCTTCGATTGCTTTCTCGAAGGCGACGACCTCCGTGCTCGCGAGGAGGTAGCGGGCGCCGAAAGCGGGGCCGACCAGATGACCCGGCGCGTATCCGCCGATTGTGCCCAGTACCGACGTACCATGACTGGAGGACTCCAGTTCGGTGAACCCGGTTTCGTCCCGAAGGAAGTTGCGGCGGGCGTCCACCCGGGTTCTGAGACTGTCGAAAGTCACGTGATCCAGGTTGAATCCTGTGTCGAAGAGCGCTACGAGCACGCCGCTTCCAGTAAGCCCCAGATCATGGAGTTCCGGTACGTGCAACTGGTTCAACTGAACGAAGGAAGGACCGTAATCGAGACGGGTAGTCCGGACCGCACGGGGACTGGCGTCCGTTTCAACCTGGCCGGTGATTTCCGGTGGGACGGGGCGCGGACGACCCAGTCTGGCGACCGCGTCGACGCTCAGCACAAACTGCTGGCTTGCCAGATCCTCAACGTCCCCGGCCAGGATGGACACGCTCGCCGCGTTAAACCAGCGGGACACCTGGAGGACCCTGCCTCCCGACTCCTCTATGCGCGCCAGGTAGGGCGCGTGGACGGGAATGTCCTCCCACCCCGCGAGCCGGTCGCCTCTTGTCGACAGCCGACGGCGGGCACGGGCTGACAGACGGTCTTCAGCGGCCGCCAGCGCGGCGTCGTATCCCGCCCCCGGGACTTGCCCCTTGTCCGCCAGGTAAACCCATATTTTCAGCCGTTCGTCGGACTGTCGTGTGGCGAGGTCGTTCCGAAGGCGGGTGGATATCCTGGATTCGACGCCGGAGACGGTCCCCCTTACCGGCTGCTGATCGGGCAGTGGACTGCCGTAGGCGTGGCACGCTATGAGGGATAGCAGTAACGCTGCGCATCGCTTCATTTCCGGCTCTCCGGGTTGGGACGGGCAGGACAGCGGCCTTGGCAGGACGAATTCAAGATCCGGCCGGGTCCGGACGGCGTGTGCGGTCTCTTGCGATCCAGCGCAGCATGAAACCCAGGACGGCCAGGAAGAAGAAGACGCCCAGCGCCAACGAGAAGCTCAACCCCAGGAGGCCGGCCATCTCTCCGCCCAGATAGAAACCCAGCGCGCCGCCGATCCTGAACCGGACATACTCGGGGAATATGGGGATCAGGCTTCCCGTCGCTGTGCCGATGGTCATGAGGGCGAGGAGCCAGCCGGTCTGGACGAGCACGATCCCGGAATGCCGGGCCTGGATACGGTTCCAGGCGAGCAGGCCGATGATCAACGGCAGTACAAATCCCCCGTATCCAAGGACGAGCGTCACGCCGTAGGACAACAGGGCGCCGGGGCGTCCACCCAGGTTGGCTACTTCATCCGGGCTCCGGCTCGAGTTGGGATAGTCGGTTTCCGCGTGGGTTGCAAGGCTGAGCAGAACGAATAGGGCGACGGGGATCAGAAGGACCCCGATCGCGTGCATGCGGCGTTCGATGGCTCGGTTGAACGGAGGGAAGCTCAATCCGCGCGCTCCCTTTGGAAGCTACCGGATCCCGCGGGCATATTCCACGGCGTTACGGAAGATATGCAGACCGTCGGGTTCCTTGCATCCCTCCCGGGTCCACCGAGGATGGTGGGTCGGATGCGTGTAGCGTTCCGGATGTGGCATGAGGCCGAAAATCCGACCGGTGGCGTCGCAGATCCCGGCGATGGCGTCGACCGAACCGTTCGGACTCCAGGGATACTCGGCCGCTCCACCGCCCACCCAGGGCGGATTGACATACCGCAGCGCGACGTGGCCGCCCGGGCCCAGCCTCTCCCGCACGTCATCGGACGCCAGCATGACCTTGCCTTCCCCGTTCGCGACCGGAATGTAGATGGTCTCCGGCATGTCGCGGGTGAAGACGCAGGGGCTGTCGGGGTTCCTGCGCAGGTGGACCCACCGGCACTCGAACTTCCCGGAGTCGTTGTAGAATACCGTCGCTTCCTGCCGCCTTCCGCCCGGTTTCGTCTGGGGCAGCAGTCCCATCTTGACCAGCACCTGGAATCCATTGCAGATGCCAAGAATCAGTTTTCCTTCTCCGATGAACGATTCCACGTCGTCCATCAACTTGCACTGCATCTCGTTGGCGAGCACCTTGCCGCCCGAGAGATCGTCGCCATAGGAGAAGCCGCCGGACAGGACCAGCACGTCGTACTCTGACAGGCTGCGGCGTCCCTGGATGAACGCATTGATGTGCACGGGATCCACCCGCGCTGCGCCGGCGAGACGGAACGCGTGGGCCGTTTCCTCGTCGCAGTTGATTCCCGCTGCGCGCAGAATCAGGACCGAGGCGGTGGACATGGATGCTCCCTGGTTGGGAATTCTGTGAAATTCGAATTGCTCGTACTGTTCGGACGGCTCGGACGGCTCGGACGGCTCGGACGGCTCGGGCCGCCCGGACCGTTCGGACCACCCGGACCGCCCGGGTAGCTCGTACTGTTCGGACGGCTGGTACCGTTCGGACCGACCGGGCTACCCGGCGTCACCATCTCAGGGGTTGTTGCCATGCTTCTTTCAGGGTTTTCAGGTCCGTCGATACGATTTCAGCACCCCGCAGCCCGCGCACGAGAAAACGGTCATCCCCGCTGACGGTCCCCACGCGTCCGAAGGGGCTTCCTTCCATCTGTGCTTCGAATTCGGCCTCCCGGCCCACGGGAACCTCCACCACGAAGCGGCTGTTCGATTCGGAGAACAGGACGGTGTCGTCGCGGTCCGCGTCCGGGTC
>MKWU01003607.1_pt1 | contig 20010 bp, 15 predicted proteins | sample 809101 | NCBI WGS metagenome assembly MKWU01 (sample SAMN05860141, study PRJNA318959) | sponge metagenome | host: Aplysina aerophoba | place: Slovenia: Piran, Adriatic Sea, Gulf of Piran | collected 2013-05-07
GGTCGGATCAGGAAGCGGCTCAGGCCGAGCACGCGATGCAGGTGGCGCGAGCGGGTGGCGGGGTCCCAGCCGATGAAGGCGTCGCGGGCGGCCAGCGTGAGAGCGGCCGCGGCGAAGCCGAGCGCGCCGAGCACGCCATGTTCGCAGACCAGCAGGTAGCGCAACTGGGCCCCGGCGTGCAGGACCGCCCCGCGGGGATGCTCGCGGGCGAGGAGTTCGTTCCAGACGCGGCGCTGGTGCTGGTCGCGGACCTCGACGAGTTGCAGGTCGCGCACCAGGTCGACCCGGGCGGGCAGGTCGACGGGCGGGGGCACGGGACGGTCCAGACGGAGCGGGTGGCAACGCTGGCGGTTGTGCCGGGGCGCGGGCAAGTCGATCTGGCGGGCGGTTTCGAGAGCGCGCAGGGCCTGCATGCAACTGGCGACCTGCGGCTTGCCGTGGGCATCGAGGAATCCGAACCGGGCGCAGACCCGCCGGCCAATTTCGGTGCGGCTGGCGTCGCCCGCGTCGGCCACGAGTTTGCGGACCTGGATCAGCGCGGGGCCCTGCGCCAGTGTGGTCGGAATCCGATGTTGCTCATACATGCTCCAGAAATGGCACAGAGCGACATCAAAAGTTAAGTGTCAACTTGTGTGGCATCGGCAGGGCGCGCCTGCCCGCCGATCTGGACCCTGCCGGAACAGCCGTCGCCACGGTGGCGGTGCGTCCGGGCCGGGAGGCGACCGCCGACTTTCCCCTGCGCCGGCTTGGCGCGATCGCCGGGCGTGTCGTATCCGGCGATGAAGATATGCATCTCGACCAGGTCGCGCTGCGCCTCGAGCCCGGGGGGCGCTGGACCGCTGTGCGGCGGGACGGGATCTGGGCGTTTCGCGGCTTGCCGTCAGGGGATTACGCGGTCGAGGTCGACCGCACGACCGCGCCCGGCCGGGCCTGGCGCTGGGGCCACGCGGCGCTCGTCGTACTGGAGCCCGGAGCGGAACTCGCGGGCATCGTGTTCGAGGTTTCAGCAGGGCGGTGATGGAGTCCGTAACAAGGCCCCCTTCAACGCAAGGCTCGCTACGAAATCACACAATTGCTCACGAGAGCTGTCGTCGGGCCTTGCCGGCTAACTTGCAATCGACCCTGTCGAGGAAAGGATCCGTTAGTGAATGGGAAGAGCGTGACAGTGTCGAATCCGAAACCCAAGCTTGAAAGACCTTCATGAGCCAGCACACTTAGTCGGCCCACGACACGTCTGCCCCGCTGTAGATATCAAAAGAGTTTTCCCGATACTGGTACTGCCATGCCCAAGTATTCTCGCTTTACGGCAGTTGCTAACTGTGCAATCTGTGCGTTCTTGGGATGGTTCTTCTCAGCACTCTCCATATGCTTCACCAGCATAGCCAAGAACTCCGACTTCTCACGGCTATCAACAATACCCACTCTAGACCACGATAATCCTTGACTACCCAATACGTGATACGGAAAGGCGCTGCCTCCACGTGTCGACTCTATCAGGGACCCTGCAAGGGAGACCGCCTGAGCGACCAAATCCTGAGACTCCGTAGCACGCGGGGCTATAATGGCCTTACGGAACAAGAGATAGGCATACTCATTATTCACATAGAGGTCATCGGCCTTCAAGCTACGCGCAGCTCCCAGGAAGTTGTCTGCTAGCGACAGCTCGCCGCGCTCTACTTCCGCGCTCCCACGTTGCAACCAATAGTGATAGCTCCAATCCAATAGCTGTTCCAACTGAGAATAGATTTGACGTGCTCCATCGAGTTGAATTGTACGCAACAAGAAGTCATGATTAACAAGATGCTGGAGAAGTTTTACCTCTCTTGACGTGCGTCTAGACTGTGGAGATATTCGTGTTGCCATTGCGAATGTAAGCCCAGAAACAACGTCCCTTAGTTGGCCGCTCTGTTCAAGTGACCTGAAAATTACTGTTGCGATCATACGGTGTCTTGTCAAGATTAGGCCATCAGGACGCTTAAGCACTACATGATTGGAGATCAAACTATCGATCTCATTGAGAAGATCATTTGACGTGCCTCCGAGCGCAGTGAGCAATTCATCAAGTCGGATCCCAGACCTAAAGTGCGATGCGACTGCCAGCAATGCATATACTGACGCCGATTCCTTTGCCAAACCGGTCAATTCCGAAATAACCTTAGACTCAAATCGCTGGCCAGATGTAGCTTCAATCATCGCGACCAAGAGCTGTCTCGAGGACCTTTCTCGAAACACCCTTCGCTGCTCTCTTCGAGTTTTACCCGTAAGCTCACCGAGGCGCCTAGCAGCTTCGAGAGCATCTAATAATTTGTCGATATCTGAATCCGCTAGGTCTGGCAAGACAAATCTCTTTTGCCAGATCCCTTTCATCACAGCTGGGTTTAGACAATGATTGATTTGAGTCGTACGTAATCCAAGAAGCAGAAGGGGCGACGTAGAAGAGTCAACTATATTCTTTGTCTCGAAGGATAAACTTCCACCACCGCGAGCATCAGCGTCGTCGATCGCCAACACATCTAATGTTTCATTCGTTCGAAGGAAGGCTTGAATGTCATGTGACGATAGATCTGAATACCGGTCAATCCAACCTACACGTTTTCCACTGGCGGATAGGCGCAGACAGACTCGCATCATTGCGGTACTCTTCCCTGTTCCCGCCGTACCAGTGACTAGAACAATGCCTTTCCGGCCACTCTCGTTAAGTCGATTTGTGACTAAGGCAAACAGGTCTTCATCACACTCTCGCTGTACGGCACGGCCCGATTGAATATCAGACCAGTCCGGTTCTTCACCCAACAAGAACTCTGTTTGCCTGCCTGGGTTCGTTGCCAACGATCCAACTTCGGATATGTCTCTATTCTTCGGTCCCCCATATCGACGCAAGTGAGTTTTCAAGGCACTCTTGCTGGGTGATTCCAGACGACTAAGAATTTGACGTGAAAACTCCTCGGCTGTCATCGGTATCCATCGGATGTTGAAGTCACTTAGTAACCTCTCACGTACGGGATTTATATCGGGACAGACTAAATACGATCGTGGCCTTAGCTCGCGGAGATCGCGAGACCCCTTAGAACCTCGAAGGACGAGCTGGCTCCACAATGATGGTTCGTCTAGGCTTGATCCTACGAACACTACTGGACGACTCAATATGTCGCTGACCAATAAGGAATATCCTAGGTCAGATCGTGTGATTCTTTGGGCATATTGCGTACTAGAGAACGTGACGTTATCCGGAATATCTCGTAACGTCCCGTGGAGATGAATCACTTGAAGGGTGTTTGGATCTGGAGACTTTATAGTTGAATGAGGCGCGGTGGCGGAAATTGATTCTATTCGTCTCGGAAGGTCCCAGCACGATTGCGAAGCTTCGTCCAGATTATCTATGTTTAATGTGTAGCATCGAGCCCAAGCGAGTGACATATATCGAAAATACCAATCTGGAAGAGAATCACTATTGACAGTAAAGGTCTCTAGGAGAAGGGATTTGAGACGGTTGGCTTGGGATTGATTTGCTGCATAGTATGTATCTTGAAGGTTAGCATCGGGATGTACCGGTTGATCAGGTTCCGCTAATGGCCAGATCATTTCCAACAATTCGCGGTAACTTGGCAGAGATTTACCCAAAGTGTTACGTGAGTCCACGGAGAATCCTGCACCTGTGAACAGAACTGGTCGCAGCTGCGAAATCTGATCCGTTAGGTGGGGGAGTAGTGTTTGTTCGATAAAATCCGAGATGTCTCGTTGCATAATCGTTACCATCGGTACTATCGTACGTCAACCATTCCGGTCTTATCCTGTGCTGAATTAGCTCGGCAATCCCGAAGCGGGCTTCCCCCATGAGAGGTGGTCCAACAGGCTCGGGAAGCACCCAGGCTTTGTGGCACGGGCCTGATCATAGAGCACGGACCGCCCTTCCTACAGGTGCTGTTCGGATCCACGCGAGGGTTGAAGGCATCACCGAACCGCTCCCGAGAACCGAAGTGATCACGCCTCCACCAGCCATCGCTATGGCAGATAAGAACAGTCCCCGTCGGCGCCGGGCCTCAAAGTCGCCAACACTCACTCCAGTGCGGTAGGCAGCACCCGCTTCGTGGTCTCAGGCAGTGAAGCCCTGGACGACCAAAGTCCTATCATAGCGCGTCCCCAGAGCAGCGTTTTCAAGACTGGCTCTCTTGGCCTCGGCGAAGCGCAGTGCCGTTGACCACAGTTGCTCGGGGATTAGGCCTATGGCGAGGCCTCCCGGGATGCTGGAGACCTTCAGGGGATGGAGGCAGGTGCGTGAGTAGAAGGATCGACGCTAGGTTGATGCTGCGACCGCCATTGGCGCTTCAGTCTCTAAATTCTTCGCCTTGAGCTGGCCGTGAGGCGGTCGTTTCCAACAGCGGACACCGCCACTTCACGGAGTCGCCCCGTGGACCACGAGGAGCGCGGTAACGTCCAGGCCTGTGGCCGACGTTCCCAACTCAGCTATTCGGGCTTCGCTTTGCATTTCCAGGACCTCGTACTGTATGTGCGGGTCACTTAGGCCGAGTATTTCTCCAGCATACGTCTGGCCTGCGGGCTTCCGGGCTCGCAGAATCCCACCAGAACGGCCAGTACGTTGTCGAATTCGACCGGGCTCGGGATCGCCCTCATCTCTTGGAACGGATACCGCCAGTCCACGAAGGCACTGCGGTATTGCTCGAGGAATTCGGGGACGGCGATACTTTCTTGCATTCCCTGCCCAGCAATCTCGGCTTGTGTGTCCGCGTTCAGTGTCTTGAACAGTTGCACGAGGTCGTGCGTTTTCCTGAACCGGGCGGCATCCCGAATCGAGAGGCTCTTCAGCAGGTACTCTGCGGCGAGGGCTTGTAGCATCCATGAGGAAAACAGGTAACCGTTCACTCGACGCTTCGCCCCCTCCCCGCACTTCGGATCGGACATCTCTATCACCTTTTCAATGAGATCGACGGCCGTCACTCGCAGCTGCTTCCCGGTGTCGAGATACACCTCTCATAACCAGTTCGGCGCTTCGATCCACTTGTTCCGATCACGTTGCATGCAGGCGTTCGTCGTGACGACCGAGACCAGAGCGGTTGAGACAGTAGCTCGTAATCGTCCAGTGAATCCGAACCTCGCCCCGTTCCGCAAAGACGGTGATGCCCCCGAGGGGCCATGCGGAGGCAAGGGGCAGGGCATCCAGCTTCGCGAGAGAACCGGTGTCGGGCAGCACTAGAGCAGCTGCGCACGCGCGAATCCACCACAGGGTGGGCCCGCGCCCCTCTCGCAAGCCGGATGGTGTGTTTGGTTCGCACCCCCCCTTGTCTACCCGTCGCGAAGACGGCCGTTTTCGGGATGTCCCGCACGGCGGCCGGGATCCAGTCCAAACACCAGCAAGAAGCGCCTCCAAAATGCTATATGAAATGTAATTGTAAAATTTATTGGCACGGACTGACTTAGTGCTCGTCGGCTACGCACGCGTTTCCACCCCCGACCAAGACCCCGGCTACCAGCTCCGGGCGCTGGAGGAGAGGGGCTGCCAACGGATCTTCACGGACCGCGGCAGCGGCAGGATCACCGAGCGGCCCCAGCTGACCGCCGCGCTGGAGTTCATCCGGGACGGGGACGTGCTGGTCGTGTGGAAGTTCGACAGGTTAGCGCGGAACCTGCGCCACCTGATCGAGCTGGGAGTCGAGCTCGAGCGCCGGGGGTGCCAGCTGGTGTCGCTGACCGAGGCGATCGACACGGGCTCGCCCGGCGGCAAACTGGTGTTTGCGGTGTTCGGCGCGATGGCGGAGTTCGAAGCGGACCTGAACCGGGAGCGGACCCAAGCGTCCGCCCGGGCCCACAAAGCCGCCGGCCGGCGCTGGGGGCGGCCTAGCCCGTTCCACGATCCGGAGAACGTCCGGATCGCGAAGGCCATGCTGGCCGATCGCAGCATCCCGCGGACCGAGGTCGCGAGGCGGTTCGGCTTGGGCACTACGGCGCTCTACCGCTGGTTCCCCGGCGGCGACCCCGACACCTTCACTGGCGCGGCCCGTCGCCCAGGGGGAGCCGCATGACAGTATCCGAAGCCTGTGCGGCGTATCTCCGGGAACTGGAGGCCCGCAACATCCGCAAGACCACGCGGAAATGCTACCGGTCGATGTTTCGTCAGCTGCAAACATTCGCGGAGGCCGAGAAAATCGAGTCCCTAGAGGGGTTTGATCGTGATGCTCTCCGCCGGTGGCGCAGCCAGTGGACATGGGCCCACAGCACACAGGGGAGGGTCCTCGCGCAGCTGAATGCCTTCTTTCGGTTCGCCCAAGGGGAGGGCTGGATCGCCGCGTCGCCTGCGCGTGGGATCCGCAGACCGAACTCGGACGCCAGGCCGACCATTCCGCTCAGCAGGGACGAGGTGCGTGCGCTCCTAGTAGCGACGATGCGAAAGCCGCGGGAGCAGGCCATGCTCCTACTGCTCCGGTACTCGGGCCTCGCAATCCGGGACGCCGCAGCGCTCAGTCGCGACGCGCTCCACCCGAACGGGGACCTCGTCTTGCGCCGCGCCAAGAGTGGTGAACTGGTCACGGTCGCCCTCCCGTGGGAGGTCGCCGCGGCGGCTGGCGTCGAGGGCTTCCATCCGCACCGCCTCAGGGATACGTTCGCTGTCGAACTGCTGCTGGCCGGGGTCCTCATCCAGGACGTCTCAATACTGCTGGGGCACAGCAGCGTCGCCACCACGGAGCGCTACTACGCACCGTGGAACCTAGCCCAGCGAGAGCGACTCGGGCACATCGTCCGCGAAGTTCACCAGCGGGATCCGATCCTGCTGGAACTCAGATTAAGAAAGCCCGCGGGGGCCGCTGCAACGGCCCCCGCGGAGGCTGGCTTGGCAACGGCACAAGTTTCCAGACCGATCCAGAGTGCTTGGTTTCATGATACCACATGAGGTAGTTTGTTCTCGCACTCACGACAAGTGCCACAATCGCGCTCGGCGTCTGGGGACTTCCGTCAACGGGACCCGGATTCCGACCGGAGACCTATGCCTTTAGCTTGCAACGGGAATCGACGCTGCCGGAGCCACGGCCAAGTACTTGGAACGCATTGAGCCGTGCTCCTCTACTGCGTTACAAGTCTAGGAACCAGGTGACGTTGTATGAACCGGGTCATGGCCAATTCCTCTGACCGGTTCGATCCGACCACCCACGATGAAAGTCACGATCACTGCCAGGGGGCTCAGCAGGCCAATTCCGATCAGGACGGGCAAGTAGCTTCCCGTCGTGTCCAGCACCCATCCAATCGCGGCAGTGGTGAGCACGATGCCTGCGCTTGCGCCTGTTCCCGAGAATCCAAAAGAGGTTCCCACGAACGAAGCGGGAAAATAGTCGTTTGGCAGGTTGAGCAGGTTAACCGACACGGTCTTGAAGCCAAGGGCCCCCAGGCTTATGCAAGCTATTGCAAACCAGACATTGGAAGCGTAGGCGGCCCCAATCAGTGCCGTAGCCATGATCCCCGAAATGCAGAGCACTGTCTTGCGAGCACGGTTGACCGTCCAGCCGCGGGCAATGAGCCAAGATGCCATTCCGGTTCCCCACAGGTCCCCGAAGCCGGACATGAGATACGGAATCCACGCCATCAAACCGATCTGTGTGACATCCAGGCCTTTGTCCTGAGCCAGGTATGGGGGGATCCAGTACACATAGAACCCCCACACTCCGGCGGCGGTCATCCGGCCCAGGAATACGGCCCAAGCTTGGCGGTACCGGACCACGTGCAACCAGGGAATCGCCTCGGTGTTCTTCGCCTCTTCGGATTCGCGGTGTTGCCGGCCGGTAAGCGACAGCCAGAACGGCAGTACCGCGAAACCGATGAGCCCAGTCACCAGGAAGGCAGTCCGCCAGCCGTAGACCACTGTTAGCCAGCTGACCAGTGGCACAGTGAGAGCCGACCCCAAACTGCTCCCGACATTGACGATTCCGACTGCAAATGACCGTATGGGGCCCCGGACTTCGTGTGCGACGGTTTTCATCGATGCCGGCCATACTCCCCCCTGTCCAACAGCGAGCAGTAACCGATAGGCCGCCAGCGATCGGAAGCCCACGGAGAGGGTGTGCATTGAACCGGCAATTGACCACCACACGACAAACAAGGACAGCGCCCGCCGGAACCCCAGCACGTCTGCCAGGCGCCCGCCAATGCTGTACATCACTGCGTAAGTCACCATGAAGGAGTTCACGACGAACGCGTACTCGCTGTTCGTCATGTCGAACTCGTCCAGCAGCGTCGGGGCAAGCCCCGAAAGCGCGATGCGGTCGATGTAGCACGTGGTCGTGCAGGCCAGCAGCACGGCGACAAGGCCCCAAGGCGGTCGGCGAGGGGGAGAGTCTGTTTCGAGGGCTTGGTCGGATGGCATTGAGGGGAGGGCGGATTCGCCAGACGAACCAAAGCCTAGTGTCGGCCGTGCGATGGAAGCCTATCATAGTCGAACACTCCTAGCCAGGGACTGGACCGTTGGACCGTGCGCATAGAGGCGGACGGCCGACTCGCGAGGCTGGATCGTTCGGGCGATCGCGTGGGCACCGCCTCCCGCATCGAGGCAGCGAGGAAGCCTCCGTTTATGGACGCCTGGCGGGTGGGTCGGCCGAGCGTTGTACGAGGCGACTGCCTAGGGCGCGAGGTGCGGCACTTCGGAGCGCCAGCCTGCTCGCAGTCGTTTCGAGAGCGAGGCAACGAGCGACCCATGACCGGGGTCCGTAGCCAAGTTGACCGTCTCGGTAGGAGCGATCTCGAAGTCGTAGAGCTCTCGCTCAGCGACGGAACCGTCTCGATTGGCCCATTCCGTGTAACGATAGCGAGATGTTCGAATGCTCCGGCCCATTTGCTCCCAGTCCTGGTCGGCTAGGTACGGTCTGGTGATCTGACTGAACGCGGCACCCTTCCAGTCTCGATCGGGATCCTCCAGCAAGGGCATCAGGCTCGTGCCCTCAAGGCCGTCGGGGGGACTGATTCCGCATGCATCGCATATCGTCGGGTACATATCGACGAATTCGACGATGCCCGCGGACGAGAGCCCCCCGGAGCGCATCCCGGGAACATGCACCATGAGCGGTGCGCGTGCGTCCAGTTCATACGTTGTCGTCTTTCCCCAGAGCTGTTGCTCGCCCAGATGCCAGCCGTGGTCTCCGAACAGGACGACCACGGTTTGGTCGGCGAGCCCCAAGGCATCGAGTTCGTCCAGGACCCGACCCACCTGGAAGTCCATGTAGCTTGTCGCCGCGTAGTACCCGTGAACGAGTTCCCGCGCCTTTCCTGGAGGCAGCGGACCCTCCCTAGGGATGTCTGTGTATCCCCGTAATTCCTGCCATCGAGTGAACGCAACATCGGGCGCTCCGACGGGCCGGATCGGATCCTCGGCTACCGGGAGCTGGCTCGGGTCGTACAGGTCGAAGTACCTCTTCGGTGCTGTGAATGGCAGGTGCGGCTTCTGGAACCCAACGGCGAGGAAGAATCGGCGGTTTCTCAGCCGTCCAAGGGCTTGGATCGCGCGGTCTGCGACCTGGCCATCCTGGAGGGTGTTGTCGGGCACCCGCGGGGCTTGCCAAGAGTGGCGCTTCTTCCACTCGAGCGTGGGGATCTCGGGGCCGGTCCAGACGCGCTCCGGCTCGGCCGCAGCCATCGGGGCGAAGCGCTCTTCGTCGACGTACTGCATGCCGGCCTGAACTCCGCCAAGAGGCCACGCTGGCTCGCTCCAGGACGGAGCGTCGGCCATCTTTCCGTGCAGGATCTTTCCGAGCGCCTTTGTGAAGTATCCGGCCTGCTTGAACTGCTGCGGAAGCGTGACCGCATCGGGCGCCGTCTCGCGAAAATGCGTTCGGTTTCCCCACACCCGGGTCGTGTCCGGTCGAAGCCCGGTCAGCAGCGAAGCCCGAGATGGCCCGCAGACGGGGGCCTGGCAGTACGCGCGCTCGAAGACCAAGCTCCGGCTGGCCAGCCGATCGATGTTGGGAGTCCGGATCGATTCATTGCCATAACAGCCCAGATCCGGGCGAAGGTCGTCCACGGCGACAAACAGCACGTTCAGGTCGCTCTCGGCCGTCTGCGCGGCGACCGAGGCGACGGAGGCGGCACCAATCCCAGTCTTCAGGAAATTTCTGCGGTCGATCATGGTGACTCCGGTTCGCGACGGCGCCAGGTATAGGATTCGGCGTCGAATTCGAATGCCCGCTTCAACAATGCTCCCGGTGCGTCAACACTCGGCAACCAGCGGGCGTGACGGGAAATCTCTGACGCGACTCCTGGGTCCGCCGCCAAGTTGGTCAGCTCGCCCGGGTCTGTCGTATGGTCGTAAAACTCCTCGTCACCGTTCGCATACCGGATGTAGCGATAGCGTTCCGAGCGAATGGCGTGGTTGCCCCGGCCGAACGTCATGACAGCCGGCCGGTCCCAGTCCATTTCCGGGTTCTCCAGCAAGGGCCGCAAGCTGATGCCCTCAAGGTCCTGGCGTACCGGCAACCCGCAAAGGTCGACCAGCGTTGGGTACAGATTGAGCAGGCTGACCGCCCGCGAGCTCTCGGATCCGGGCACCGTCACGCCAGGAGCGACGATCGCAAGAGGCACATGGGAAGACCGCTCCCAAAGCGTGTTCTTCGTGAAGTGGTGCTTCTCGCCGAAATGGTATCCATGGTCGGACCAGAACACGACGATCGTGTTGTCAGCGTAGGGGCTTTCCTCCAGAGCGCTGAGCACACGACCGACCAACTCGTCGGCGTGGCGGATGCAGGCAGTGTAGGACCGGACCACTTCGTCCATGTCTTCATGCTCTTGGATAGCTTGCAAGTCGGCGAGGCGGAATGCCGCCATCCGCCGCCCAGGCTCGGGAACGTCATCGAGGTCATTCGGCGCGTCAATCGGCACCGGAGCCTCGTCCGGGTCCACTTCATCGTAAATGGACCTGGGAGCATAGAACGGCAGGTGCGGCTGGAACAGTCCAACCGCGAGGAAGAACGGTCGCTCGTGCTGCCGGGCCAGGAAATCCTCCGCCCAGCTGACTGTTGCGCCGTCTCCCATTTCCATTGATGACTTGTCCAACGGGCCCCAGTCGAAGCTGGAAATGTTGTCCGGCCGCCTGTATGGGACCAAGAACCCGGTGGTCTTGAGGTCGTCGACCAGCTCAAAGTACTCGTCCCAGGAATCCGGCGGATTGAATCCCGGCGTGTGGTGAAAGACCTTGCCGCCACCAGCGGCGTAATAGCCGTTGTCCTTGAAGTACCTGGGCAGCATCACTACATCCGGCAGGTTCGGCTTCCACCATTCCCCGTTGGCGTAGACACCCGTCGTCGAAGGCCGCAGGCCGGAAAGGATCGCAGTGCGGGAGGGGTTGCACTTCGGAGACGGGGCGTGCGCGTTCGTGAACAGGGTTCCAAGGCCGGCCAAGCGGTCGATTTGGGGGGTCTGGGCGGGCTCGTATCCCAGCGCTCCGACCCAGTCGTTCATATCGTCGACACTGATCATCAGTACGTTTGGGCGTACCGGGAGCGTGTCACCGCAGGCGACTAGGAGTGCGGCAAGTGCTGCGCCCAGGGTCTGGATCCTCATCGGAGACCTCCATTCAACCAGGGGCATGTGGAGAGTCGATGCCTCATCGTGATGCCTTCAGCGCTCGATCCGCGGCAGTAGCTAACGGATTCCCTGAATCCCAGTTCCAGCGGGCGCAATTCATTCCCTCCAATGGTAAACGTTGCATGCAATCCTGAAATAACACTGCGAATCAGCCGCGGCGACGGGTGGATCAATGATACATACGCCTACCTTTTCCGATCAGGCGGTGACGGACTGGGCTATGCGCCAGTTGGCCGACTACGACGAACGGAGACCGGGCACGCTGTTCCGGTATCGAGGACCGCTCGTCGGTGTCAATGACGCCTACCGCGTGCAGATCGAAACCGCCCGGCTCCGCAGGGATCGCGGGGAAGCGGTTGTTGGCTACAAGATCGGTTGCGTCAGCCGGACGATTCAACGCCAGCTGGGTGTCGAGAATCCGGTCTTCGGACATCTATTCGATACCGAGATCTGGTCGAGCCCGGCGGTCCTGCCGACGGACGGATTCTGCGAACTCGCTATCGAAGGCGAGTTTGCCCTGACGGTCGCTGAGGACATTCCGGACCCGGAGCAAATCCGCGATGTCCCGCAGCACTTCGTGCGAAACGTGTTCCCCGTCATCGAACTGCACAATTACCTGTTCCGGGGCGCGGACCGAACTGCCGCCGAGGTGATCGCGAACAACGCATTCCACGCCGGGATCGTCGCGCCGCCGAGCCGGGCGAGTTTGCGGGACCGGGAGGCCCTGCCAATTCGAGTTGCGATCAATGGCCGGGAAAGAGGCAGCGAAACCGTCGACCCGCTCAAGACCCTTTACGAACTTGCCTCTCGACTGTTCTCGTTCGGAATTGTTCTCAGTGAAGGCGATGTTGTTCTGGCGGGCTCGCCGCTACCGCTCTATCCAGTTGACATCGGCGATTCCATCTGTGTGGAGTGGCCAGGTGGTGCGACCGTGACGGCGGAGTATGGCGGGACCGCAGGTGACGGTGGGAGGGCCTAGCCAGCGAGCTCCTCGGCGGACCGGTCCATTGTTGCGGGTCCGTCAATCCATAACACCATGCGCTGGAGCAGCCTGGCATGGATGTTTGCGAGAGTCATCGGCCCGACGTGTTCTACAAGCCGCCGGGTCCCGATTGTGCCTCCATATCTTGAGCGAGCATCGAGACCAGGCAGGACGAAGAGTGCAATTCGTTGCAAAATCAATCGAGACGAAGGGCCTCCTGCGGGATTGCGTGGGCGCTCCTAATAGTCCAACAGGTAGTTGAACTTGATGAAGAAAGCCTGGGTCTCGACACGCCGCTCGACGCTGTGAGGATCCACGTAGTCCCGCATCAGAATCCCCGTGTTGTAGACCACGTACAGGCCCGTGCTGGATGTCGAGAGCAGCCCCAGCCGTATGTTGTGAGACAGCTGGTTCGTGCGATTGCTGTATTGGCTGAGCGTCTGGAAGTAGCTCTTCGGCGTGATCGACCAGTTGAACCGGAGACTCGCGAGATCGGTCTTGAACGAAGCCGTGGGCAGTTCGATGTCGTTCCGCGCCCAAGTCAACGTCCACGTGAGATTCTGTCCTTTTCGCACCCCGCCGCTGAAGCTGTAGGCAGTGATGTCGCCCGAGTAGAAATTGCCGACTGCAAGGGTGCCGCCACCGAACAACGGCGCGCTCGGATCGCTCTGGAAGTTCGCGATTGTCTCGCCGAACTGGTAGCGGCCGACAGGAATCTCCACGCCAGGAAACACGCCGAAGGGAACCGATAGCCGCTCGAAATTGCGATTGTAGGCAAGTCCCAGCCGACCCCCGTTTTGCAGGCGAGAGTCCAGGTGGAAGTGCTCGAATCCCGATTCCTTCTCGTTTGTGTCAAGGCTGTACCAGTTCTGGAAGAAGGCATGCGGCTCAACTGTGCGCCAGGCTCCATTCTTCGGATAGTAAGTGTAACGATATGAAGCGTTGGGCTTGCGAAACCTCACTCGACGGACAAAGCCAACCTCGGGATTGAAGTTCTCACCAACCTCCAAGTAGCCGACGCTCACCCGATGCGTGGCATCGTCGTAGTCAAACCGGCTCGAGTACGCGTGAGCGGAACCGCTGAGGCCGGGCGTCTGGGTTCCCGCGACATAGTTGAACCAGTTCCCGAACTTCCCGATACCGATGTTGGCATCTGCGCCGAAAGTGCGGTTGAAGTTGCCGTAGCCTTCTTGATTGCCCACCGTTTCGCGGTTCACGGCGATGACACCGATTGAAGTGCGGTTTGGCAATTCCCGGCTCACACGCGCGACCGAGTAGTTGTTTGCCGGAGTGCGACCTTCGACGTTCCTGGATTGCATGTTCAGCATGCCGACTTGGTACTTGCCGATCTTGCCGCTGATCCTGGCGCCGGCATCGATTGGGACCTCCCGTCGGTTCTCGTCGAGCCCGATCCTCCGCGAGAAGAAGATCTCGACCTCGCGCGGCGAGCCGAATTCAAAGAATCCGGAGTTTTCCAGGAAAAACGGACGTTTCTCGGGAAAGAACAGGTCGAAGCGCGTGAGGTTGATCTGCACGTCGTCCACTTCCACCTGAGCGAAATCGGTGTTCACGGTACCGTCCAGGGTCAGTCCCGGAGTCAGGCCGTACTTGATGTCGATTCCACCCCGAATCGTGCGGTCTGTTCGCCCTTGCGCGAGCCGGTAGTCCTGAGACAAGCCCCCCAGAACGTACGGCAGTAGCTTGATGTTGCGATGTCTCTTGGCCTCCAGCCCGTTCAACTGGCCGGCGAGTTCGACCTGGGAGAATTCGAAGGCCCTCGATACCGGGGACCAGAACGAGAGTTCGTTGCGTCGACGGATGTTCCGTGAGATGTTGAGACCCCAAGTCTGGTCGGTTCCCGGTTTGTACCGCAGTGTGCGGAACGGGATTGCGATTTCGCTTTCCCAACCCCGGTCCGTCACTTGGGAGCGCACGGTCCACACCGCATCCCAATTCAGGTTGAAAGCCGCGGCACCGGCCCTCTGCGCGCCGCCTCCGACCCCGGCCCTGGCGGGACCGCCTCCGGAACCGCGGGTCTGCCCGGCCTTCGTGATTTGAGCGTCAAACTCGATGCCAGTCGGGCTCGTGCCAAAGACGAATGCGTTTTGGCCGTCGTTGTAGGCATCGATCAACAACTGGACCGAGTCGGTGTCGTCCAGACTCCCGTCGCGACGGTTTTGGGTGACGACGATGCTTTCCGGTTCGCGGTCGAAGCAAACGATCCCAAAGTACAGGTTGCGGTCGTCGAACGCTATTCGGACCTCGGTCCGTTCGGTCGCAGGGGCACCCTCGTCTGGGTTTTGCTGAACGAATCCGGTTGCCGGGGCGACCGACCGCCAGACATCCTCGTCCACCGAGCCATCCAGACTTGGCGGGATGGCGATCCGAATGGCTTGGACGGAGGGCACGTTGCTCGCCGTCTCTTGTGCCAGCCCCGCGGCCCCGAGATGTAGGACAGCTAGCACGATCGGGTAAATGCGGCTGTTCATCCAACGATACTCAGCGTCACGGCGGTGTGGCCGAGCGTTCGGATCACCTCTCCTGCGCGGCTCGGGATTCGCGTATATGGTGGCACACTTCCGATTCGAAGCTGGTCTTCTGGACTGAGGCGGGTTCGTGCGTTGGCAACTCCGTGCGGCACGGATCAATACGGGCGAATCCTCTCAGGGAGCGGATCGCGAGCCGCAATCAACTTCTTCAAGAGCGAGACGCGCATCTCGTCGAGCAGTGCCCGATGGGTGGTGGCTTGGGCAACGTTTCTTAGCTCGTCAGGGTCGTTCGAGTAGTCGAAGAGGACCTCCTCCCCGCTTCCGTCGATCCAGTACTTGGCTCGTTTTGTCCGAATCATGCGGTTGGTTAGTGCTTGCATGTAGATCAGGTCGCGACCCTTCCTGCCAGCCATGACGGGTACCAAAGAGATCCCTTGGTTGCCGGCTGGCTCGGGAATGCCCAGCATATCGAGCAGGGTCGGCATCACGTCGACGATCTCCACGAGTTCGTCCGAGACTCCGGTCGGCACACCGGGTCCCCGGAAGATGAGCGGAATGCGAAGAGCCCCGTCGTAGGGCCGAGCACCCTTGCTCGTCAAATTATGATCCCCGAGGTAGTCACCGTGGTCACTGGTGACCACATACAGCGTCCGGTTCTGCAGGCCTGCCTTTTCCACGGCAGCCATGATCCGTCCGATGTTCTCGTCCATGTGGGTCACCATCGCGTAGAAGTAACGCCGGTAAGAGTCCCAGGTCTCTTCCGGCGTTCCTACCAGGGAAGTCATTGTTGCGGCTAGCTTGGGCGGCAGGAAGTCAACTTCGTTGTCTGCATACCGGCGTGGCGGAAGGACACGCCCTTCGTACTTGGCCAGTGCCGAGGCCGGAGGGTTCAGTGGCGGATGAGGAGCGTAGAAGCCAGCGTGCACGAAGAACGGTCTGTCCGGATGCCGTTGCAGGGTGTCTTCGATGAACGTGATCGTCTCGGTTGCTACCCAGGAGGCATGGGTCGTGCGGTCATCGCCCTCGAAGACGTAGTGCTCGAATCGCGGGCGCTCGCCGGGCATGGTCACGCGTGCTTTTTCGCGGACATCCTTTCCTTGAGCCCACAGCCACCGCCCATACGCGTCGTCGTAAGGGCCCGGCTCGTCCGAAAGCCGCATCTGGTGGAATCCGTATGGTGGGTGTGCCTCGCGGTGGTCTCTGTCCTTGTGGGGCCAGAAGTGCAGCTTGCCCATCTGCCCGGTGTAGTAGCCGGCATCCCGTAGCACGTGCGTTAGCGTCATCTCGTCCTGCGGCATCTTGATTCCGTTACTCATCACCCCGTGCGAGTGCGGATACCGTCCGGTCATGAGGGACGCACGGTTTGGAGCGCAGGCTACGCCTACGGTGAAGTGCGAAAGGAATGTTGTGCCCTCCCTGGCGAGCCGGTCCATGTTGGGAGTGATGATCGCCTCGTTCCCGTTGGCAGCGACGTGATCCCATCGAAGATGGTCCCCGGTGATCAGGATGATGTTCGGGAAGTCGGCCATTTTGATCCCGGGGTCTGGTGGGAAGAACTCTGCTTGACCGGATGCGTCGTTGGGTGCCAACGCGGCCATGCCCAGCAGCGCGGCAACCGCCCCCCGGCGTAGAAGGCGGCGGCGAAGCTCTGGAATGGTCGGGCCAGGACCGCCGACGAGTGAAACCTTGGAGCGGTGTTGCTGGGCTTTCATCGGCGTTATCATAGCGACCGCCGACAACGTCCCCGATCCGCTCTGCCGCGCGAATCACTTTCTGCCGTTACGGCGGCTGGCATGTACTCGCGAACGCGAGGTTGGGGCCTCCCATCCGTCCCGCATCAGCCCGGTTGCCGTTCACTTGGGCGCGGGCCTTGCCTTTCAGGCTGTCTCGAACAGCCGTGTGGGTGTGAGGAGCCCTCGGCCCGATTCTCGTGACTGGAATCGTTGGTCATGTCACTGGCGTTGGTAACTGCGATCCTGATTCTGAGAAGTACCTTCACTGCGCAGCCTCGGAATGGGTATATTGGCTGGTGTCGAGCGAACCGGCTGTCGCCGCGTTGCCAGAGGACTTGCGTGAAGTGGTACGGGTTGGGTTGAATAGTGCACGGACCGCGGTGGCTGGTCGCAGTGCGCTCCGCAAGCTGAGATCGGTCCACCGCTACGAGTCTGGTCGTCGGCGTTTCCGGTGGCTGCGTCAACGTGGACCAGAGAGCCTCCAAAGCCGAATTCAACCAATCGAGTATGCTCCATCCTGTCTCCAGCAACACCAATAGCATCGGGCGCCGAGGTCCTATACGCTTGCAACGCAGCCCGCCGAGCTTGGCCAAGCTGGATATGACCAAGCGTGCGGTTCGAGTTACGTACGACCGAGATCTCTTCCTTCTCCAGCGGCAACTCAAGGAGGTGACCCTGGCGTACCGCGCTCGGGGGCTGCGTGCAGTCATCGTGTTCGAGGGGAGCGACGCCTCGGGAAAGGGCGGAGCGATTCGTCGGATCAGCTGGCCGCTCGATCCGCGCGGTCTAAAGGTGTGGCCCATTGCCGCCCCGACTCCGGAGGAGAAGGAACATCACTATCTCTATCGCTTCTGGAGGCGCCTTCCCCAACGTGGCCAGATGGCCATCTTCGACAGGTCCTGGTACGGTCGCGTTCTAGTCGAGCGAGTCGAGGGTTTCGCTAGGGCCGAGGAGTGGCGTCGCGCTTACTCTGAGATCAACGAATTCGAGCGCATGCTGGGCGACGACGGCATTCGCCTGGTCAAGCTGTTCCTCCACATCACAGCCGATGAGCAACTCTCGCGATTCCAGAAGCGGTTTCGGGAGCCGCTGAATCGCTGGAAGCTGTCCGAAGAGGACTTGCGAAACCGATCCAGATGGGCCGAATACCAAGAAGCGACCGACGAGATGTTCCGGAAGACGTCGACGGTGGCCCATCCGTGGCACGTAATCCCATCCAACGACAAGCGGTACTCGCGGCTGACAGTGATCGAGACTGTGGTGCGCACGCTTTCGAAAGGCGTGGAATTGACGCTTCCCGAACTCGATCCGGAATTCGAGCAGAAGTTGAGGGAGACGCTCGGTGTCAAGTGATCCGATCTGCGGCTAGCTGCGGTCCGGCTGGTGGTACCGCGATGTTTGTGGACTGCGCTGGGCAAGTCGCTAGGGCGAACGATATGCAGGTTGTCTCGAAGCCCAGTTGAGAGCGGCTGGCGACATTTCCGGGAACCGTCGGCGTTGGCCAGGTTCTTGCTAGGCCTGCTGACCGGATTTCGGTCCTGAGACGGCGGATCGGTACTCGTCGCAACAAGCGTCAAGGCAGCCGGCATTGGGCCGCCCGGTCCTGGTCATGTCGAAATGATGCCGCGCTTGGGGCGAATGATCCAAACCCTGTGAGAGTGCAAGCTCCCTCTCATGCCACATAGGGCCAAGCAATAGGCAAGTGGGAACCTGGGGGCGTTAGATTGAGCCCCTATGCAATGGCCTCTCCTCAAGAAGATCGCATTCCGCTGGCTGTTTGTTTAGTGTCCGTTATTTGCCGCGCTGCCGAGCAAGAAAATCCTCTCCGTTCCGGGGATGGTGGAAACCCCTCGCCTTCAGGCGAAGCGAAGGGCGTGGGAATGTGGTCGCGTGTTCGCGACCACGTCCACGAGTTGGTGCGTCCTGCCTGTGACGAGGGGCATGATTGTGTCGGGATTGAAGGCCAGCGCCCCCCGAGTGCTCTTTCAGGAGGCCTCACCTGCGAGGCACAAGCGCCGAGGAGCCTGTTCTTGAGCCGGGCTCGAAGGCTGTGGGTACCGGGAGTCCTAATGTCGCAGATGGCGTGGTCCGATCAGCGAGAAGGGGGAGAGAGCCCATGCGCGACAGTCAACTCTCAGTTGACAACAACGAAACCACCGTCTTGTAGACGGTGGTTGTTCACTTATATACACGAACAGTGAAGCAGCCCATCCATGCCCGATCCCCCTGATCCCTCCGCCCTGTCCGCCCGCCGCGACGAACTCCGTCGGCAACTGGCCGCCATTGGCGATTTGCGCCCCGGCCCCCTCGTGCAGAACTACCGCCGCTGCGGCCTACCCGATTGCTTCTGTGCCGACAAGCAGCACCGCAGCCACGGCCCCTACTGGCTGCTCACATGGTCGGTCACCGGCAAGACCCGCAGCCGCTCGGTCCCCGCTGCGCAGGTCGCTGCGACCCAGGCGCAAATCGCCGAGTGCCAGCGTCTGCGACGCCTCGTCGCGGACCTGATCGCGGTTAGCGACGACTGGTGCCAAGCGCGGCTCAAGCCCAGCACCAGCGCGGCAAAAAAGCCTGCCAGCAAGAGTTCGCCCCGGCGCTGGAAGCCGAAATTGCCCGCCTCGTAGCCCCCGGGGCAGTCGACCAGCTCGACTTCGAGGCGGTCGAGACCGGTGTGCGGCGGCGCGCCCTGCAGTTGGCCGCCCGGGCGGTCGAGCGGCGTCTCAACGCCGACCGTTCCGACGGCCAGGCCCACACGCAGCCCTGCTCCTGCGGGCGCGCGGCGCTGGGCATGGCCGGCACCAGCCTGTCTCCGGCCGTGACCCGCATGACGGGCTCGGCCGCCGCGGTGGCGAGCTTCGCGACCGCCAGCGACTTGCTGGACAAGTTGGCCGCCGTCCGCGTGAATGCCAAGCGCGTCGAACGGGTCGCCGAGGCTCTGGGGCGAGGTGGCCGCCGCCGAGCGGGCCGCCGTGTTCGCCCCCGAAGCCCCGGCTGCTCCCACCATGTATCTGGGGGTGGACGGCAGTATCTTGGGGTGGACGGCACGGGGCTGCCGCCGCGGCGGCCCGCCCTCACCGCGCGAGTCGAAGCTGGTGGTGATCTGACCCGCAGAACAGTGCGACCAGCACGGTCTGCCGGACTGCGACGAGGGCTCGGTCACCTATTCGGCGGCGATCGACAGCGCCGCCGCGCGCGACACCGATGCGACCCCGGCTTCACCCTGCGCCTGCGA
>MKWU01003609.1_pt1 | contig 19997 bp, 26 predicted proteins | sample 809101 | NCBI WGS metagenome assembly MKWU01 (sample SAMN05860141, study PRJNA318959) | sponge metagenome | host: Aplysina aerophoba | place: Slovenia: Piran, Adriatic Sea, Gulf of Piran | collected 2013-05-07
CAAGCCAAACGATTGGCACGTGCCAGTTCACGCTTACCTCATTGACGAAGTCGAGCGTTGCGTTATGCTCCTTGCCAGTATTCGCAAAAGTGACAACACAATTACTTGGCAATCCGTTATTGGCTTCAAGTATCTTATGCAACATATACGCACTCGAACGACCACCGCTAAAAGCGATTTTATAATGTTTGTTTGAAGCAATCTTATACGAGTATTCAGGCACGTGAAGGGTCATATTGCATTACAAAATAAAATGATTGTCGACCGGCTTGACGTTGTAGTATTCGTATTCTTCGAGCGTCAAGAAACGAGTAGCGTGTAAAGTGTTAAACGCTGTGGCTTCGATGTAAGGTTGCTTCTCACAAAACTGATCAGGCAATCCTAACTTGTATTTGTTATTTCGTCCAACAATCGCCGAGCCATCCGGAAACACATAACGCTCGATTGGTGGAGTTTCAGTCGAAAAGGCACCGGCTTGATAATGTTTGGTACCTTCCGGCATTTTGGCTTGACGTGGGAAGTCGATATGTTCGTACGCTAATAGATATTTAATTGCTTCAGTCAGTTGCGTTATCTTCATTGCTATTCCTTCTCTTGCTTTGTCTTGCGATAGTCACGTTGATATTGATTCACTATATCTTTATGTCTCTTGCGATACTCACTTTGATATTTGTTCATATTCTTGCGATAATTCGGATCTTCTTTAATTCGTTTTAGTCGATACTCACGAGCGTATTGTTGTTGCTTGGCCCACCATACCGGATCTTTCTTTTTGCGCCAATATTTCGCTCGTCTATTTGCATTCTCTCGCTCACGAAATTCCGGGTCACTACGATAACGCTCTTTATATCTCTCATTCTTTAACGTGTTGAGTCGTGTCTTGTTCTTTTGATAGTACGCCGCTCTTATGGCTTTATACTCGTCTTTATATTTGTGATATAATTTTTTTTTTCGGCGTTCGAGCACTCCTTACAACGTGAGTGAAGGCCGTTAAATCTCGTGCGATCCTTGTAAAATAGTGTATGGTCTTTCATCACTCGACACTTGCTACAAATATACGACCCTTCACGTACGTCACGAACACGACGCCGACGACTTATTGCGTGACGAATATTCGCTCTCGTGCCGTTTTCAATGCCGTAATTCTTGCGACGATCGGCATTCTTGACGCAAATATTGATACGATTTTGTTCCAGGACATTTTGAATATAGTTTTGCTCGACTGAATACGCCATAAAGCGTGACGTATAACTACCTAAAATCTCAATCTTTGGCGCTTCGTCTTGGAGCAACTCGCATAATTGCTTATTACACGCTTCGCTTGGCCGTGAGTGTTCTTGTACGCGTTCGCTCACTCGCTTTCGTGTCAATCCGACATATTGCTTACCGCTCAAAAACGTCAAACGATACACCTTGAATACTGGCTTGTCTTTCTTGCTCATATCTTGTTATATTCTCTTTGATAGCAGTACATACACATAAGCAAGGCGTGAGCGGGTCGATTGCACCCTTTCGTCTTGCATATGCGATCTTTATTCTTCAACGCTTTTGGCTTGTCTAACGGCGCTCCGAGTTGCAGCCGTCGATAGTGAAAATTGCATAACCCTTTGCTTCGTGACGGCTCATTGCACCAATCAACTTTACAAATCGGGTTGTATAATTGCTCACGAAAATACTTCGGCTCGTTCATCGGTCGACCGTGACGCTTTCGTGCATAATGCATCACGCACAAGCCCGTCGCTCGTGCCGGGTCATTACACCCTTTTATCTTGCATTTTTTCGTCATTAGTTCGGTTCGAGCCAGCGTTTGTTGTTGCGATACAATTCTTCAAGATGACCCCAGAAGCCATTGACGCCCCAGTCCTTCTTGCGATAGACACGTATTGAGTGTTGCTTATGCTTGTGACGTTTAAGTAATTCTAGAAGTTTATATAGACGATTATAAACGGAGTTCGGCGGGTATGGATTTGCCGCTTGGCACATAATCTCGTCACCGATCTTAATCTCCCATATTTCGTCACTATTGAGTTCGATTGAGATTTTAGAGTTATGATTTAAATACACGTAATCTTTTTGCATCTTACATACCTTGTATTGATTGACGATAATCCGGCTCAATGCCTGTCTTGTTATATTCTTGATTGTCAATAAGCGTTCGCTTAATGTCTCGAAAGTTATGAAACAATGTCAAAGCATATTCACCGCTTTTAAAATCGTAACCATATTCGTCACAAATCACGCTTATAAACTCCTTATGTGGCACGAGTTCAATCAAACTTTCGGGTCTAATCACGACACCAGGCCAATGACATTTAAGCCAGTGTAAAGCGTTTATGAGTTCGAGCATTCGATTGATACCGATATGTTGCGGCGGCGTCACGACAACAAGAATACCATTATCGACTTGAACGCAATGCGTATTATAGCCAACAATCATATACTCGATCACCGGCTTTTCACTGATTGCTAATGTCGTTAATCGCTTGTGCGATCGCTCACGGTCGTGTTGTGATTGAAATATGTTCATTCGTTGTCTCCTTCTTGTATTGCTTATTATAACACGATTTGCACTTGCCAAGTGAGTACGCTTTTTGAGTGCACCCGTCAACAAGACATATCTTGCCAGTGTTGATTTGATTGATACGATCGAGTGTTCCGTGCCGAGCGATTCTCATATAATGCGTCACGCAATACCCTTTGCTATGGTGCGTGTTATTGCACCCGTCAACACGACATAATCGTAATTTCGGCGTCTTCTTATAGACGTCTTTTAGTGTTTTCTTGCCTTCCATGGACTTGTATTTGTGATACGATTTCTTGCACTCTTTACAACAACTATGTAAGCCATTAAAACGAGTGCAATCTTTATGAAATTCAGTATGATCTTTTAACGCTCGACACGTTGAGCATACGTATTTGCCAGGTTTAACCGGCTTAACTTTATTGCTTCGAGCACGTGTTTGATATGTACCATTTTCGCTACCAATAATCTTCCTGGGCGACCCTTTGACAACAATATTTAAGCGCTTGTCTTCAGGTATCTCTTTAATATGCTCTTGCTCCATTAGTGACGCATTATAGCGACCGAAACTCGTGCTATTCAATAACTCGACAACCGGCTTTTCTTCTTGTAGTTTGAGATAAAGTTGCTTGTTGACGGCATCACTTCGCAAAGAGTGTTTATGTAATCTCTCGTCAATGCTCTTACGGGTCATACCAACATATTGCATTCCGTCAGAAAAGGTTAAACGATAGATTTTGTAAATATGTGTCATCGTCTCCTTATCTCGTTTTCAACAACCGAAAATTGACTCACTAAATCACAACGCTTATGCTCCTTCGCATAATCACGCTGCAACCCGACTATTTGAGCAATCGCCTGGTGATTATACTTCCAATAGCCAATAACCGTAATCGTCGTTGTATGATCGTCATAAAAGCGTTTAATCTTCACTTCCCATTGCGTGAGATTGTGCTTGAATACTGGTCTCAAAGCAACTTCATAACGCAGTTCAACACGCTTACTCATAAGAAACTCTTGACTTCTTCAAGCACTCGCTTGGCGTGTTCGGCTTCGTCTTGGCTTTCATACTCCAAAACGTTATTGTGATTGACGTACACGCCATATTTATAAACGTGAATCTGCATCAATCGATCGAGCGAAACACTTTCATCGTCACGCAAATTGTCACGGATTGATTGCAACACGTCAGCGACTTCCTTGGCGTGATCGCTCGTTGTACCAGATTGGTGAAAGAGATACGTGTCATCAACTCGCACGTAATCTTTCCAGTGACAAAAATACGAGTAGATCATTGTGTCTCGTCTAATCACGAGTTCGAACGCGTCATCGTACATATTCGGCTCCTTCTTCTTGATTGATTGTATAAACGTTGCGGGGCCCGTGAACGGACCTTCAAAATGATTAAATTCGACTTCACCCTGGACTTCTTCCAAGCCCGCGTTTCGCAAATATTCGTTGTGACTAAACGAGTCACTTTTCATCTTTTCACGTTCGTGCAAGTGAGCGTCGATCATTTGCCGCAAACCCATTTTCATAAACTTCTTAATGCTTACCATTATTCACTCCAAGCCGCTCGTGTCACCCATTGCAACGTTGCAATGCGATCAATTTGATTTGTCGTTAATTCCTTGCGTCTTAACTCAACAAGTTTCTTCACTTCCTTGATATCGTTCATAACGTCTTTCTTGATTGTAATTGTCGATTGTGAGTATCGTGCCAGATTGATTAAATCGTATAACGGACCCAGATACTCGTCAAAATCGTCAATGTCGTATCGCGCGTGTACCGCAATCAAATTATGTTGGCCCACTTCATTAAAGCAAAGCCAATGAAGTTGTGTTTGATCGCTCCAATGATAGATAAGGACCATATTGCCGGTAATCGCATACACTTCAGGGTCGATATCTTCGTGACGCATAACGAGTGACGATTCCGTTGCTTTTGTGATTTGAAAATAATTGATTCTCTCACGCAAGTGTTCCTTGAACGCCGTATCGTTGTTTTGGCACGTAATCGTTATGCCATTCGCATTCTTTGACAAGATAATCAATTCGTCAAGCAAGTCGCGGATTTCGTCAATATTAACGTCACTATCAATCGAGTGTAAGCGCCCACCATTATGCGGATAATCAAAGAATCGCACATACCATTTTAAAACAATCGGATCAGGGTCATTATGCTCGGGTACAATAAGATAATCGCTATCGTGCTTCACAATATACGTCCCTGCACCAGACGGACTATTCGCTATTAAACTCATATTCATTCCTTACTCAATTACAATTTGACTAAAACATTTATTCAAAACAAAATTAAATGTCAACAAAATAATTAAATAATTTATTCATTCACTATTTAGCCACCCAAATTACGCTCAATTATCCAGTACCCGAGCAGTACCCGAAATATGTGCTCGGGTACTGGTTCTCGACATATGCCAAACCCTTGCTATTACTTACCCTTGAAGCACTTTATCCAGTATCAGTATCCGTTATCCCTTATATAATAACGGGAATCACGATACTGGATACTGCACGACGTGCAGTATCGTAATACCCGTACTATAAGTATAGGGAATCGGATACTGGTTCTTTCGACACCAAAAATGTCACTCTTCACTCACTCTCAAATCGTATTTGATTTTCGTCACAAATTGAATTATATTACTCGTCACTATGACCAGATTGAAAACAACTGAGTGGCAACGATTACGTGAGATCGTACTCAACGATTCGCCATTATGTCGGATTTGTCACGAAAAAGGATTGACGGTCGCCGCTGATCACGTGGACCATATCGTTCCGTTATCGCTCGGCGGTAACAATGATATTAAGAACCTTCAACCGATCTGTCGTGAGTGTCACTTCGACAAGACGGCGCGAGAGAATGCGTTTCAATTACCAATCAATGAAGACGGCTACCCAGACAAGATATCGGTTAAAGCGTTGTTGCGACGCCGTAAGCAATTTCACTTGTCGCACAAGTTCAAGCACCGCCGAAAACGACCCACCAAAAAACCGACCTACCACATACCACCACCAATTTGAAAAATATTTTTTGCTATTCTGGTCAAAACTAGAACCGGGGCCTAGTTAAAGTAAAAACCACCGGGATATGCCGATACGTAAAATGCTCCTATGTCTGGAGTTTGACTTAAAATTATTGAGTAGTGAGACAAGAACGATTTGCTAGTGACAAGGATTTGAATTATGACGAAGACGGCCGAAGAGAAAATAATCGCTCCAGCGGCGAACAATCCAATCAAGGTTGGTGCTCGTAGTGACGTGCCTTTTAAGAGGTATCCGCCGAAGCGGTTGAGCAATCAAGAGAAGAGTATCTGGCGCGGTCTATCGAATGATTGGTCGCACGTCTTGACGAAGCCCGATGAGTCGAGATTTGAGAAGCACGTTATCTTGGAGTCGCTTTTTCGTGACGCTTATGAGAAGCAAGATGTCGGGTTAATGATTAAGTTGATTGATCGGTTGGAGCGGGGTTATAGCGTGTTTGGAGCGACGCCGTTAGCACGTACGAAATTGCCAGGGATTGAGTTGCCGTATCGTCAAGTACGCAATAAGGGTTTTGGCGTGTTAGACGAAGCGATGAAGAATACTGGCAATGCGAAGCCGTGGGATATTGACCCTGGAACGTTATTGAATTGAGTTATGCGTGACAAGGCTTGGGAATATTGTGACGCAATTTTAGACGGTCGGATCCCGAGCAATCGTTTTATACGCGGGGCGTGTAGTCGATTTCTTGAAGATATACGGCGCTCGAACGTTGAGCCAGATTATCCGTATTATTATGATGAAGATGAAGCCGAGCGGAGCGTTGCTTTCTTCGAGCGCTTGTTGTTGTTGTCTGGTGGTGAACACGAAGGAGAGCCATTTATTCTATTGCCGTGGCAACAATTCATCGTGCGAAACATATACGCTTGGAAATTGAAGAAGAACGATTTAAGGCGTTTTCGTACGGCATATATTGAGACGGCGAAAGGGTCTGGCAAGTCGCCGTTGCTTGGTGGTATGGCGCTTAAAGGAATATGTGCCGACAATGAAAGCCGAGCCGAAGGGTATATCATTGCTCGAAGTAGTGACCAGGCACTCGTGACGTTTAGAAATTGCGTGAATATGGTGGAGCAATCGCCAATTTTGAACGAGCATTTTAAGGCGTTAGGTGGCGTCAATCCGTGGCAACTCACTTACAAAAAAACGAATTTCTTGCGGCGGGTGTCGAGCGATCACAAAGGCCGACACTCTGGACCGATACCGCATATTGTTATTGTTGACGAATATCACGAGCACGACTCGGCGAATATGCGTGACACATATGCGGCGGGCGTTAAGAATAGACGGCAGCCGTTGATACTCACGATTACTAACTCTGGCGTGAGTTTTCAATCGCCTTGTGGTCAAGAGCATTTATACGCTCGGAGCGTGGCGTTAAGTCAAGTCGATGACGATTCATACTTCAGTTTGATTTATGGTGTTGATGAAGAAGACGACCCTTTTAACGATGAATTGTGTTGGATCAAAGCCAATCCCAGTTTAGCGATTGACCCGGCTGATTGTGAGAAGCCGGGCGTGACGTCAATACCCGGATACGATTATATCCGTGAGCAAGTAAAGAAAGCGAAGGGAATGCCGAGCAAGCAATCAATCGTTAGTCGCTTGTGTTTTTGTCGGTGGGTTGACGCTGAAGAGCCCTGGATTGAGCCAGAAGCGTGGCAAAAAGTTGAAGTGCAAGAGTTGTCGAGTGACGAAGAACGAGCCAAACACTGGGCTTGGATCGGCTTGGATTTGTCAAGCAAACGTGACTTGTCGGCCGGGTGTATTGTCTGGGATATGGGTGATTGGCTTGAAATTGAGTGTAAGGTTTGGACGCCGAAAGATACGCTATATCAACGGAGTGAGAAAGAGAGTCGGCCGTATCAACAATGGGCGGATAAAGGGTACGTTGACGCAACGCCCGGCGCTATTGTGGATATGAGTTTTATCGCTAAATGGGTTATTGATTGTCACGCTAAATACAAAATTGGTGGGGTTGCGTATGATCCGTGGCGAATTGATAATCTGGAACACTCACTCGAAGAGTTTGGAATTGAGACGTCACGAATACCGGGTGACGGCATTTTAATGGTGCCGCACCCTCAGGGATTTGTTGCGGGTGTCAAGGCGACGTTGTATAAAGATAATGATCAACGAGTGTTTAGCGGTTGGATGCCGCGTAGTATTGAGTATGCCGAGTTAATGATTTATCAAGAGAAATTGCGTGTCAAAAAAAATCCAGCGTTGAGTATGGCCGTGAGTAGTACTGTCGTGATTGCCGATGCGTCGTTTAATCGTCGGTTGCATAAAGGCAAATCATTGAGTAAGATTGATCCGTGTCTTGCAATGGTCATTGCACTCGGCACGTGCATTGAAGCACGAACGAACACGGCCTGGCGTGGGATTGAAGATATAAGTGAATTCTTTATAGGGTGAATATTGTGGGTCTATTTGAGCGAATGAAAAGCGTAGTGACGCCAAGAAGTGAAGTGACGTCTGAGCCGTCGAGCGCGTCAATCAATCAACTACTTGACTATATCTCGTCGACAGGCGATACTGGATTGCTTGACTTATATGGCGTGAGTACTGGCACGGGAGCAATGCGTGACAAGGCCGTGACGTTTAGCGTGTTCTTTCGTATTGTTAATTTGTTATCGAGCGTTATGGCGCAGTTGATGACGAGTGGGTCGTTGCGCGTGATTGATCCGAATGGAAGTATTGACAAATCACGCTCGACACGAACGCTATTAGAGTTGCTACAACATTCGCCTGATGACGTGACGCCGGCGTATCAATTCATTGAAGATTTGGCTTGTGACTATTTGATTGACGGCAACGCGTTATTGCATTGTAGTAAAATGGGTAATAAGACGCTTGGCTTGTATCGTCTTGAACCGAACGGCGCGGGTATTGATTTTAATATGGAAGGCGATGGTACTTATCGAGCGCACCGTGCTTACGATACGACAATGCAAGATTATGAAGAATTCCCTGAGAGTGAAATTGTGCATATGCGGTGGCCGTTGTTATCGAGTACGAGTCGCTATTCGTCATATCGTTCACGATTTGCGTCGCCGCCAGTCATACTAATGCGGCCGTCACTTCGTATCGGATTAGAGAGTGATAAGTATATACTTGACTGGTACAAGACGGACTCGCCGAAAGCGAATGTTGGTATCTCACTACGCAAAGATTTGAAGCCCGAACAAATCAAACAATTTCGTTCGATCTTTGTGGAGACGGCGAAAAGTCGAGCGCCGTTGATTATGGGTCAAGACGCTAAATTTACTAATCTTGCTAACACGTCTTCGTCGAATGATCAATCGGGTCAAAGGGAATTTCAAGTCGGTGAGATTTGCCGCGCGTACGGAGTGCCAGGCCCGCTTGTCAATCAAAACGTGACGCAATGGGGATCCGGTATCGAGCAACTATCAAAATTATTTTATCGCTTTGGATTGCGTCAACATTGTGAGCGATTGCTCGGACCGATGAAGATGCGATTGTTAAAACCCGGCTACCAATTTTCACTCGATGAAATTGACATATTGCGAGGCGATACAACGGGCATAGCGGCAATGCTAACGGCGTTAAGGGGTGATGCTCAAACGCCTGAGGTTGCAACTATTCAAGAACGACGGCGTATTGCCGGCTTACCAGTTGAGCCGGAGTATGGTGAACTTCAACCTTTACCGCAGCGTTATTCTGGTGAAAGCGATCCGATGAATGAAGACGATAATATGACTGAAGACGATGACGATGAAAATATGACTTGACAATTAGAGATTGTTGATTTATTAGTTTTATAGTTTTGCAAGAAGACTACCAAATTGGAATTATTGCGTGAGTGAATTGCAAAATGAAATTCAATCAAAATGTTGAACTCGATCGTCAGTTGATATCGAAATTGACCGGTGCGTCAATCTCGGCCTTAGAGGCTTTTGAGAATGGTGACGTATCAGGTGCCAAGAAAATTAGTGACGGCGAAGTGTTTATCGAAGGCGTGATTGTGAGTGCTGGCGATTGGCTATCAATGTTTACCGGCTTTTATGGACCTGAACAACTCCGTGAAGATTTAGCCGACACAAAAGGCGATATAACGCTTTATATTGATAGTCCGGGCGGTAGTGTTTATGGTGCTGCGAATATGATGTCGCAACTCATAAAGTTGCGTAAGAAAGGTCGCAAAGTCAAATCAGTTGTGACGGGTCTTTGCGCTTCGGCGGCGACATATTTTCTACTTGAATCCGATTCGACTGAAATCAATCGTACTGGGTCGGTTATGATGCATAGGGTCTCCGCTTGTGGATGCGGCGACTATAAAGGATTTCGTAAGATTGCCGACGTACTCGAAAAATATGACGCTCAATATGTCGAGCAAATTGCCGATAAGACTGGCAAAGACGCTGACGAGATTTTGAAAATGGTTGATGAAGAAACTTGGCTTACGGCTCAGGAAGCAATCGACTTAAATCTTATTGACGCGTTATACGAACTCGATGACGATGACGATACGAAAAAGCAAGTGAAGAATAGCAAGAAGACGTTTCACGCTTTACTCAATCAATTGGCTGAAATTGCATAAGGGGGCAAGTTATGGCGCGGATATGGGATAGGAAACGTCTTGAAGAGATGGAGTCCAATCGTGACGAAATCAAAGGCAAGTTTGAAGATATATCGAAGAAACTAGCGAACGATTATAATACGTCGGGCTGGGAGTCTGACGATTCGAAGTACACGGAATATCAAAAGGATCAACTCTATCACTCACAATTAAGTCGTGAGTTGAAGGTTGCGAATGACGATATTGACCGGCTTAATACGTTTCGACCGCAATCCGAAAGCAATGTCTCGAAGCGTCAAGAATATACTGAAGAAGCGTTTAGGCGTTGGCTCAATGGTGACGAACTGGGTGACCCGGAGCAGAAGGAATTTCTTGACACAAATATGAAAGGTGAAGTTTTCACTTTACAAAATCAGGCACCTGAGCCTGGTCGTGCGACCGCTTCGGACGGGTCGAGTGGTGAGTTGTTGACGGACGATATGCTGCGGCCACAAGTGATTGACGCTTTGGATTTTCACGGCGGCGTGAGTCGTATGTGTCAAGTATTCACGACTTCGAACGGCAATGACTTACGTATACCGACGCAAGACGATGCGAAGAAAGCTGGATTTTTATTGGATAGTCAAGACACTGAGATTAATGACGATCCAATGTCCGATTTCGACGATATTATTTTCAAAGCGTTGACGATGAATTCTGGAGCGATGCCGATCACTCGTGAAATGTTAGTCGACTCGGCGATTGATATTGCGTCATATGCAACGCGGCAAGTTGGACGCCGAATGTCGAAAGGTTGGGATATTCAATTTACGAATGGCGGCGAGTTGCCACAAGAAATTGACGGACCTTTTGCGTCAACGAAAGCGCCAAAAACTGACGGCATTATCGGCGTGACTAAAATCGCCAAGAATGGTTTGACGACTAAAACGGCGGGCAAGGTAACGTACGATGATTTAGTCGATATGATTTATGAACTCGATACGGCGTATCGTCTTGGCTATGAGGGTGAAAATGGTATGATGCCTTTGCGTGGGGGTCGGATCGGTTGGCTCATATCGAGTGACTTTGAGAAGACGATCCGAAAACTTGTTGACGGCGACGGGCGACCTTTATGGCAGTCAATGACTTCTGGGCTTGGATCGAGTGCGATGTCGCCCACAATTCTTGACTATCCTTATGAGTTGTCTGGCAATTTGCCGGAAGTGAAGACGGGTAATGCTCCTGCGTTGTTTGGTGACTTCTCTTACTATGCAATTCGTCGAGTGCTCGGTATTCAAATCTTTCGCTTTATGGATAGTCGCACAATGCGACGTAATCGTATTGAGATTACAGGGTTTAGTCGTTGCTTTGGTCGATCAATGTTCCCAGGTATTTCAGTGCAAGGTAGCACGGCGCAAAAGACGAAGTATGGTGGTATTCCTCAAATAGCAAAAATGATTATTAAATAATTGCGTTTTGCAAGTAAATAAATGTCATTTTTTGGCCAAAAATTTAAAATATTATTCTAGTTATGGTCGAAATTGCTACTGATATTGTGTCGTTGTCACGGATACGCAATGAATTGCGTTTTCCAGAAGGCGATACGGATCAAGATGAATTCTTAAAAGATTTAGTCAAGTCGGCGGCGTCGTATGTCTCGGCCGACTTGAACGTACCTTTGATTGACGTCACGGCATATAAAGATTGCGTGACACTTAACTATAAGCAATCATTGACGATTGTTGATCAATATGCGTTGCGTTTAGAAGCGATTAGATATCAAAGCACGGCGCATACGCCAATCGTTTATGACTACTATCCCGACATTGTTGACGGCACGACTTACTCGACACAAGAACCGTCAACGAACGATAATATTAAAGGTCGTATAATCGCTATTCCTAATGCCAGTTGGCCAATGGCGGTAAGCGGTGAGTTTCGAGTGTTCTATCGTCGTGGGGTTGCCAAAAACGATCCTAAAATCGAAGCGTATCAAACACTGATTATCTTGTCGTCACGCTCGGCTTATAACGGCGAGAGTATGGCTAATCCAAGTAGTGCTTACGAACGCATAGCGACAACGCTTGTCGACTACACAATTCCGAGTCAAGGAGCGATAGTTGGAAGGTAATGAACGTATTATACTCAAACAACCGATTGGAGCCCAGCGTGATAGTTTCGGACAAGAGATTGACGCGGTTAATGAAATCAAAGCGTACGCACGAAGGCAAGATCGCGGTGGACGTGAAGGCACGTACTCGGACACTCGGGGCGGACAATGGCAAACGCGTTTTGAAGTCCGGGCGACGCCATTATTTCAAACAATTACTGAAAAGTGGGGGCTTGTAGATGGCTATGGCGTTGAGCATAATCTTGAGGCAGTTGTCAAGGCACCTTTATGGGATAGTCGCCGCTTTATTTGGCTGTATTGTATTCGTGTTGAAGCGAGTTGATGAACAATGGTAATTGAGATTCAAGTTGTTGGAGCTGAAGAATTGGAAGCGGCCTTGTATAGATTGCCGGCCGTTATGTCGAGGTGGGTGACTGGTCCAGGGTGTCGAGCAAGTGCGGCCGTGATACTCAAAAATTTGAAGAAATTTACACCCGTTAAGCGAGGCGTATTGCGTGACTCGAGTAAAGCAAGACGTGTTGCTGATAATTTACAAGGTCGAAAAATCCCTGGCGCCGGTGCGATCATATTTCAAGGTGGATTTGGCGCTCGACACGCTCACTTGATTGAAGACGGCACGGTTAAAATGGAAGGTTTCCAACAAATGGAACGAGCGATACGTACTGACACAACGAAGCAACACGCGGCTTTTGTGCAAACGTCATTGCTTAATTTTAATCGTATTGAAGATAATATACGTCAAGGCGATAAGTTAACGGCAGGCATTAGCAATATTTTGGATTTGTCGGCCGACGAGAAGAGTACGCTATTTTATGCAAATTTATATGGTGACTAAAAGGGGGTATTATGGCTGAACGTCAAGGATCTATGGCCGGCCGAACAGGCCAAGGCACGAGAACGTTTTATTACGACACGAAATATAAAGAAGTACCTGGGCTTGATAATTTCTCAGTGACTGCGAACGAGCCGACGGCGACAACGTATTCAAGTTTTGACGGGTCTTTTGTTGAAGTTGGCACGGCCGAAGTTGGTGACGCCTCTTGGGATATTGTGTCATTCAATGCCCACCACCCGGCCTGGAAGTTTATGGAGAGTAAGCGACGGTCACAAGATAGCGTACAATTTCGAGTTGAGACTGGCGAAGTACAACGCTTTGAGCCGGGAAGTGGGGCGACCGTGGCGATTGATACAGACGGCGCCGTGACGTTCGGCGGTACTGGCAATGGCTCGAAGTCGACTGATTTGACGGACAATAGCGTCGCTCGTGGGTTGTGTTTTAAGATTGGCTCGGACTTGCATACGATTGAGAGTATTAGTGACGATGACGTGCCAGTGTTTATTGCCGAGGCACCTGCTTCAGCCGTTGCGGCGGCGAGTTATAAGGTCGTCTATCCAATCGTACGCTGGGCATTTTCAGGAATAATCAAAACGCCGTTCGAGATCACGGTCGGCCGTGAGAGTTTGATTGCGTCAAGATTAGTCGTGACGCCAAATCAAATCATACCATTACCAACAATTCAATCTTCATTAACGAGTTAATATGAGTAATTTAGCCAAGATAGATCAAATACTAGCGCGAAGTAAGACGCTTCTTGTTGAAGATCACGAGATCGAGTTAAAATTGCCGTCACGCGAAAAGTTGTCGGAGTTAAGACAACTGCAAATTTCGGCGGCGAAATTTAGTGACGAGGAAATGCGAAGTGAAGAAGGGCTGAGATTCTTGTCCGGCTTTTCGACTAAGTGCGTTGCGTACACGCTCGATATTGACGAGACTTATGCGGAAGCGTTTATCTTTGCGACTGGTGGCGAAGGTGGCGAGTTGTATAAAGAGATCCAAAAGTTTCTTGGCTTTGCTCAACTTGACGATGACGAGTCGATTGACGACCCTTCCTAGCCGTCCGTAGTGGGGCGGCTTCGAGTGTCACGGAATATATGAGTTTCACGCCGGCCGAACGATTGGCTTGGCGTGAACATTTTAGACGATTTCCTCACGGGGATTTTTATACACAAAAACTACTGGCGGATTTAGTCGCAATGCTCGGATCGTTCTTATCAAGTAAGCAGATTTCAATCGAGCAAGTTGCGCCATGGCTATTCCCAGATAAGCGTGACGGTGAAGTCGAGATTACGCCGCCGTCACCTGATAACGATCTCATTTTGAAGAGTTTGCAGGCGATCCAGGACAAGAAGAACGATGCCAAGAAATATTAAGATTGGTGGTATCTATGCTTCGGTTTTCGCACGAAACGAGCAATTCCTTCGTGCGACGGGTCAAAGTATTCAAGCGATCACTCGACAGCGTCAGGTTCAAAGGCAACTCAATCAAAGTGCATATAGATTACGTCAATCATTTAGACGATTGACGTCAGGATTTGCCGCTTTTGCTGGAGTTGCCGGGGTTGGTGCCGCTATTGGCTCGATGAAGCAGGCCGTGACACAAGCGAGCGAATTAGCGTTAGTTTTGGATCGTCAAGCCAAGACGCTTGATGTACAACCGGCAACGTATCAACGCTTATCGAAGTCGATTAAATTGTTTGGTGGCGATCAAGAAGATTTGTTTGACGTAATGAAAGAGTTGCAAGTCCGTATTGTTGAAGCGGGTACGGGTGCCGCCGTTGCGATTGAGGCGTTTAGTGTCGCTGGTGTCGATTTCAATAAGCATATTGAAGAGAATACGAGTGCCTTGGATTTATTCTATGATTATGTCGACGGCATTAAAAGGTTGGCGGACGAAGGCAATCAAGCATTGGCTAATTTTGTGAGTAATGAACTGCTTGGCGATATTGGTACTCGATTTACACCATTTTTTGCCGAAGGGTCGGAAGCGATACAAGAACTCGGCAAACAATTCGAGATTTATACTGACGAGCAATTAACCGCGCTTCTTAATTTGCGTCAAGGCGTGATCACGGCGACTGAAGAAGTTTCGACGGCGAAGTCACGTATTATTGCCGACAATGCGGTCGTATTTCAAGAGTTGATTGATTTAGGCACGAAGATTATACCAGTTGCCTTCCAAGGGGCTTTGACGGTCATTGAGTTTTTTCAAAACAATGTCATTTTGGCTCGACTATCATTAGGCTTGTTAGCGGCTCGACTACTCAAAGGGCTTGGACTAACTCGATTTATTGGCAATTTGATTAGTGCAACTGTATTTTTGGCTGCAGGACGTAATGCCGTTGCGTTTTTCACTTCGGCGTTGATTGCAATGCGGGTCGTTTTAGAGACGATTGGTCGAGTGGGATTTGTTCTTATTCTTACCGAATTGGTGGCTTGGTTTATTCGATTACGAGCCGAAGGTAATTCGACGGGTGAAGCGTTGCGAATAATGTGGGAGAAGGTCAAAGGATTTGCACGAGCAACGTTTAAGTTTCTTGGCGATGTCGCACGAGTGACGCTCGACGATATCAACGCAAATTTCAAAATACTTGGCGACGGTATTGGTGATATTTTCAATATTATTTGGGAATCTATTCGTGACACTTTTATTCGGATCACTCAAACAATTTTTGAGTCAATCAATCGAGCTCGAGCAAGTTTTTTCGACTGGGTTGCGTCAATGCTCGAAAGTCTGCAAGATTTCGTTAACAATAATGAGATAATCTTTAATAAGGTCCAGGCGGCCGTTGAATTCGTGTTGAGTACAATCAAGACGGCATTTACGAACGCGTTTGTCTTTATCAAGAAGGTGGCGGGCGATAATATCAATTTCATTATTGGCTTTTTTGATAAACTTGCGACCGCTTACACGACTGGACTAAACGCGTTGATTTATGCTTACAATTTAGTCGCTCCAGAAGTGCTTGAAATACCACCAATCACGTTTGATTTGAGTGACGCATATGCCAACCTTGACGAGACAAAATATGCCGTGTTTCAGACGTATGACGAGATACTTGCGGGTATTAAGGATCGAGGTGGAACGTCGGCATTGCTTGACGGACCAATCAACATTATTCGAACGCTTGAAGAGAGTGCGATTGCTTCGGCGGACGCTAACAAGGCAATCGTTGAATCGTTTGAAGGTAGCCCTGGTATAGTTGATCTATTAACGGCGTCGGTTGCCAATTTAACAAAATCGTTTGACGATCAAGACAAGGCGACGAAGGGCCAAGTCAAGGCGTTGACGCTCGACTACTTGACACAAATCGGAGTGCTACAATTATTACAAGGTGAATATGTTGCGGTTGGCGACGCAGCAAGTGAGTCGGCTGAGGCACAAGCGGACGCGATACGCTCGTCGTTTCAAGCCGTGCTCGATGAAGCCATTGCGGCAACTGAGGCGTGGAATAAAGCCAATAAAGACAGGGAAGAAGATAGTGAAGACAACGCCGAGAAAATCAAAACTATTCACGAAAAACTGACTGAGGATTTAAACTCGGCATATGCTTCGGCGATTGGATCTTTTAGCACTATGATCGGCAATATTGTAGTGGGATTTGAAGACGCCGGAGAGGCGGCAAAAAGATTTGCCAAAACTTTAATTAGTCAGGTGGTGGCCGCGTTCGTTAAGTCGGGGATTTACCGAATAATTAGCGCCGTGTTTGGAATTCCGGTGGCTGATATTCCGGGGTTTCAATATGGCGGATTAGCCGAGCGTGGTCTTGCCGTTGTCGGTGAAGCCGGCCCGGAGTTAGTCGATTTTAGATCGCCCGGGCGCGTGTACACGAACGAGCAACTGGGTGACGCAATCGGTAGTGGTGGTGGCGGTAATAACTTCTACTTTCAACCTAATATCTATTCGAGCGACGGAGCAGCCGTGACGAAAGCATTGCAAGACGCCTACCCGATTTTTGAACAACAAATTACTCGTGCGATACGGAGCGATTTGTCTAGCAATTCGTCAACACGCTCGGCAATAAGGCGATAAAATGGCAAGATTAGTCACATATGAGCCGAGTTTGAGAGTTGTCGATATCACTCTTAATCAACGATTTGAGCACGAAATTCATCGCATTCAGTCGACTGGATCCAAGAAGATATTTGAGACAGGCCCGGGTAAATGGCGAGGGTCAGTGAGATTTGGTGCACGATCTAATCGTGTTTTTGCGAGTAAAGCCGAGGCGTTTTTTTCGTCACTCAACGGCCAAGAAAATTATTTTGATTTGCCGCTTACTGGTATAAAAGTCGGGTCCGGGTTGCCGACAACCGTGACGTCAGGCAATGAAGTAAGCGGCTACAACTTTGCTAACAACGCTATATTCTTGAACAATAGCGGCTACTATTGGAGCGTTAATAATCGTCTATTGATCCAACTCAATGGCTCGGCACCTTATCGTTTTTGGCCGTCGCTTTCGTGGTCGCCAGGTCAAGTCATTGCGACAGCGAATGTCATACGCATACAACAAGAAGCGTCAGGCGTTAATATGACGATATCGCCGCATTGGTCGGGCGATTGGTCTATGCGATTTGAGGAATATGTGACGTAATGGAATTTGACTGGGAGCAAGTTTTTATCGAGCAATTTAACCGCGCGGGTATCGTATGCTACCCTTTACAAGCGCCGCTCAACGCCGACACGGATACGGGTCACGTTGTCTATACGCAAATCAATGAAAATAAAGACGAAGGCTATGACGGCGATATTGTGTATAGCGTTGTTGTTGAGTTGGATTGTCGAGCAAAGCAATATAGCAATGCTCGTAAGTTGTTGTCTCGTGCCCTTGAAGTTTTGAAAGTGAAAGGCAAAGGCAAACAATGTTTAATGTTGAATAAAGATACGATTATCACGTTGCACGACAACACGCTTGGCTTATTTCGTTTTCAGGTTGACGTTGATATCAATCCATATTTCTTGCCTTTGGATCCGATACTTGGAGCACGAGCATTTAGTCGAGCATTTGGCCGGAGTTATGGCTAATGCGTGTTGCTAAAATATTAGAGTTGTCACGGCTTGGAGCGAGTCAACGTGTTTATCGGATTTGGTCCGGGCCTGGATCACTCGACTTCGAAGGCGTGACTTGGAGCGGGACGTCGAGCGATATTCTTGCCTTGCGATCGGTTGCTCCGATTGAGTTTAGTTTGAACGAGACGGCGAAAAATATCAGGGTCGAAATTGTGACGAACGATAGCACGTTTATTAGTGACATATCTTACGGCTCGGCGTTGAGCGAAGGATCCCTGGGATTGATATATCGTGACGGCGTTGTTTGGCGGCGATGTCCGATAAGTTTTCGTGGATTGATTTCGTCAGTACGCTTGGACGTGCCTTTATTAAGATTTGATTTGTCAACGCGTGATATTGATCGAGATCGTATTCGGCCGGCGATTTGGAGTCATCAATCGCAATTACGTCGGCACCCGAATGATCAAGCGTTTAGATTCTTGCCGATACTCGTTAAGGGTGTCGAGCGCAATTTTTTGAAGCCGATTGAGGATAGATAATGGCGGTCGATAATTTATTCACGGCGAAGGCGGATCTTGATTTAGATACGGATACGTCAATCGGCGGGGTGGTTCGGCAGCAGTCATATATCACTCCTAAAAGCGGCGATATCTTGGAGCAAACTGGTCGAACGATTGGCACGTTGCGGCGTGAAGTCCGTGACGCTAGATTACGGAATGCGTATCTCAATGCCAAATGGGTTGTGGGTCGAGCGTTGATTGAAGGCACTGAGATTTATTACAACGAAGATTTTAGTAATCGCTTTTTTGTGACGAATAGCAAAGGCGAACAAGTGACGACTCGCAATCGTGAAGTCGCACGTCAAATTGTAGCGATTTGTGAAGGTCCGATTGAAGGCATTGAGACGATATTCGTTGACGGGGCGGAAGTCGAGTTATTGCAGACGATAGGGCAATACGGGGATTTTGTTAATAATGATACCAATTTAACAGGATTGGAAAATTTTAATATAGCGAGTTTTGCGACCAATCCTATTACCAAAGAGGTGTATGCTGCCGCAAGATATAGTGAGAGTGGTAATACAAAAGGCGTGTTAGGTATAATTAATACTCGCACTTTACAATTTGAGTTAATCGGTGAATTGCCCTTTTATCAAAATTACGCCGCTGAAAAAGGACTTGCTTTTGATAGACAAGGGAATTTATACGCGGTTGGAATAGATAACGGGAACTGGCTGTGGAAAGTGGACCCGACTTTACCGTCTAATGTAGTCGGGGAATTTGGTAAGATTGGTGGTGAGTTTCCTAGTCAATTTATACCGTCAGCGCTTGTTATTGATAATCAGGGGCGGATTTATGGACGGGAGCAAATTACTAGGGATGGACATACTTCCTTTTGGCAATTTGACATTACCGACCCCGCTAATACCGCGGCGCCGTATTATGTTGAAATAAATGCAGACGCCCGAGAAACTGAAAGGTGGTTATATTGGGCAATGTTTTATGATTTTGACACGAGTCAATTTATTTCATTTATTCGGTATGGACATAGTCAACAATCTACAAGAGAGGTCGTGTTAAAGCATAATGACCTTAACTTTTCAAGTGTTAATTTGGATAATTTACAAGATGTATTTCGTGCCCCGCAAATAAGCGATATGACTTTTGATAAGGACGGTCATTTAATTTCATCTTTTTATAATTCGCCAAGCAGAATCTATATAAGGGATATAGACGACATTACCTCAACTGAACCTATACAATTTGCCAATCCCGACCTATTGCCCGAGAGGTCAAAACTCCAATTCAAAGGATATCTTAAACGCTATCGCACAACGTCTAACGACCGCACAACACTCTCAATCCGATTATTTTATGACGGCATCAATAACCGCTTCGATCAGTCATTCCTTG